>Ga0209512_1003000_pt1 | contig 16703 bp, 19 predicted proteins | sample frozenSSSSmetaG_FD_184142 | JGI IMG/M metagenome (GOLD analysis project Ga0209512, IMG submission 184142) | Glacier valley bacterial and archeal communities from Borup Fiord, Nunavut, Canada, to study Microbial Dark Matter (Phase II) -... | ecosystem: Environmental > Aquatic > Freshwater > Ice >... | reverse complement strand
AAAAAGGGTTATATTTGAGTAGTGTGTAAGGCAAGTAGTGTAGTGGGAGACCCACGTACGAACATCGCTGCGCAAAAAGTACAATATGAACAAATACAATAAGCACGATAAATTAAGAAAACGGGTTAATTTAAGTTTTTATAAAGATGACCTTGAATTACTTAAATCGAGACATGGTTTTATTCCAGATGCCACTCAGGTTAAACAAATTTTATTAACTGGTGAGGTTAAAATTATTACGAAAAATTCTAATCCAGATTCGATTAAAATTTTGACTCAGTTGTCTCGAATTGGTAATAATATTAATCAAGTAGCTTTCTTATCGAATGCACAGAAAGAAGTTGCATTAACAGATCTTCTAATTTCTGAACTTGAAAAACTGAATGAACTGTATCAAATAATATCAAAATCTATATGAGAATTATAGAAATAAGGCATGATCGAATGGATTTAAGCGTATCATATTTATATGATAAGACTAAAAGAAATCCTAAATGTCCTATTTATGAACCTTATGGACAAATCAATACAAAAGAAATGTTTTTCAATTTAATAGATGATAGAATTAGAATTAATGAAGAATATACAGGCAAAAAAGTTGGTCTAAATAATACAATAAAACACGCTGTTGTGTCATTTTCCCCAAAAGATTCAGCTAAATTAAACTTAAATTTAGCTGATGTTATTCGTGACACATTATTAGAAATAGGACTTTCAGAACCTGAAAAATTTCATGTAACAGGTTTTGTTCACAATGATAAAGCACATCCTCATGTGCACTTAATATGGTCTCGAATTGGTGTTGATAATACAAAATTTAATGATAAACAAATTGGAAAAAGGTATAATGAAGTGGCAAATTTAATCGATATGAAATATTCATTAACTAAAGCGATTCCTTCATTAAATATTAAATTTAAAAGCAATCAACTTTACAATTCCACTGATCGTGGAAGTCTTTATTTTCTCCTTGAAAGCGTATCAAAAGAAGCTAATAATAAATCAGAATTTATTACTTTTCTTAAAGAAAACAAAGTTGTACGTACAAAAAATAAAAACAACGATACCATTTATATCCTTCCTAATAGAACTACAATTAATGAAAATACGCTACCTGCTGCATATAGAGATGAAAATCTCTTGAGTACTCTAAAAGAACAAAAACTTGACAAAAAAGAAATTGAAGCCAGGTCTAAACTTAAAGAGGTTCTTAATGCGGCTCAAACATTGGATGATATAAAAAAATCTTTCCCAACAGCCAAAATAACATATGAACAATCTGGGGATGTAATATATAACATGTCAATTGTTACTCAAGAATATCATTTAAGATTACAGCATGCACAGATAAGTAATATTGTTATTCGACATGACACAGATTTTATTATATCGCAAAAACCGTTTATATTTACCCCGACACAAAATTTATATACTCATAAAGATGAGCAACTAACAAAGCAAGAAAAAAAGAACAAACGCCGAGGCAAAGAACTTGGTTTAAAAAGAAAATTATAATATGAAACCGAAAGAAAACTATTATTCAATCCTCCTACTTTTTTGCCTTCTTTTGATAGGCCTCCAATTGATACCTTTTTTATATTATCATAGGTGGTTACCAGATATGGTAGTAAATAACAATTTTATTAATCGAGCCACAACTGCTCCGTTTTATTTTAGCTTTAGAATAATTTACATTGCAATGGTTCCTGTAACTATGAGTTTGTTGATCAACCCATCAATGACTAAAATGATTAAAAAAGAGGAGCAACCTAGATATAAAAAATACTACTATATTTTATCTATACTCATAATTGTAGGAACAATTCAAATTCCTCAGTTTCACTACTACAATATTTTATTTTTCCCTTTCATTCTGTTCTTGCATTTAATGGTGGCATCAAGAGCATTTGCGAAAATAGGGGAGAAGCTTGTTTCTGATCGTCCTCTTGAAAATACTAGTCAAAAACCTCTAGGCCCTTTGGGTTTAGTCTTTCAGGTAAAAAACAATTATGGTGTAGAAATGCCACTTCACGTACATAATCCGTTCCAAGGTATTATGGTTCAAGGTGGAGCTGGTTCAGGGAAATCTGGATCTATTTTTGAGCCTGGTATTTACCAATGGGTCAAACAAAATGCCTGTATGCTCATTTATGATTTTAAAGGTAACCCAGCAACTCTGGGTTTATTTGCTTATAATACTTGGCTAGAAACTCCTAATTCAGCTGATAAACCAAGTTTCGAACTAGTATCTTTTAATGATCTATATATAAGTAGCCGTCCTAACCCGCTTTCACCAAAAGTTCTAAAATCATCCTTACAAACCAAAACAGTTACAGATACATTGATGATTGCCTTGAATCGTGATTGGGCTAGCAAAAAAACAGAATTTTTTACAGCTTCTGGATTAAATCTTTGTCATGCAATCGCTGAACGTCTTCGTCGGGATCCAATGCTCCATCCTTATTGTACAATTCCTCATTTAATCGCACTTGCAACCTGCGAAGATGAAACGGCTTTGCTTCATTGGCTTGCAGATGATGAAGAAATTAGACCAATAATAGCAAGTTTTATGACGCCTTTAAAACGCGGTGCAGAAACACAATTAGCGGGTCAGGTTTCAAGTCTTACAAATGGACTAGCCATTATGGGTACGCCTGAAATATCATGGATACTCGGTGCTGAACTGGAAAAACAAACATCATTGGATCTTAATTCAATTACTGATCCTCGAATTATGTGTATTGCAAATGACCCAGTATCACAAGTTGCATTATCTCCTATTATATCTGCTATTGTAAAATCAGCGCTTACAATTATGAACCAACAAGGAAAACGTCCATCAGTTGTTCCTATAGATGAGCTGCCAACACTTTACATCGATGGTCTCAGTGAGATCCCTGCAACATCAAGAAGTAATCAACTCGCCCTACTCATTGGTATACAGGATGAGAGTCAACTTATTGGTGCTTATAACAAACAGGCTGATGAAATCACCTCTAACATGGGTACTTTTTTCATAGGAATGACCAATAACCCTAAAACAGCCAAGAAATACTCTGATTTTTTTGGCACTTATGAAAAAGTTAAAGGATCCAACACTGTTAGTAATGATAGTTTGTCAATTGCTGAAAGTCATCAAGACAAAAAAATCCTTCAAGACCGAGAAATTGCAGAACAACCATTGGGGCATTTTATTGGAAAAGTTGCAAATGGAAGTCCAGCAATGTTTTCAGTCCAGTTCATGGAGTTTAAGAAAAATGAACATTTCAAAAATTGGAAGAATAAAATAGAGATTGAAATTCCAGATCCTGAAGTTCGCAACATTTTTGAAAATGATTTAAATGCAGAAGATACGTTTAAAGATCTCATAGAATTAAATCATTTTAGAATTAGATTAGAGTCTTTAAAAATATTAAAACCGTATATGTCATGACTTTTCAAAATGTTTTAACTTGTTTGGAATATACAGTGATCGAAAGATCAGATACATTCCTGATTTTAAAAGTTAATAGAGGAACCTATCTATTTCATAATAACCCAAATCTTCAATGTTTTTCAATTACTAAATTTAAACACATTGGTATTTTAGAGTTTTACGGCGATCATTTCGCTCATACAAAACAAAACATAATATCAATTAATAAAACTCCGATTGCTATTTCTCTCGATTTTAAACCATCAGATTTGTCTAGCACCTTGGGTACTGCGCTAAAAATAATACGTTTAGAAGATGTTAAAGTTGAAGAACTAATTTATGAAGAATCAAAAGAATTTCTGGACCTAGCAAAAGTCGTAATTCCAACAACAACTTGGAAATACTCAAGAGAAGATAAATATTATTATTTTATACCCTCAATAAAAACTTGTATAAAATTTAACAGTAACGACTATTACCATTACGGACAAAACATAGTTTTACAACAGGGGACAGAAAAAAATTGGTATTTAAATCCCATTACAATGATGGAAAGATTAGGATTTGGACTTCCTAAAGATGAACAAATCGCAATCGGAGAAACCTTAAAAGGCCGATTAATTATACGAAGTGTTATTCAAGAACTTTTAACCGCGGTAAAATTATCAGTAACTGCACTCAAAGGTTCTGTAACTTTTGGTGAAAACATAACGATTAATCTTCTTAATTCGTATTCTTCGATTTATCCAATTCTTTATGATTCACTTTTAGATCAATACCAATTAGATATGAAGGATTTTCAATCAAATACAGAGCTTCGTGTCGATCCAGATAATAAGATAATAATGAAACCAGGTTTAACACTTTATAAAGGAGAAAAAACAACCGTTATTATCTTTCCTGGTACTGTTACATTTTTACAATTAATACTTGAAGAATTATTAAATAAGCTATCTAACAATCCTCTTCATGTTGAAAATATAAATTATATTCCAGCTAGTGTTGGACCTGAAAACCCTTTATTATTAGAAAGTGTTCAAAACAGCGGACTTTATTTTGATGCTATATGAAATCAATAAATGACTATAAACAACTCATTAGTATTTATGAGTTTATAAAATTCCGTTCAGATCTTGGTTTTCAATTTAAACGAGATGGGCAAAATGTTATTGCTTATAAATTGAAACAAAATTCTGATGGAACAATAGCATATAATTTAGAAGGAAAATCTATAAAAGAAGACAAATTAACTATTGCAAGAATATCTGATGAAAAATCAGGATCTAGAGAAGTTTATTTTGAAAACAATGATTACGGAATAAAGGGCTCAAAAGCAACAAGCAATATCATTAAAGATTCAATATATGATTTTCTTGATAAAACTCTTAGCAAAAATCATGATTATGTATCTGCCAAAAAATTATTGATTGAATATCTTAATAAATCAGAATTTTCAATTCAACCCATTTCACAAGTATTAAAAGAGATTTTAGATTCTAATCGAATAAATGAATCAAGAATCCAACAATCGGGCGTATCAGCTTTTATTCATGATTTTATAAAAGAAAATCCTATAACATTTACCAAGGCTGCATCAAAATCAATAATTGATTTTGTACATGAGTTTGTTTTAAGGAATCCTCCAGGTAACATAAATTTCAAGCAGATCTTTGGTGTACTCAATGATTACTTAAATTCTGGTAAATTTATTGAGCTTAAAAATAGTACTATCGACATTCTAACGAAAGATAATAAAGCAAAATCAACTAATTCATTACCAAAAAACGCCTTCACATTTCCTGGGAAAGAAACTTTTGACTACTTAAAATCTAGAGGATTAGGAAGTATAAATTCGGTGCCAGAATTTATTGGCCAATTCGGAACATACAACGATGATCAAAAGGGATACACAAATAAACCCGCTTTTCCTCTTATTTGTGATGATAAAAAACTCCAAACAATCCAATGGATTGAATTTGATGGAGAAAAACATGAATTTAAAAAATTCGCAAAAGATGTACCTAGAAATGGAAGTGTATTTACTTCCAACTACAATGGTGAAAGAAATATTGGAATATTAACTGAGTCACCAGAAAAGGCGATGGCTCATTTTTTACTCTATAAAGATCAACTTACAGCACAAAAGATGAAGCCCGTTTATTATTCAAGTTGTGGTAATCTAACTCATGAGAGCATAAAGACCATTTCTAAATTATCATTTGAAAAATCAATCAAAAATTATATTTGTTCATTTGATAATGATCATGCTGGTATTAAATATACTCTAGATTTTGCGGCATATAAAAATGGGGTAGATATATCTGTCACATCAAAACAACTTGAAGGTAATTCTGTTCAAGTTGAAATTATAATAAACGATGGAACTGATCAATATAATCATGACAAATTTAATCGACTGTTTAAAATTCCAGAATATAAAACTGTGAATGGAAAATTAAGTTTTACAACGACTCCTGAAATTTTTTTCCAAAAATTCAGTGCTCCACATATTTCTGTTCATCAATCATTGCAAAAGGATTTTTTAGATGATCTAAATTTAAATCAAAAACTTCCATTCAAGTTTGATAAAAATCTAGTCTTAAATCAAGAAAAAGGGCTTTAGGGGAAAGAGCAGATTAATGATTTGTTTAATATCATAATTTTTATATATACCTTTATGTTAGGTATCTTTAAGTATTGAAAAACAGTAAAATACTTAAATTATGGCTCACAATTTAAATAACACAAATGGAATGGTTTCATTCGCAAGTACACAAACAGCTTGGCATGGATTGGGACAAATTGTAGATGGTGCAATGACCACTGCCGAAGCGATTAAACTAGGAGGGTGTGATTACCAGGTGCAAAAAAAACCTCTCTACTTAGAAAACGGTGATTCAATAGAAACACACCGTGCTACCGTTAGAATGGACACTAACCAATTATTGGGTGTTGTAGGTTCTGACTATGAAGTATTACAGAATTCTGTTGCTTTTGATTTTATGGATACTGTTCTGGATGATCAGACCAAAATTGAAACGGTTGGTGCCTTGGGTAATGGCGAAAGAATTTTTATAACTGCAAAATTACCGCATAAAATTGTGGTTGGAACGAAAGGAGAGGATCTTACAGAAATGTATTTACTCTTAACAACTTCTCACGATGGTTCCTGTGGGGTTAGAGCAGGTCTTACACCTGTACGTGTAGTGTGTAATAACACTCTTTCACATGCCCTTTCAAAAGGGTTAAAAAATAACATTTCTATACGTCATACAAAATCTGTAAAAGACCGATTAGAGCAAGCAGGAAAAGTAATGAGACATGCTTTAAATTACCAAATGAATTTGGAGGCTGCATATAATGTTCTTTACAAAAAAAGTGTTTCTGATTCTGCTATGAAAGATCTGGTTAAAATGATTGTTCAGGGTGATAAGAATGATAATACTCGAATGACTAATATTCTTGATAAGATTGAAGCTAGTTATTTTACTGGGGTAGGGCAGGAGCAAGTTCTGGGTACAGCTTGGGGAGTATTCAATGCAATCACTCATTATACATGCCATGAAAAGACTTATAAAAATCAAGAAACACGGTTTAACAGTCTAGTTGGTGGTGATAGTGAGCGCTTGACTACAGATGCATTTAATGTCCTGCTGGATTATTCAAAATAATTATGAAATAGGGTAGGGGATAATTCCCCTACCTTTTATCTTTTTAGTATGAAAAAAGAAAATAAGTATGTTTTTATTCGATACCATTTAGATGGAACTGTTGTTGTTTTTTTTGGTTATGATCATGAGCGTTTATCAAGCCCGAAGTATACAAGTAGTAACAAACATAAAATGGAAAAGTTATCAAATAAAATAGCTATTGAACGTAAAATTGAAATTATTGTCGAACATCAACTCTTTTAAAATGAAATCTGTTAAAATTACTTACATCGCTTTCGGTTTAAAATTTATCCGGTACAGTTATCTTATTGATGACTCTATTAAAAATGCATTGCTCCTAATTTGCCCTACAGTTAATTCCATAAAAATTAGAAAAGCGAAAATTCCCACTAAGATGGATTTTAAAACTTTGGAAAGTGATATAAATTTTTTTCTACCTTATATTTCTGATCTCATTGATATTCCATTAATAAATCGATCTTAAAACCAATTTTAATTTAGAAAATTATGAATAAAGAATTTTTTGAACATCTATTTTTAATAGTATCTACTATAGGTTTTACTGTGTCTATTATAGTAATTCTGATTGGATTCTTTTTAAGGATGTTTTATAACCCGCGCACGACCAATACTGGAGTGTTTTCCCTTCAATTGTTAATATCGGGAGGAATTATGCTTGTTATTTCATTAATCCTTTGGAGTTTTTCCCACAGTGATCCTGCTTCCTTATCCAAAAAGCATTATGTAGGGGTTGTTGTGCAAGAGAAACAAAATATTAAATAACCAGGTTAAAATTGTTCATCCAGTAGTGGGCAAATTTGCAAAATTATTTTTTTCAAATTTAAAATTTATAGTATGAAATCATTATTTAGTATTCTGACAATCGCTCTTTTGTTTTTTTCTTCCTGTAAAAAGGACAAGGATCCAGAACCAACATTTGAATATCTTAATGGAACATGGAGTTGCGATTTTAATGTATGTGTGGTCTCCATAGATAGTTCTCTGTCAATCTTTTCTCATGTTTCGGATCTTACTTTTTCAGGTGTACAAGGTAAAAATGTTCGTGGAAGCTTTTCCTGGACAGGGTGTATTGATGGATCTGGTGTTTTTGATATAGCAGGTTCCGATCTTGATAGCTATGATTTATTAATAATACCCAAAAGTGAAAGTCTAACAGAAGTTGATGAAAATCTAAATTTGGTTCCAGCATCATTTGCCTGGGCTTCGCTATTGCCAAGTGGAGCTGTTCCAGATAAACAAACTCTTAACACAACTAAAATCTATATCAAAAAAATATCTGATCATTCATTTGAAATGTATATCCTTTATCCAGATGGGCAAACGCTATCATATGGTTGGGTGAGATAATAAATAAATTAGAAATCATTTATTACATGAAAAGATGATAATAAAGAACATAAAACTGTATGATAACGATTCTTGTACAGAGAGAGGCTCACTAGGATTTGGGGATTTATTTCGAGTGATTTTTGGTGGTTTTATTGTCCTTATTCTTTTGGCTATGATCGCTTCGTTGCTTATTGTGTTTTCCAGTCATACTTAACACTCTTAATCATTGGCTTTTCAATCCGTTTTTTTTGGCAAAAAATCAGTAAAATATTAAAATTTGAATGATGGAAAATAAAACTGTAAATAGCAAAGTAACAATTCACCCTTACACATGCACCAATAGTGCTTTCAGTGATTTTCCACCTGGAGATAATTATATCCTGCAGGGAGCCAGATCCGAGGTCCGTGAAAAAGCTGTTTGGGATCTTGTCCGGGTTAAAAACGGTTCTGGAGTTACTATTCCTTTGCTTATTCTTATCTGGAATAATATACCATTCACAATTGAACCAATTACAAACGCTACAATCACTGTGGCTACTTCAAAGGACATTTTAAAGCTAATTAAAGATTAACGACAAAATGGAAAGTGCTTATTTCGTTAAATGGTCAAAAACACCTGCGGTCATAGTCGGGTTTGTAGGACATTTTGGTGATGTCAAAGAAGACCATATTCTTATTAGATCATCGACCCTACCAAACATAGCAGAAGCTGTTCTTGATCAAAAACCAGAACAGTTTAAAGATTTTCTCTCAGCTCATGATATATTGATTGAAAACCGTACAGCTAAAATCCTTAATTCCGAAAATTATCGAAAAATTCAGTTCGATAGTTTTAATACAATAAGCTCTTTCGCCTACGTCTTTAGAGAAAGACTTATTTGCTTTAGGGGGAAGAGCAGATTAATGATTTCTTTAATATCATAATTTTTATATATACATGGTAGTTGAGTATCTTTAAGTATAGATAATCAACAATTTTTACCATGTCGAAAACAGATAATTTTGTTAATGCAATATGCTACTCCCCAAATTTCAGACAGTAAGTTAAGGTATGAAATAGTAATTTTTAACTTTACAATTATATGTCAACAAAGCGGAGAAAATTCAGTATTGAGTTTAAGAAAAAAGTAGTTTTAGAGGCCCTGAAGGAGCGAGAAACGATTGAAGTATTAGCAAAGAAGCATGAACTTCAGCCCTCACAGATTTCTATGTGGAAATCGGAGGCGCTGTCTAATTTTGAGCAGGTTTTTGGTAAGCAAAACAAGCAATCAGAGGTTCCAGTGGTTGATATTGAAAAGCTTTATGCTCAAATTGGACACCAAAAAGTGGAGATTGATTTTCTTAAAAAAAAGTTGCTTTGAAGCCTCTTGGCGAACGCTTAACGCTTGTGAGTTCTGGTTCTGTAGAATTATCAATCGTCCAGCAGTGTATTTTACTTTCTGTAAATCGAAGTAATATCTACTATGTTCCACGTTCAGAAAGTGAGGAGAATTTAGCCATCATGGCATTTTTGGACATGCAGTATTACAAAACACCATTCTATGGTCAATTGAAACTCACAGAAGAGTTACGAAGACAGGGATATTGTGTGAATGTAAAGCGTGTTCGCAGATTGATGGAGTGTGTGCAATGGCAAACAATTTACCGCTCTCCACGCACCACACATAGGGATAAAACCAGCTACAAATATCCCTATTTACTCAAGGATTTAGCCATCACACACTGCAACCAGGTTTGGGCAACAGACATCACTTACATTCCGATGAAAAAGGGTTTTCTGTACTTGACTGCTGTGATCGATTTGTATAGTCGAAAAGTATTGAACTGGTCATTATCGAACACCATGAGCGCAGAATGGTGTTCGAAAGTTGTTCAAGAAGCCATAGAAATGTACGGTAAACCCACGATATTCAATACAGATCAAGGAGTTCAATATACGAGTGAGTTGTTCACAAACGTACTCAAAAAGAATGAGATACAGATTTCAATGGATGGAAAGGGACGTGCAATTGATAACATTTTCATTGAAAGGCTTTGGAGAACCGTTAAATACGAACATGTGTACTTGAATGTGTATGAAGATGGATTATCTTTGTACAAAGGATTGAGTGCATACTTTGACTTCTATAATGCAGAAAGAATACACCAATCATTAGAATACCAAACACCAAACGAGGTGTTTCAGCTAGTAGCTTAAAAACGAGAATAACTTTTTTAGACCTTTGGCAATGAAGGTCAAAAAGTTATTTCCCAATTTAAGCCTAAGACAACACAAATTATCCAAGGTTCAATACTTAACTTGAACTAAAAGCTGTCCGAAGGATGGGGAGTAGCATATTTTCATCAAGATCCGCATACAGTATTTAATGATTTTTTGGACTGTCTGATTGCTTCCTTTTCGCAAGGAAAGATGGAGGATCTGTATTTTTATAATCTAGAAAAATACGGTGGAGATGGAATAACCAAATTTGCTGAAATGTTGTCCTGGGTTATTATAGACCTAGAAAATGATAATGAATTGCTTGGAGAATCCTATATGCAATTATCGTCAAGGTCAAAGGCTTCTGCACTAGGACAATTTTTTACTCCAATGCCAATTTGTGTATTAATGGCACAGATTGTTGAAGTAGAACCAGGAAAAACAATTTGCGATCCAGCTTGTGGTTCTGGAAGAACCCTTTTAGCAGCAGCTCGGGGTTGGTCTGATTTAAAAAAAATGAAAACTCGATTTTTTTGTTTTCTTCTTGAAAAGCTAACGGAGTAAAAAGCAGTTTCTGCAGGAGCTGTTCCGGGCTTGATCAGGATCTGCGCAGCAGCCGCACCTAAATCTTAAAATCCCTATTTTCAGAATGTTAGCGGAAAACAGTGTTTTCCGCTTTTTTCATTCCTGAATTTCAATTATTGGAATGCTAACTATTCGAAAGCAAAAAAGGCATTATTGGCAACAACTTGGTGCTTGATAGAGTGCAGAAATTTCTCCACTGGTTAATGACCTTGAATAAATTATTATATCATCAAGCTTTCCAGTATAAGATTTTCCCAAAAACAAGTTACCAAGATCTTGCATAACAATAGCTGGATTACAACCTGCTGGACCTGTACTTGTGCTTTGAAGCAAACCATCTCTATATATTGACATTGAACCAGAATTATAAATTGCAACCAGGTGATGCCAGGAACCTGTTCTTAACACTATTTGATCTTGACATGTTTGAGCAATCAAATCAATATCCCAAACAGATCCTTCACGACCAAATACAGCCTTTCGGCAATCATATAATGCGACTGACCAATCCCCGAACCTATCGGGGCAAGATTGACCTTCTCCACGGGAAATAAGTACTTCAAAATCGTTTCCATTCCTTGTTATATCTATTGGCTCGTACCACAATGAAATAGAAAATTCGTTTAAATTATTATAAGCTGTAGTTACTGTACATTCTAAAAATTCTGTAGTAGTTGAATTGTTCAAGAACTCAAATGCACAATCTGCGTTACCGAATCGATCTGCAGTAGCATGCGCTGAACTAGAATTTAGAAGGTTTAATCCGTTAACAGAATAATCCGAAAGACTGCCATTGTTAAATGGATAAAAAGCAATTCGATCTGTAAGCAGCGAACCAGTAACACAACCCAACTCTATTTCAGTGTTTAGGGTAGGTTCTACTGGTTCACTTTTAGTACAAGATAAAAATATTGCATTGATCAATACAATATTGAATAACATAGACTTTTTCATAACACTCAAATTTTTAAGATTTTTAATTCTGTTCTACGATTGAGTTGAAAATCCTCTTCAGAACATTCAACACCATTTGTACAATTATTCACAGGTTTACTTTCTCCATATCCTTTAGCTATAATTCTAGATTTATCAATTCCTTTTGATATTAAATAAAGTACACAGCTTTCAGCTCTCTTTTGACTCAAAACTTGATTAGCTTGATCGGTTCCTCTTGAATCAGTATGTGAACTTAATTCAACTGTAATGTTTCCATTAACGGTAAGAAATTCGGAAAGTTTATCTAACTCAATTGTGCTTTCTGGTCTTAAATCATACTTACTGAAATCATAGAGAATGTTTTTAATCTCAAAAGAAACATCTTTTTTAATTTCAGTCATCAAAAGATCCTGGCCAATTGTTCCACTCTTAGCATCCAGTGAGCCGCTTAAATCAATATAACCTTTTTTGTTTGAATATAAATCATAATGACCCCCTATTTTAAGCTTCACAGTAGCATTTCCAGCATAATCTGACTCATACTTTACAACCTCACCTTTTAAATTAGTAAGCGTACCAGAAGCGTTAGGAATGGGTTCATTGGTTTCTTTATCATGTACAGTCAATAATATGTCAATAAATTCTTGTTGAAGAAGCGCATTGATATTAATAGTATCACTTTGACGTAATGATCGAGTGTCAAAATCAATTGTCTTGGTGGAAAAATTCTCTTTTTCAACGCGAATAGTATATTTCTTTCCTGGTAATAGTTCAGATTCCCAAGAACCACCTTCAGTAATAGCGCAGGTCTGCACTACCCCATCTTGATCAGTAATCACAACTTTACCATCGAGAATTTTTTTATTGGAATCAACATCAATGCAACTTAAAATTAATATTCCTTTAGCTGGAGTAATTGTTACTCCATACATTCGATCTTTACCTTCTCGATCTGAAGAAAAAACACCTTCATTGGTGCTTAATGGAAAATAACTAAAATCATCACGATTCGTGTTGATCGGATATCCCATATTAAAAACAACTTGTTCCCCTAATGCCAAAGAATAAATGTCAAATCCACCCAGACCAACTAGACCATTTGAAGCAAAAAACAATTTACCTTCAGTATCAACCGCAGGAAAAAACTCATCATTTGGTGTATTAACTACTGGACCAACATTAACTGGTTCTGACCAACCTCCATTTTCTAAAGGATCACAAAAATAGATGTCAGATCCTCCGAATCCTCCTTCTCGATCACTAACAAAATACATTCGGCCAGTTGAAGTGATAAATGCTTGACCAGTATTAATACCAGCCATGTTGTGTATGAAACTTCCCTTTTCAACCCAATTACCTGATCGATCTAAAATATATTCAACAAGACTTAAGAATTTCGCCCCTGTTCCTTTTTGTATAGAATTTCTAGTGACAAATAATTGTTTCCCATCAGGAGAAAAACAAACCGGACCATCATGATACTTAGTCAGTAATTCGGGTTGAATCATTGGTGAATCAAAGATAAATCCACCTTGATATTCTGCAGTATAAATTTTCAAATAAAAGGAGTTGTCCCAGGGAAATTCTTGGGACATTAATCCAACAGGTTTTCGAGCAGATGTAAACCATGCTTTTCCATTATTAATAATCATTCCAAAATCTCCTTCAGATGAATTAATTGACAAAACCTTTACCTTTCGTAAGGAACTATCACTTAAAATCGATTTTTCGAAATCTTTAACAATCCCAAGACCTCTTTTTGAATTGGCCAATAAAGTTGTTGATTGAACAAGATTAACAGCCTGATCATATTTCTTGCAAACCAATAGAGCATTGAGATATAAAGACAAATCTTTTACGGATAATTGTTGAGTATTGACTAATTTATAAAATGAAAGAGCATTTTCATACTCTCTGTTAGCAATAGCTGATTCAGCAGCACGAACACAAAAAAGGGAATTTGGTTGCCCCTTCTCCACGGAAGCATCAACCAATTCAGCATATACTTCTGATGCGCGAAAAAATTGCTTTTCTTCGTAAAGTCGATTAGCATATTTTTCTTTCATTGTCTGACCATTATAAGATCCAATAACAACAAAACATAGTATTAATGATTTTAGTTTCATATTAAAAGTATCTTGGTGAATAAATAGAATTTTTGGAATACCGAGAAATATCAAATTGCAAAGCAAGCTCATGTGATCCACTTTGGTAACTAGTTAGTCCATTTATAGGAAAATCATAGGCATACGCAATTGTCAACTTATTATTGATTATGTAAGAAAGATTAATACCAGCTGATTCATTGAATCGATAAAGTGCACCAATCCAATATTTATCATAAAGGATCAAACTAGCATTTAAATCGGCAGTAACTGGTACTCCAGGAACAAACTTCATTAAAGTAAATGCTTTCAAATTCAAAACACTGTTTATCTTAAAAACATGACCTGCAGAAAAATAAAAATGTCTTTGTAAAACTGTAAATTGAGAACTAGCAAACATGTCTTTACGTTCAATAATTCTTGGAATAGAAAATCCAACATATGACTTTTCACCATAATAGTAAACACCAACACCTGTATTCAATGATGTGTTAGAATAAACAAGGGTAGAATAGGGATCATTTTCATCAATAACATGTAAATCTGTGTAATTTAATACAACGTTGTCAGCACCTAAACTAATACCAGCTGCAATTTTTCCGCGTTTAGTAATCTGAATACTTCCAGCAATATTCCCATAAAAAGATGTTTTTTTTCGAACCCCAACCTGATCTGAAATTAAATGAATCCCAGCTGCCAAATTTCTACCTTTTATGGGTGAGTTTACAGAAGCCCAAAACGTTTTAGGCGCTTTATCAAAACCAACCCATTGATAACGACCAACAATTGAAGCGTTCAACGTATTTCGAGATCCGGCATAAGCTGGGTTATAAAATAATCCATTGTACATGTACAATGAACTTTGTTCTTCTTGTTGGGCGCTCCCCAAAAAGGAGAGCACCAAACAGATAGCAATTAATAGCTTATTCATACTTAATAATTTAACTCAATGGATACTTTTATTACTTTTTCCCCTGTATTGATCAAAACAAAATAACTTCCAACAGGTAATAATTCATTCTTTAATAGGATCTCTCTATTCGTTTGCCCAAACCAATCATTGTTGTATGGTGCAGCTGCAAAGACTTCATTACCCCAACGGTTAAAAATTTTGACAGAATTGTTGGGATAGTATTTCAAAAAGTCTAAGACAAAGAGATCGTTCAAGCCGTCACCATTAGGGGTTACTAACTCTGGAATTTCAACACATTCATCTGGACTCAACACATTCAATTCAATAGATGCTATTTGTGAACATCCGTCAGCATAGATTAAGGTTGCTTCATAGGTACCCTGATTTTCTTCGCTAACACTTAGAATTTCATTTTCATACATCACACTTGAAAACCCGTTCGGTCCTGTCCAAAAAATTGATGAACCGCCAACCCCATAAAAGAAGAATGGAGATTGAGGACAAATAGATAGTTGACTGTTTGAAAACGCTCCAGCACTGTCAGAAAATGCACCCATCAAAACAAAAGAACTATCTGAAACAAAACATCCATTTAATTCAACGGTTACAGCATATACACCTGAAGAAACAATCGTGTCTTGATTTGTTAATGAACCAGAAGACCAAGAATAGGTATCAAATCCAGTTAATTCATAAATGTAAGGAGATATCCCACAAGCATTAACTGTATCTAATAAGGATAAAACTGGCAAAGAATTCACAACAACGTTTGTTGAACTATTCGCATCCGCAGCGCTTGAACAACCATTTACTGTAACAATCAATTCATAGGTTCCGCCATCGAGCAAAGTAGACGAGCTGATAACAGGATCTTCTAGTGTAGAGGTAAATCCATTCGGTCCTGTCCAGGAATAACTTGCACCCAGAATAGTTTCCGACTGCAACTGAATGTCATTACCCGAGCATACAGGTGAATTAGAATTGATCGCTGTGATCAGTGCTGGTGTTTGATTCACCGTTACCGTAGTTGTACTGTTTGCATTCGCAAGGCTTGAACAACCATTTACCGTTACAATCAAATCGTAGGTTCCACCCGCAGCTGTCGTTACTCCAGATATTAACGGATCCTCAACTGAAGAAACAAATCCATTTGGACCAGTCCAGGAATAAGAAGCGCCTGGAATAGTTTCCGACTGCAACTGAATGTCATTACCCGAGCATACAGGTGAATTAGAACTGATCGCTGTGATCAACGCTGGTGTTTGATTCACTGTTACCATAGTTGTACTGTTTGCATTCGCAAGGCTTGAACAACCATTTACTATTACAATCAAATAATAGGTTCCACCCACAGCTGTCGTTACTCCAGATATTAACGGATCCTCAACTGAAGAAACAAATCCATTCGGTCCAGTCCAGGAATAAGTCGCGCCCAGAATGGTTTCCGACTGTAGCTGAATGTCATTACCCGAGCATACAGGTGAATTAGAACTGATCGCTGTGATCAACGCTGGTGTTTGACTCACTG
>Ga0209512_1002990_pt1 | contig 16739 bp, 12 predicted proteins | sample frozenSSSSmetaG_FD_184142 | JGI IMG/M metagenome (GOLD analysis project Ga0209512, IMG submission 184142) | Glacier valley bacterial and archeal communities from Borup Fiord, Nunavut, Canada, to study Microbial Dark Matter (Phase II) -... | ecosystem: Environmental > Aquatic > Freshwater > Ice >... | reverse complement strand
CAAAGCCAAAGAGTTAGGCAAAACCTGCTACCAAGTAGTTCGCGATTTATTAAACGATTATTTGGGAGCCGAACTACGTCATCCCCGTATTCCTGCCTTACATCTAGTTTATTAAGCGAAAGTCCTAAACTCGTTACCCGTTACTCTAGTTTAGGTTCGGGTTATTTTTACTTTCCTCGTCATCGAGGCCCCGTAACCGAAAGACCAGTTTCACCCGGTAGGGCAAATCCAGCAGGTCGAATTCTTTTACCAGATAATCGTCCGCACCCACTCGGAAACCCGCCAGTTTTTCCTTGATATTACCGCGACTACTTAACATTACAATCGGGAGCGACTGAGTTTCGGGCTTCTCGCGCAAACGGCGGCAAACCTCGAAACCGTCAATCCCCGGCATGTAAACGTCCAGAATCATTAAGTCCGGCACCTCAGCAGTGACTTTATCCAGGGCTTCCTCGCCACTAAAAGCCAGTTGGACATCGTAATTATTGGCTTCCAGTTTGGCCTTGACCGCCTCCGCCACCAATGTACTATCGTCAACTACGAGTATTTTTCGCTTAGACATTCACTAAATCTCCTGATAAATCCTTGTAGCGCGTATGATAATGAAAACGATACTTTATAGCGTTATTTTTAGCTTGTAAGATATTCTATCGTATCCAGCAAGTTATTCTGATTAAAATCCCCTTTGGTGATGTAGGCTTGCGCTCCCGCATCAATCCCTTTTCGTTTGTTTTCTTCGCTGTTTAGGGATGATACTATTATAACAGGTAAATGTTTCAATGCCGCACTGGATTTTATTCGACTGGTAAGCTCAAAACCGTTCATGAAAGGCATTTCAATATCCGAGATAACCAAATCATAGCTGTTATCCCGATTTAGCACATCCAGAGCCAGCGTCCCATCATCCGCCGTATCCACATGATAGCCCGAAGCTTCCAGAATACTTTTTTCCAGTTCGCGGGTAGTGATACTATCATCTACTACTAAAATCCGCTTCTTGACAGGCTTATCGCTTAGCTTGCGGCGTATCCCTGTACGTCCCAATATCTCACGGGCGGCACTGACCAGATTCGGCACGTCTAGGATCATTACGACCCGCCCGTCCCCCAGGATAGTGGCACTGCTGACATTGTGCACTTTGAGTATCCGGCTGAGACTCTTGACTACTACCTCAATCTCATCTTCCAACGAGTCTACCAGCAAGCAAAAACGGCGGTCACCACTGCCCACAATTACCCCCGGCATCCGCTCAAACACAAAGCGCGTAACGTTACGGTTGCGGTCACCAGCTTGCATCTGCTGAATGCGGGCTTGAGCTGCCGGGTCTGCCAGGGTTAAGCCGGGGTACATGTCCAGGTTGGCAGGCCCATCAGCGTGATTGCCGTTGCCATTACCATTGGTTGAAACCCCGTTAGTGCTGATTTTTACCGCCAGACCCATACTTGCCAAAGCCAGACCGTTACGCTCACTGTTAAGAGCCTGCCAACGGAATATCGGATGGTCAAGATTTTTATTTTTTCCCAGCAAATCGGCTAATTTAACCAGAGGAACCAGATTACCCCGGTGCAAAACTACATCACGTCCGGCCAAAACCCCAATCTCTTTAGGGGTTAAGTATAACATAGCTTCAATATTTGGGGCAGGTATAGCGTAAATCTGGTTGTCCACTTTTACCAGCAAAGCTCGGCTGGTGGCAATCGTAAGCGGCACTTTCAGGGTGAAGGTTGTGCCTTTGCCGAGTTGCGAGCTGACCGAAACCTGCCCACCCAACCGCTCGATATTCTTTTTCACCACATCCATACCCACACCCCGCCCACTATTGTAAGTAATAATCGGGGTGGTGCTAAAACCGGGTTCGTAGATAAGGTTAAGGATTTCGTTTTCGCTGGCGTTACGGGCTTTGGCCTCGGTCATAAAGCCTTTCTCAACCGCTTTAAGGCGCAATCTTTCGGGGTTTATCCCCGCCCCGTCATCGGAAATACGGATGTAAACATAGCCGCCTTCCTGCGAAGCGGCCATTACCAACCGACCTTCCTCCGACTTCCCGGAGGCAACCCGCACATCCGGCAGCTCAATCCCGTGGTCTAAACCGTTGCGGACAAGGTGTACCAGCGGGTCGCGAATGCCTTCCAACACCTTTTTATCAAGCTCAATCTCGTTACCAGTCAGTACCAAATCGGGGTTCTTGCGCTCCAACTCGCGCGACAGGTTGCGAACCAGAGGCCGAAACTCATCAAACAGCGTGCCGATGGGTAACATACGGATACTCAGCACGTTACTTTCAAGTTCATCCACCGTATTTTGCAAATGGTTAGTGTGTTCTTCAAACTCCTTGAAAGTGCCACGCAACAGGGCTTCAATGCGCTGGTCTATCTGGTTAACCGCCAGCAAAGTATCGCGAGTTTCATAGAGCGTAGTAATTTCAGAAGGGTCGCGGTCAGTAGTAGCGAGAAGCGTGCGGATGGGGTTACTGACGCGCTGTCGAGTGCGTAACAGTTCTAGCACGGCCCGCAGGTTGTTCAGGGTAGAATCGGCCTCCATCTTGGTCAGCACTAACTCGCCCGTAATATTCATCAGGTCGTCCAATTTGCTAACATCCACCTGCAAAGTAGTGCCTTGCACCCGGCTGGGGCTGCTACTGCTGGGCGGAGTTGGTTGGCTGACCGGGGTGGGGGCTACGGTAGTAATAGCGGTCTCAGTCGGCGCAATAAGGGCGTGCAACTGGGCTTGCAAAGCGGCGGTATTCTCGCGACTGGGGGGTTGGGCAATGGCGTTTTGGAGATACTCAAGGGCTTCAAACAACACATCCAACATCTCAGCCTTTAACACAAAACCCTTATCGCGTACTGCCGTGAATATTTCTTCCAGCTCGTGGGCCACATTTTTTACACTGACAAAGCCCAGCAAAGAGGCGTTACCTTTAAGGGTATGAGCATCCCGCAAAGTATCGCGAATGTGCTCCTTTTGGTCAGCAGACCGTTCCAGGTCAATCAACCGTTGGCTAATTCGCAAAAGCTGGGCGTTAGCTTCATCCCGAAAGCGACTCAACATTGCTGGATTGGCAGCGGGGTCGCCGCCAGATTGAGGAATGGTTACGGGGGGGGGAGCAATCTCAACCGGGGCTGAAACTACCACCGGGGCGGCTTCTTCAGGGGGTTGCCAGACCGCTTTCAGGCGGTTGATAATGTTGGAAGTATCCACCGAGGAATTTTCCTGACGGGCAGCCCGGTCAACGCAGCCTTGCAGCACATCCAAGGCCTCAAACAACAGGTCTGTCATATTCGACTCAAGCCGAAGTGTGCCTGAGCGTATTTCGCCAAAAATTGTCTCCATCTCGTGGGCAACATTGCTGACTTCTCGCAGGTTGAGTAAGCGAGCGTTGCCTTTGAGAGTGTGCGCCGCCCGAAAAATTTCGTTAATCAGCTCTGAACTGTCGGGATCGCGCTCCAAATCCACCAGACGCTGGTTCATTACCAGTAGTTGGGTGTCCGCTTCTATTTTGAATTTTTGGAGAAATTTAGTCTTGTCCAATTTGCCTAACTTTTTCGGTAATCTGGTCGGTCAAACCTAGCAGCTTCGGTCTTAAAGCTTCGTCAAAACAAGCCGGGTCAAAAAGCGCGTTAGCTAATTCTTTCTCGATACTTTCCGCCAGCCCTGCAATCTCGGCTTGTCCCACCATCCCCGCCGACCCTTTGAGAGTATGCACCAGACGGTAAAGTTCGCGCAATTCTGGGTTGACCTGGGCTATTTCCTGAAAAGTAGCCTTCAGATTGACAGGCTTCCGCAATGTTTGAAGGTCTAACTGCTGCAAGCCCCTTGCCAATTCAGCCAGATGGCGGGTGGCTTCTGGCTTAAAGCGGGCCAACCATTTTTGAGTATCGCGACCACTGCCGGACATCAGGCTTCTTCTTCCTGATAAATCACCCGCTTGAGGGCATCCAGGTTCAAAATCATCACCGGGCGACGTTCATCCTGTTGCACATGGACAAATTTACCCGAAAAACGTAGCTCATGCAGCAACTGTTCGTTGTTGTAGACAGGTGAGCGGTCGGCAGAAATATTACCGTCCGAGTCAAGTAGTACTTCCGGCTCAGCCAGCGCAATCCGCAACAAATCTTCGGGGTTTTCGGCATATTCGGCAAAACTTAAAGGTTCTAGTTGGGCCTCATTCTTGATAATTTCCAACGCCCCTTCTTTCGCCAGAGTCTCCCGATCCATCAACACCACCCCCCACAACAAACCATTCAGGTTGCGGGCCAACCATTTGGGTAATAGCCGAATATCATCGTATGAAACGCTTTTAACCGCCAGTACATCCTCAATCGCTACCCCAAAGGGAGCTTCAATCCCACCATCGGGGCGAAAAGTGCCGCTTAGCAAAACCCGCGAACGTTGAATCGGTTCTACCAGGGGTAATTTTAACATTACGGGCAATTCCATCACCCGAATAGCCGAACCCTGATACAAAACCTCACCCCAGGAACGATTGTGTTTCAGGTTAGGTTGGCGCAAAACCTCAATTCCATCGGGGCCAGGACGCACAATATTATAAATCTGGCTCATCAACAAGGCAAAGGGTTGATGGCTGGAACGAATTAGAATAAATTCCACCCGCCCTTTATTGCTACTCAGGCTTTGTCCGAATTGCTGACGGCGCAACAGAGCCAATTCTAACTGCTCGTCGCTCAAACCAAAAACCGAATTGCCCTGCGCTAAAGTTCCGCCAATAAAACGCTGACTCATACTTTTATCCCCGCCCCATTCGGGTCAGGGTTAAAATATTCTTCCCCGGCTACCGTGCGGATTATAGCCTCAAGATTCAGATAGCCCAACAACTTGCCATCCAGCGCAATCTCGTTATTGACGTAAATCGTCACGTCCTGGCTAACCATAATCTGCCCTGTCAGGTCGCTTTGCCGCACCTCTTTAACCTCAGTCATACTATCGGCCAGCACCGCAAAAGCATCCCGCCCATAATTTATTATTATAAAGCGACTGGCGCGGGTCGGCAGATTGGCCTCTAATTCCAGCAATTGATGAACATCCAGCACCGGATAAATTGCGCTTTTATAATTAATAACCCCCAACACATAGGGGGATGCCCCCGGCACAGGCGTAACCTCAAGCAACCGCGACACTACTTTTACCTGGTCAAGCGGGACGGCAAACCATTCTTCGCCCAGATAAAAGGTAAGCAGCGAAACCAACGGCTCCTGCATATCGGCGGTTTGGAGGGCCTGGGCTCTTTTTTCCAGCTCAAGGGCCAAACGCTCGGCTTCGCTTAGGGGCTCATCAGAATTTTCAAAAGTTGAGATTAGCGATTGTGGGTCGGACATGCCTTATTTTCCTTCAGAGGTTGGTTGAGTCGGTAAAACGGGCGGGCCGCCATCACCGCCCCCGTCAGTCAGACTAATCCCTAGAAATTCGGCGGCGACTAATTCATCAAAAAGCTCAAACGGGCCGCCATCTGCCCCGAAATTATCAGTATCTACTATTTCTTCGGTGACTTTGAACTGGTCGGTGACAATTCGCAATTCGGTAGCGACCTCATCCAACGAACTGGCAAGGCTGCTACTCTGCTGCGCCGAGCTTGCTCCATCCTGAATAACGGTTGCTAATTGGCGCATAGAGACCACTACGTGTTCACTGGCACTCCGTTGCTGCTGGGTCGCGAGCGAAATAGCACTGGCAAGCTGCACTGTGCGCTCAACCATCTGCATAATGCTTTCGTTGGCATCGCCGCTACGGTGAGCTAATACCACCCCCTGCTCAGCCTGTTTCATCCCTTGCTCGGTCGCCATCACGCTGGCGGTGGTCGCGTTCTGGATTTCGGTCAAAACCGCCTGAACCTCTTTGGTGGCGTTACGGCTGCGTTCCGCCAACTTTTTCACCTCAGCCGCCACCACCGCAAAACGTTTGCCACTTTCTCCGGCGGCAGCACTCTCAATCGCGGCATTAAGAGCCAACAGGTGGGTCTGGTCGGCGATGCCCGCCACTTGCTCAATAATATGACCGACGCGCTGGGAGCGTTCGTTAAGAGCCAGGATTTTTTCGGCAATGTCCTGCACCTGAATTTTCAGGGTATTAATCCCGGTGATACTTTCCTTGACGGTTTCCTGACCTTCATTAACGCTCGTCAGGGCTTGTTCCGCCGCCTGTGCTACTAACGAAGCGGCTTCGGCAATCTGCAAGGCGGTATGGCTTAGTTCTTCGATTGTTACAGTGGCTTCGGCAACCGCCCCGGCCTGGTCAATACTAAGGTTGGCGGAGGTGCGACTGGCAGCGGCAATCTCGGCGGCAGCACTGCTAATACGTACCGACTGATTCTGTACCTGTTCCACTAAATCACCCAAGCGGGCTATACTCTGATTAAAAGTCAGGCCCAAATCACCAAATTCGTCGCGGTTCTCGACATTCAGGGTGGTGGCTAAATCCCCCTCCGCTAACTTACCCAGCCTATCTTTGAGTTTTTGCACTGGGCGGGTGAATACATAGGTCAGCACTGCCCCTAAAACTATCGCTAGAATAAAAGCCAGGGTCGCCGCAACAATCAAGATCCACTGAGCAATATTTTTAAAGTTAAGGGCATCCTGCACCACCCGCACGCTATTATCCGAAACACGTTTGAGGTTTTGTTCCTGGGTTTTTCTAAAAAAATCAATCTGAACCATAGCATAACTCAGGTTATTTTCGGCAGTTTTCCACTTGGTTTGGGCATCAATCGGACGATTGTTAGCGGTATCATCCACTATCAGATCCAACTGTTTTAATAAATCCAGGAATTGAACTTTCATCAGTTGGTCAAGCCCCGCCATATCCATACCCGTCATTTCTTTGAGCGTTACAGTATCGATAACATTTATTAAATTATTGACAAGGGAATCTACAAGGGTACGTTGACCGCGATAGTTATTAACAGATGAACGGGCCAGGGAGCCGCTGTCCTGGGAACGAGCTATAGCATCGGCATTTTGTTGGCTAATCGAATAAAGATTGGTTTGAAGTTGAATTAAAGTATTTTGTAAGCTAACCACGTTATCCACCAGGCGAGTAGCGCGGTTTAATTTATCCTGAGCGACATACACATCATTGACGTTATCGCCCAATTTCCCCAGAGTTAAGACGCTAAAGAGGGTCAAACCAACCATAAACAGGCTTACCAATATAAACCCACTGAGCAGTTTGATAAAAATGCTGGCTCGCAGGTGTTCTAGCCAATGCACCAACTTGCTCATAATTTAATCCTGATTGCCTTTCTTGCCCGGTTGCGACGTTACCACAATTAGTTAGCTGCCTTAAATTTCTTTTATTTTTCACAAGCGTAATGTACTAATATGAGTACCATACAGGTACAACAATTTTACCATAAAAAGAACCGAATTTCAGCCCCAAATTCTTCTTGATTCCAGGGCCGCTTAATAAGCTGTAACAAGCTCGATTTAACATTTAATGTACTTATCACCCTTCTTTGTTAAAGTAATAATTAGAGAATATATTTGCCTCAATTGCAGGAGGGGTGCCGTGACCGCGATGTTAGCTTTAGGAGATATGGGGCTGCCAAGCCGGATAACTATTCATGAAACCGCCGAGATTGGTAACAATGTTTTGATTGGTCAGGGAACGCATATCTGGCATCAAACCCAGGTGCGGGACGGGGCGATTATCGGCGAGCATTGTGTGGTTGGTAAGGGAGTTTATATTGATAGTACCGTAGTAGTGGGCGATAGTGTCAAAATCCAGAATCGCGCCACCCTCTATGGTAGCATTATTATTAATAATGGGGTCAGCATTGGCCCCCAGGTCTGTTTTAGTGGCGATTACCAATTAGCTAAAAGCAACCTGTTAGATTTTGCCACACGGGTGAAAAACGGTGCGTCTATTGGAGCAAATTCGCTGATTATGCCCCGGATTACCATTGGAAAATTTGCGGTGGTGGGGGCAAAGTCGGTAGTTACTACTAACGTGCCAGATTATGCGATTGTGCAGGGCAACCCCGCCAGAGTAGTAGGCTATATCTGCCAGTGCGGACGGCGGCTAATGCACTCAGAGCAGGGGATTTGGGTCTGTCAGGAATGTAATCAGCTTTTTGGCCCAGGCCCACTAACCTTTGAGTAAACCTCGGCGTTTGGCCCATTCCAAAACCTTTTCCTCGCCCAATACTGAAATCACAAAAACCGGGGCGCAGGCAATCCACCAGGAGAAATAAGCTACCAGGGCGGTGACAATGTGGAAAGACCGCCAGCCCCGTTTTTCCCTGATACGTTTTCCCCAATAATGACCACCCACCACCGTAAGACTCATTGAAGCGGTGGGCACAAAACCCGTTATGGCGAAAAACCAGAAAAGCGGACGGGGCATATTCTTACGGTCTAAATGTAAACCACCCCGCTCCAGAAGAGTCGGGGTTATCGCGCTGAAATAGGCCGAAATCAACAAATCCAGCCCAAAAGCCGTAACCGCCATTCGCACCCGACTCTTGGCGTAGGCCGGATTAGAAGAACGGGCCGAACGCTGGCATAACCACAAAACGTAGCTGTAAATCGCCAGGGCAAACAAACTAATCAACGACATTAGGCGCATACTCCAATGGATTTGGTTAGCCCCTTTGCTAGAACTAAGCTCGTTGTAACTAAATTCCTCGACTGAAAATTCCTCCTGAGTTTGGGCCATGCGCGACTTTCCTTCTCTAGTTTGTTGATATGTTGTGGATTCTTTAGTTAGAATAACACATAAATTAGCCCATTGCGGTAGTCTAAGTTATAAGATTATATCTTCCTCGCGAACTTACAATCACCCAGAGCATCCCGTACACCGCAAAGGTAGCCCCACCAATGACCGCCAGCAAAACCGGGCTGGCTCCCCAATTGAGTGAAAAACTCCAGAGCAGGGTGGAAAGGCTGCTGGTCAGGGTGGACATTCCCATATCCAGCGAGAAAACCCTACCCCGGAACTGGTCTTCTACCTGTCGTTGCAACAAAATCGAGCTTAACATCCAGCTAACACCGCCGCCGAGATGAGCAATAACCAGGGCGACTACCGCCAACCAGAGACCAATGCCCGTGCTAGTGGCAAATAACAGATAGCCAAAACCGCATATCAGGAAGGCCCACCAGATAACTTTGCGGGTGCGGGCGGTATCGTCGCCAATATAACTTTTCACCACAAACGGCCCAATTAACGCCCCTAAACCCCGTCCAGCGTATAAAGCCCCGATTCCAGCATCGCCCGCCTGAAAAACCTGTGTACCAAAGACGCTCAACAATACCAGCACCCCACCCGCCAGACTCCAGCCGCTTTTGACTGCTACCATTGCCATTACGGGCAGATGTTGCTGGACGTATTTCAAGCCTTCGCCAAAATCAGCCCAGGTGCTGGTACGGATGCGTTCCTGTTTGGCGCGGGCGGGGGGTTTAACCTGAAAAATAAAATAATTTGCCAACAAAAAAGAGAGGGAGTTGAAGATAAAGACTGTCTCGCGTCCGGCTATTTGGCTGACAAGGCCGCCCAGCCCTGACCCCGCCATCACCATTATGGCCCAGGTTGAGCTACTCAAGGCACTGGCCGAAACCAGTTCGTCGGAGGATGTAATATTTGGCACGGTCGCCTGGGCCGCTGGATTAAAGAATGTAGCGGTGGTGATAAGCAAAGCACTGCCGACGAATAGTATCCAAACCGACCCACTATCCCGCACTAACAGGAAGCTAAGGGCTAAAACTGCGCCGCCGAAGTTGGCAGCTAGCATCACTTTGCGGCGGTCAAAACGGTCTACGATTGGCCCGGCAATTGGGATCATAATAAAAAAAGGGATGCTGCTGGCGAGTAGCACCAACCCGGCGGCAAGGCCATTGCTGGTCAGGCTGAGGGCCAGACCTAGCACCGCCACATTATTAAACCAGTCACCCGCGCTGGAAATTAGCTGTCCAATCCAGAGATTGCGAAAATTGGGGTTCTGACGTAAAACCTGCCAGTAACCCACGCTGGCTGCTGGTTTAGCGGTTAGCATCGGTATTTACCAGTGGGCGGGCGCAACGGGGCGCAAGTTGGGCTTCTTTTCCATTATCTTTTTGAGGTTAACCAGAGTTTCGATGGTGGTTTTCTCCACGTCCTTCTCGATTAACATCTTATCAAGCAACCAGCCTAATCCCCGCCCCGGCATTGAATAATCGCTGGTGAATTTTACCTCAGTTTTGTCGGGGCTAATTTCCCTGAATTCCCAGATAGTGGTGCTTTTTACGCCAGTGGTGCTACGGGAAACAAAGCGTTTATTGGGCTCGAATTCGGTAACTTCCAGGGTAGTTTTAACCGTTACGCCCATATAGTTCCCGGCGGCTTCAACCTTTGCGCCCAAACCCTGTTCCTGCGGCCCTACTGGTTCAAATTTGGTAAATTGGGGGGAATACTTTATAGTGTTGCGGGGGTCGGTAACGAAGTTAAAAATATCTTCAACCGGGGCATTTATATCAATTGACTTGCTAATCTCGGCCATTAGTTCAATAGTACCTCTTGCTAACTAAAAATTTTGCCGGGTCTTTCCGAGACTTATCCGACCCCTGGATTATACAACTTATTACAAGATTGTGCCACCTTTCACGAGGCTTGCTATCAACCTAACCCCCTGACCCCCTTCCCGACACAGTTTAAGGGCGGACAGTTTTTATAAAGATTTGGGTAAAAAGAAGGCTAGAAGGCTTTTTAACCCCAAACCCCTGTAAAAAGGCTAGAAATAGGGCTTTAACTACCATTTTTCAGCCTTTTAGAAGAGTTATTCCCCCTTCCGCTTTAGGGAAGGCGGTTAGGTTGGATAGCCTATCCCAATGCCCTAAACTCTATTTTAATGAAACCTGTCCGCCCTTAAACCCGACACAGGGAGGGGGAATTAAAAAGGGTAGACACATTGGTCTACCCCTACGAATTTTCCACCCACAACCGACAACTAGGTCACGAGGTGAACGGGTTGATTGCGGATGTTCAATTGCCAGACCGTGCCATCGTTAGCCGAACCACTTGAAGCTAACTGATAGTTAACTTGATAATAGTAGCAAAGCTGTTCCGGCACTTGCTGTAGCTGGCAGGTAGCCCCAATCGAGTCATACTCGGCGGCATCAGGGATACGGAATAACAAAAAGAGCCATTGGTCGTTAAAATAAGAGTTACCCGCCCCACCACCAGGATTAGCAGTAATATAGGAATTAGTCCCACTGGGGAAGACACAGGGTATTGAGGAGTTACCGCTATATTGAGAGGGACAAACCGCCACCCTGAAATCAAGCCGTTGGTCGGTGCTATAGGGTACTTTACCGTTGGCTAATAACTTTTGACCGTAGCCACTCGGTTTCAGTAACTCGATATTAAGTTGAGCCCCAACATCACCTGGGTCAAACAGTTCCAGGGTTGCCAATGCTCCGGCGTTCTGGCGCGGAATATAGGCCAAATCGAAAATAACGTTAAGGGGCGAATTTGTATTGTTACGGGCGTTCATATAGACCGACATCGCGGTAATCCCATAGACCTGAGGAACTGGATACATATCTACACAGACTGTGCCACTATAGCTGGTGGCATCCGGGAAGCAATAGTTCACCAGTTGGGGATTTTCATACTCGGCTTTCAAAGTGTAAGTATTGTAACCACTTCCGCCAAAATCCTGCACTTGTAATAGATAAACCCCCGCCCGCACATTATATTGGTCTCCAGAATTAGCCTTAGCCCGAACCCCGTCGTTATAGCTTATGCGGCACTTCACCGTAGCACAAGACGGGTCGCCAGGAACATAACCGAAATTGCTGATGTAAAGATAAGGTTGATTGTTAATCCCCTCAGCGGCCTTGCGTAAAGAGTTCTCGGCCTTTGGGTCAGGGTTATCATAGCCAGTTGGCCCAGGATTCAGGGTATTGTTACTATCAAAATCCCAGGAGCAACGCCAACCGTGATAGCTCTGATAGCCGCCAGTTAAATTATAAAGACCAGTCGGGCCATTCTGGATATTGTTGTAAGCAGCGGTTGGTCCGGTATAGTTTGGGTCAGCCCCACGCATGTTAAAGGGTACTCGATCATTTCGATAGGGAGGATTGACCAGGGTTGTCAGGTTAAGGGCGTTAGCGTAATCGGTGCTATTATCGTAAAGAGCCGAATCAACCAGACTGCGACAGCCCTGGCTGGGGTCAACTCTTGATGATGAATTAACAGTTAAACCAACTGCTCGCACATCATGACTTGAAGGGTCATCAGTATTACCAGCTGCATTCCAATAAAAATCTGCAATCTGGTCTTCTGAAACCTTTTTGGCAGGACAGGCATAAACAAAAATTGCATTGAGGGAAGTAGTATTAGTTGGGTTAAATTTCACTTTCGTGCCGTTCGGCATTTGGGTATAACCTGTGTCAGCCAGGTAACACTGGTTATTGTCAGTTGAACCACTTCCACCCCATTCACCTTGTTGCACTGACATTTCAGGGGTATCCCAAGCCGCTACTAAAGCTCCTTTGGTACGCCAACTGGTCGGCACGCCGACTGCCGCCGGAGGATAGTAGAGCGAAAAGCGCATGCGGGATTGGTTAAAACAGATACGAGTATCCGGGGTAATATCACCACCTGTAATTTTTACCCCACTACTATTAACCCGTGATTGTCCATAATTGGCGGGGTCGGGAAACTCGAAAGTATTAGGATAGGCACAGTTAACTTTGGTAGGCACTCCATTTTCACGTTCGCTTACTGGTGAATTTCTGTCCTCATTAGTAACTTTAGATGGGTCAATATAGAGGCTATTATCGGGCCGGATACCAAAGGAGGTTGAGGTATTCCAGGGGCTATCGCCACTGGCAAAACCGCTACCCACATCCGACATCGCCGCATCAAAAACCGAAACCTTGAAACTGGTATAAGGTTGCGTAGGGTCGGTAAAATTGGGGACAAGGGCGGCACTGTCTATCTGAATCGCCATCGAGTAGCCAAAACCCTGTTGCCCATCCGAGTCGGGATGACGGTCTTTGTTAACAATATTTGGGCTGCTGGCACTTTTATTACAACTATTAGGTGAGCCGGGAGTATCGTTTACAGTATAAAACCAGGTTTGAACGTTACTGATACGGTAACATGTGCCGGGGTTAATTGCCGGGCCACTTTGACTATCGTTATCTATTTTAACCCCCCCAATGCCGGAATAGGGCCCACCGTTACGAACGTTTTTTGCCCCATCCCCAATTGGAGAATAAGCATCGGCGTTAGCATGATTATTTTCCGGGCCAAGCATGCCCAACCAGAAAGTGCCGACGCAGGGGTCGGGGCGGGGATTTTGGTCACAACGAGCTCCGATATAGCGTTGCCAGAGGGTATTGTAATATTGCTGGCGGGCGGGGCTAGTACCCTGAAAGGCTTCGTTGCGGATGGCCCAATCATAACGCAAACCGCTACTGCCGAAATAGTTAAAACTGCCTCCCAGGCGGGCGGGTTGGGCATATTCTGCCTTAGCCTCCCTTTGAAGGTAACTATCGGTTATACCGAGTACCCCCAGGAAATAATGCGGTACTTTTGTGGCGAGGGTAACTTTATACTGGTAAGGAGTAGGCGTTTCACCCCAATAGGAGGTGTAGTCACCCGGCGCACCGCTGTTTACCTGGTCAACGCTGTAGCCAAGCTGTTGGTTATTATCGGTATAAAAATTGTTATACCCAGCGGCTTGCACCGTAAGTCGGCCTCTGGCGTTTGCCACGTCCGGCAGGTTTGGTATCCAGACTACCCCAGCCAGGGCTGCTGCATCAGCCGCGCGCTGTAGCTTCTGGGCCTCATAAAAGGTCATTCCCCCATCTACTGAAAGTCCGACTATTGCCACTAGAGCCACCGCCGACAGGGCCACCAATACCAGGGCTTGACCCTCTTCCCGGCGGCGAACAGCGCGATGTAGCCGTTTCCATAATAATGGGCTGATAAAAATCGTCCTCATGCAACTTGCCTCTGTTAATATATCACTAAGTTAAGTTGTGGTAGGATGCTCTTACCCATCTTTACTCTATTGGGGTGTAGTGTGCTTACCGTAAGGTTTGCGGGATAATGGGCACAAACCAGCTTAAGTTTCAGGCACTAACACTGCGATAAATGGTAAACAGAAGCGGACATATTTATGACAACGGCATTACCATATTTCGTTCAACCAATCTACCCTTTAATTACATTGTATTGAGTACCACCTAATCTGTCAACATGAATATTTAGTGCTTATATTACAGTTTGTTTATCTGACAAAAATTTAAGTGGATTTGACTTTCGGGCTTGACGAAACCATAATATTAGCGAGCAACCCTGTCCCAAAATACTCAATGAGGAGCGAAGCCATGACAACCGAAGGAGCGGGTACAGCCCCGGCCCAACCCGCACCCCTGCGCCCCGAACCACCAACTATGGAAGAGTTGGTAGAACAGTTACAAAAACGTAAGGCCATTGCCCTGGAGTTGGGCGGGCCTAAAGAAATAGAGCGGCAACACACTTCCGGCAAGCTGACCAACCGGGAACGGTTAGCCCTGCTTTTCGACGATAATTCTTTTACTGAATTTGGCATCTTAGCCGACCATCACGCCACCCATCCCGATTTAAAAAGTAAAAAGCTTCCGGCAGATGGAGTAGCGACGGGCTATGGGCTGATTAACGGGCGGATGGTGGGAGTGGCGGCCTATGATTTTACGGTATTAGCTGGCTCGATGGGGGCAACCGGAGAGTATAAAGTAGCGCAGTTGCGCGAGATGGCGGTTAAGGAGCGGATGCCGATTGTCTGGTTGCTGGACTCGTCAGGGGCGCGGATTCAGGAAACAACGGGTAGCCAGTTTGCCGGGTCGGGAGCGTTGTTCAAAGAGCAGGTTTTGCTGAGCGGGGTTGTGCCACAGGTGGCGGCGGTGATGGGCCCCTGCGCGGCGGGGACGGCTTATATACCGGGGCTGGCGGACTTTGTGATTATGGTCAAGGGTACAGGCTCAATGGCGTTAGGTGGGCCGCATCTAGTGAAGGCCGCGACGGGCGAGGAAGTGACGGTGGAGGAGTTGGGCGGCTCTAAAGTCCATTGTGAAATTAGCGGGGTCGGCGATATGGAAGTGCCGGACGACCAGAGTTGTATTCAGGCTATCAAGGATTATTTGGGCTATTTCCCACAGTCTAGCGGCGAGAATCCACCCCACCACGAGTCCTTTGACCCTCACAATCGCCGCGAGGAAATTTTGTACAAAATCGTGCCGACCAATCAACGGCGGGTCTACGATATGCACAAGATCATCAGCCGCATTGTGGACGACAAGGCTTTTTTCGAGATGAAGGGCGGCTGGGCCAAAAATTTAATCACGGGTTTTGCCCGGATTGATGGCTGGCCGGTTGGGATTGTAGCGAATAATCCCCTGGTTTTGGGTGGAATTCTGGATGTAAATAGTGCCGACAAGGGAGCCCGGTTTGTAACCCTCTGCGACGCTTTTAATATTCCGTTACTCTTTTTCTGCGACACTCCCGGCTTTATTATCGGCCCAAAAGTGGAGCGAGATGGTATTATTCGGCACGGGGCTAAGATGATTTATGCTGTCAGTTCCGCCACTGTGCCAAAGCTGACGGTGGTGGTACGCAAGGCGTACGGGGCGGGCTATTACGCCATGTGCGGCAAGGGTTATGACCCGGATTTGATTGTGGCCTGGCCCACCGCTGAAATCAGCGTGATGGGGCCAGAAGGGGCGGTTAATATTGTCGGGCGCAAGGTTTTAGCAGAAGCTCGGCAACAGGGTGGCGAAACCGCCGAGGCCGCCCTCCGCGCTCAACTAGAAGCACAGTTCCGGGCGGTAATTGACCCCTATCTGGCAGCCTCTTATGCCTTTATTGATGATATTATAGACCCGGCAGACACCCGCGCGGTTCTGGCAAAGGGGCTGGAACTGAGCCGCCACAAAGAGGTTGTGCGCTACCCCCGCAAACATGGGGTCTTCCCGGTGTAGGGAAGGATGAAATAGGAAGGATGAAGGATGAAAGAAATCAGGGGATGGGTAAATTCGTGGGGTAGCCGAGCCCGTAGGAGCAGGCTCTATCCTGCGATAAATATCGGACGACGGAGCTTCCTCTTACAATTACCCTTTTGACCTTCGACTTTTCACTCGTTACTCGCTACTCGTTATTCTCAACCGACAGGAGTTACTGATGCCTAAGATAATTCTGACCCGGCATGGGCAGACCGACTACAACGCCCAACGCCGTTATCAGGGTCAGATAGATATTCCCCTTAACGCCACCGGGCTAAAACAGGCTGAGGCTTTGCGCCATCGACTGGCAAAAGTTCCCTTAACCGTAGCATTTTGCAGTGACCTGGGCCGCGCCCAAACCACCGCCGAAATAGCTTTGGAAGGCCACCCCAGCGGCTTGAAAGCCAAATCTTTAGCGGAGCTGCGGGAGGTTAATGGCGGGTTATTCGAGGGCTTGACCTGGCAGGAGCAGCAGGACCAATACCCCGAAGAACTCAAGTTGTGGCGTAGCGACCCTTATAATTATGGCACACCCGGCGGCGAAAATCTAAAACAGGCGATTGAGCGCATTACGCGAGCCTTCAACCAGATTGTGGAGCAATATCCTAAAGAAGACGATAATATTTTGATTGTGGCACACGGTGGGCCTAACAACCTGCTGCTATGCCACCTGATGGGTATGGAGTTGAATTCGATCTGGAAATGGCGGTTTGATAATTGCGCGATTTCGCTGGTGGATATTTATAATGGTAAAGAGGC
>Ga0209512_1002988_pt1 | contig 16741 bp, 11 predicted proteins | sample frozenSSSSmetaG_FD_184142 | JGI IMG/M metagenome (GOLD analysis project Ga0209512, IMG submission 184142) | Glacier valley bacterial and archeal communities from Borup Fiord, Nunavut, Canada, to study Microbial Dark Matter (Phase II) -... | ecosystem: Environmental > Aquatic > Freshwater > Ice >... | reverse complement strand
GGGTCAGGGCCCATACAGTCAGGGCCGGGTCGGGCTAGTTGCCGTACGAAGGCGGACTCCATCCCTGTGGTCAGGCGTGGCCTAAGCGCGAGGAGGAGGGTGGGGGCTAGTGGAGCGAGGGCTCGTTCCCATACGAAGGCGGACTCCATCCCTATGGTCAGGCCACAGTAGCCTAATATATCTAATGGCAACTAGCCTAATGTCCTTATAAAAGACTGTGTATCTTAGTGTCTACTAATAGAGATAACAACGAGAAGAATCTATAGTTAGTCTAGCAGTCTAATATTCACTGCAGAAGCCTCTGCATATATTAACCATTGAATTGTTAATATATTTAATAAACTTCATTAATTACACTAATATTTGAATTGACTTCCATAATGAGCTCATAATCTTAACAGCCCCTAGAGGACATAAGGGGTCACGTGCGGGGAATACGTAGCAGTGAAGTTCGACGCCTTAGCTCCGCGTCTTGAATCAAATTGCTGCAAGGGGATTATTGTACGAGAATTATATGCCTCAATTGCATGGTGAGTCAATTTGTGGTTATATATGAGGGTAAATAGGGTAAGTATTACGCAAAGCTTCTTCGTCGCTAAACCACACCACTTCTTCGAAATCATGCGATCTGTATACGATATTCCAGTCGAAACAATGCATATGTGAGTGAAAACCAACCGATGTTCCGTCCAGACCCTCAACCATCCAAGGAAACCTCTCTCGCCTCATAAGCTACCTCCCGCTCCAGCGCACCCTCCCGATCCCCTCGACGCGCACCCCCAATGCCTCCATGTCGGGCACGCTGAGCACCCCGCGGCCGTCGAACACCCACTTGGGCTTCTGCTGGTGGTACGCGATGCGGTTCCAGTCCAGGTGCTCGGTGCTGCGCGCCCCCTGGATCTTGCTCTTCTTCGCGTCCGTCTCGCACGCCTTACAGCCCTCCTCGCATGCAGGCTCGTCGGCGAATCTGCCGAGCGGGTTGGCATTGCCGAGCGCGGAGGAGAGGTGGTTCTGCAGGCGGAGGATCTCTGACTCCGCGGGCGAGAGGTGCTGGAACGGGCGCGGGTCCTGCTGGAGCTTGTGGCGGGCGTCGACCGGCGAGGAGGAGGTGTTGCGGAACTTCTCGCAGTCCGTGGTGATGATGATGGCGTGGCTGTTGGCGCATGCTTGGTAGGCGTCCGAGTAGACCTCGATCGGGCCTCCTTCTTCCTTCAGCACGTCGGCACCTAGGAATCTCCTGAGCTCGGCTTTGATAAATGCGGGCTCGCAGAATGGGTCGTAGACGGCGATCTCGCTGGGCGCGTCTTCCAAGAGAGACTTGATACATTCCAATGCGGGAGACTCCCGGGTGTCGGATGTGTCCTCTTTGAAGGCGTATCCCAAAACGGCCAGCTTCTTCATCGAGAGGGTGCCATTGAGGCAGTTGATGATTCTCTTGGCGAACCGCGTCCTCTGCCACTCATTAATCTCGAGAACCTGGGTCCAGTAGTCTGCCACCTCTTCTAGTCCTAGACTCTGCGCCAAGTAGACCAGACTCAGGATATCCTTCTTGAAGCAACTACCTCCAAATCCAATGCCAGCTTTGAGGTATTTCCTCCCGATCCTGTCATCCATGCCAATTGACTTGGATACGTCGTCGATATTAGCTCCTACCTTCTCGCAGATAGCGGAAATCGAATTGATACTACTGATACGCTGAGCGAGCATGGAATTTGCTACTAACTTCGAGAGCTCGGATGACCAGAGATTGATAGTGACGATCTTGGAACGAGGTACCCAGGCAGCGTACACATCTGCCAGGGCGGCAGCAGCGCGCTGACCGCTGGGGGTGGATGCAGAGCCAATAATCACTCGATCAGGGAAGAGGAGGTTGTTGATAGCAGTGCCTGCAGCCAGGAACTCGGGGTTGGAGAGGATCTCGAAGTTCAGGTTGGGGCGGTGGATTCTGACCTGGTAAAATTAGGTGAGTGCATATGAGGAAATGGAGAGGGTAGGGCGAACCGTCTCTTGGATCAGATCTGCGGTGCGGCAGGGCACCGTGCTCTTCTCGACGAGGATGGCGCCAGGTTTTGCGTGCAGGGCGATCTCACGGGTCACAGCTTCCAGAGCAGTCATGTCAGTAGCACGCCCTGCGCCAACCCCACGCATCTTGGTGGGAGTGTTGATGGTGATGAGAACGATGTCGGCTTCACTGATACATCTGGACACCTCGGTTGAGAAGAAAAGGTTGGGCTGGCGCGCGGGAATGGTAATCTCCTCGCGGTGTTCGACGCACTGGCTCTCGCAGGAGACGACTGAGCTGGCAGAGGAGATGCTGTCCAGGGAGTCGGCAGGGACAGCCTCGTTGAAAAAGGAGCACGAGTTGGAGCCATCGCGGGCCACGCGCAGGATCGGGTGCAAGCCGGGCTCATAGAGGGGAAGGTGCTTGGACTGCCACTGCTGGATGCGCTGGGCGTCGCGATCAACCACGGCGACGTTGAGATGGGGATTCTGGAAGGCCATGACAGCGGCAGTGGGCCCCCCTGAATGGTCAGCACTTAATATTCAGGGGGGCGCGCGAGCTTACCCACGTAGCCGGCGCCGATGCAGCATATGTTCTTGATTCTGTGGGAGGGGGAATCGAGGGTGGCATCTAATGAAGAGCTCTTCACAGCAAAGGTATTGCTGTCGTCGAGGCCATCGTGCAGCCTGGATGCGCGAAGGACGGGGCTGAAGGTCGGGCTGTCGTCGGGGGTGGTCAGGGCGGTGGAGGTGTCGACGAGGCTGTCGTCGGAGCTGACGGTGGACGGCGGGGAAGGCATGATGCTGTATTCATGAATATAAGATACATATGGATTGACGATGATCATAGAGATAGATGTAGAGATGTAGAATGGAAAACACAATAATAAATAGCAATAGAAGAAGATATACTCGTTCCACTCGCTGTCGCGGTGGCACGCAGCGCGACCGGGGCCTCGAGGGGTCGGCGAGGATGAGGAGAAGAGGTCCCGATAAGGATCAGATAATGATAGGAAGAGGATATTGATACTTGATCGTGATCAAAGCAATCGATGCGATATACAGCAAAGAAAGAGAAGCCTGAAGCTTTTTGGGGAAAAAGAACAGAAAAAAGGGACGCGTAGAGAGGGGGCACAGGGCCATCATCGGAGATGATCACGCGGCCGAGGTGATATGGAGAGGTACTTCATCTTAGATAGGGGATTGCATGGAGGCACAATGTCACTCGAGATTATCCGGGGCAGTGTTCGTGTCTGTGTTGATGCTGTCGAGATGGTGAAGTTGTCGAGGTTCGTAGACGATGGAGATGTCAGCCACTCGTCTGGCGCACGGGGGATGCAGATGTCACGGGTGCGCCTTCCGATAGGCAGATGAGTGTTTGGGGACTTCCCAGAATGGCAGCTTAGACACTAAACGCCTCCAAGGGATTCTAGAGATTCTCGGCCTTGTGTATCCCCCACGTGCCCCGTTTATAGGCATGGATATTATAGACGTCGTGGAATGAAGCATCTTAGGCCGATACCTTATTTGCAGATTTACAGAGCACGTTCGATCATTCCCTCCCACATATTACCGCAGAATACCACTTTATACACAGCTCCACACGTTCTATTACCCGCCTCACACCAAATACTGCAGTGTAATGTTTCATTATTTCGTGGTAATGTGGTCATTTTATCTTCCTCTTATCGCCCCTCCTGACCCTCAGGCTTCCGCTTATCGCCCCTCCCCCTCCTGAGGGTCAGGAGGGGCAATAAGAGGAAGATAAAATGACCTTTTGTTTCCGGTGACCCCCGGTCGAGTATTTATATCCTCACCTCTTGGGGACTCACGTCAATCTCTACCATCTCTTAAGTATAGGTAGTAAGGTATATCAGCAACATCAATAGCCTCGCAATCACCCTCGCCATGGACCCTCCCATCACCCCAGACACCCTCCCCTTTCCCCCCGCTCTCCGCAACAAACGCCTCCTCCTAGCCACCGAGTCCTTTGGCCCTGTTAACGGCGTCTCACGCACCACTCTCAACCTCGTGGAATACCTGCGCCATCACTCTGTCCAAGTCGCCGTCGTCGCCCCTGCCCTTTCGCCCTCCTCCTCTTCAGCGCCCTTCACCACAACCACCTCCGAAAACCAAATCGAAGTCCGCCTCCAAGGCTACCCCCTCCCCTACAACCCAGAGCTCTCCATAGTCTACCCAGTTCGCCTGTCCGCTTTATACGCACGCACATTCAACACCCGCCCAGACCTGATCTACCTCGCCAGCCCCGCAAGTCTAGGTTTCCAGATCCTCTTGCAACTCCGGCAGCAGCAGCGCGCGCAGCGTCCTCCAGTTCTATTAAACTTCCAGACAGATCTCTCGGGGTACTGTGAGATCCTATTCCCCTCGCCGCTGGATGCATGGGCCGTATGGGTATTCCGCTCTGTTCAGGGCTATTTGTTCCGTCATCCCTCGGTGCGGACGGTCTTCTACCCGTCGTTGTTCGTGAGGCAATATCTGGAGAAAGCGGGTGTGCAGGATGAGAAGATGATGAATCTCTGGCGGGGCGTGAATGCGGAGTTATTTCAGCCGTCGAAACGTTCTGAGGAGATGAGGAGAAGGGTCGCGCCGAATGGGGAGTTGATTTTGGTTTGCGTGGCGAGGCTGGCGCTGGAAAAGGGCTTTGAGTTTTTGGCAGAGGTAGCGAAGGAGCTGGATGCGAGGGGCGTGGTGTTTAAGTTGCTGGTTGTGGGTGGGAATAAGAATCCGCAGGCGGTGGATGATGTGAAGGGTCTGTTTGGGAGGTTGGTTGATGAGGGGAAGGTTCACTTCACGGGATTCCTAAAAGGAGAGGAGTTGGCCCGCGCGTACGCATGCAGTGATGTCTTCCTCCACTGTTCTATCACGGAGACCTTCGGGCTTGTCGTCTTGGAGTCTATGGCGAGTGGTGTTCCCGTCATTGCTCGAGACGAAGGCGGACCGAGTGAGATCGTCTCGCATGGGAAATCAGGCTACCTGGTCCCGCCCTCAGATCTGAACGGTTTCGTCGAGAAGGTGGTTCTCTTAAACAACTCAGATCTCAGACAAGAGATGAGCATCGAATCGAGAAGAATGGCAGAGAAAGCCACATGGGAGAAGATTAACAACCGAGTCGCCTGGAAACTGGCCGAGGCCTTGGATACTCAAGAGACCACTGCCCCCGCGCAGAACTTCTCCATCCCGATATACAGCTGGCTGCTTCTTAGCCAAGAGCTGCGAAGCTTCCTAGGAAGACTGATTGTGGATTTCAGACTCATGGGCGGTATTGGCATTATCTTCGGCGTCTGGTGTGGGTTGGTGATTACATGGATCTTAGTGCAGATGGCACTTTTGCTGAGGACACGAGCGCCATGGGCTGTGCGGGGAATCTAGGATGGGGTTTGAGCAGTTTCTATTTTCTTTTATCTCATCATCTCATGTATCTCCTTTTATCTCTTTACGTCTATACCTGGCATCTATGATATCCATTGCATCGCAGGCAGTATCTCCTTACATTATCTTCTATGCTTGTGGGCATATGAAAGCCCTGCGCTGTTACATGAGGCTAGATTATGACTAGGAGTGTTTATCTTATTAACTTATGCATGAAAAACATGAGGTAGCAGGATATGCGACATGGGGACGGGAATGCATTTCTGGGGTAAAAACTCCTAAATAGTAGATTAAGATGAGTTGAGAGGCAAGTCGCATACTTATAATAGATATGAATATGAATAGTTCTCTAGTGAGCATGAACTATAAACAGGCATGCTGAGAACTTAGAAGGAGGTGAGTGAGTATATATAGAGAGTCGTAGGAGGGGGGTTATTGCAATTAGTGAGAGCAGTTCTTTAGACAGCAACATACTAAAGATAGACTAACTTAGATGGACGAACCTTCTAGAGTCTTCTAAAGAACCTAGAAATCTAACCTAGCATTAATATATATTAGGAAATGCTATACCTTCACAAAAGCCCCCCCCCCCTCCCCCCCCCCCCCCCTAACCCTAGTCTACAATGATACTCCCTTTAGTCTAGAGTGACAATGCTAAAGTTTCAATTTTAAACGTTTTAGGTGTAGAAATAATCATAGCTAAAACTTACTCTTTTTTTAGAAGCTTAAATTAAGAATGGAATAGAAATTATTATGCACGCACGCCTATCCATGAGCGCTTAGGTATAAGAAGTAGACAAGAATAAACCACTAGAGAAGTGCTTTTAACTTAGAGTGATCTTAAGTAACTTTAGCACTCTAACTAGGAAAAATATAAGATATTTTAGTACTAAACACTTATATTAAAGGCATTATATCATAGTGACCTACAAGACTATGACCTTCTATTAAACTACACTTAGTAGTTCTATAAGCATATAGAATACATTAGCACAAGTAGGGCTTAATTAATTAAAAGTGAATGCATATTCCATTAATCTAGCTACTCTAGCTACTCTATACTATAGACTTCTACCCCTAGTATATTAAATAGTATTATATAGCCTATATATAGGTTAATTTTAAAAACTAGTATATATATAATATAGGTTTAACTTAATATGCACTAATATTAGTTAATATGACATAGAGTCTATATATTAGCACTAACGTTGTGCTGTGCTATGAACGAAAGTGAAGGCCGCAACAGACGACTGTTGTTCTATATTGAACAAGAGGAAGATCCTAGCCTTGCAAAATGCACCTGCGTTTTAATGGAGAGGATCTAGATGAACTCGTCGACTAGGCGGCAAGATTATCCTTAGTATGGGGAAGAGCTTAATATAGAAGGCTAATGATCTGTGTACGTTAGACGCTGCAGATCACTAGCTCATCTACTAAACTTAATGGTAAGATCCTCCGCAGTCTAATAATTAAACGTAGGAAGTGATTGGACCCTTCGAGTGGCTAGAGCGCATTTAGAGATGTTGGGATGTCTCTGCAGATAGCTGTGAGATCTAGATCTTTGCTTGCTCGATTCGAGGCGTGGCCCTAGATGCGATCTGAGATGAGTCTTCCTAGTATCCTTCCTAGTATTAGATGAGAAACTAGGCCATCAATTACTAAGTGCTAGGTAGTTTGCGGCAGGTCTGTTTAAGAATACTTAAAGATTCACTTCAAGACTGAAGGGATTTGAAGTCTTTACACGTTCGATTGACGAAGTCCTTAGTGTTATATTGGAGATATGAAGCGTTAGATATAATGCCTGCTCGCGGATCATCATAACATGGCTAGGCGAGCTGAGAGCAGTGCTTAAGAGCAAAGACACTATCCTAGTCCTTGTTCAGGTATTCAAATTGATCCTAGGCCCTAACAAGAGGTGTTCTAGCCACATGGAGAATTAACGAATTAATCCCTAATGAGAAGACAGGCCTCACACGGCCGTGGTAGTGCAGCTAGTTGAAGAATTATCTGTGCACGGCCTCAAATCCGTGAGGAATAGTTAGAGCATGAAGACTAAGGTAGGAAGTATATATAAGTTATATTAAACACATAACTAGTTTAAATATCTTAAAAGCTAATAACTTAATGAAAAATGAGTATATGTATATAACACTAGCCCTATTAGGATATAAGCCTAACATCTCATCTAGCGTAGTATAGCTAGATAATAGTCTAGCGAATATATAACTTAATTAGGAAATTAGCTCTTAATGTACCTTCCTCTCCTTAAGGAACGTCTTATAATACACCTTAATATTATAGTAACTATTATAACTTTCAACTGCTAACATTCTATAGAGAAGGCATAATTTGAGTTTGTTAAGACTTAGCATTGTTAAGTGCAGGCCGTCCACCCTTTAACACTCTCCTAGACCTAGGACTAGCGTTACTCCTTGCTGTCTTAGACACCTTCCTTATTTGTTATCCTTTAATTACTGACCGTGCTTTTTCAACCTTGTTCCATTACTAGAAGAGGACATGTCACCGTACATGTTTTCAGGCATTGCAAAGCGCTTAATATCATTTACTTAGGGTTAGTAGTGAAGAAGAATGGGCTTGTACGTGAGGTGCGTTGCAAGATGTTTAATTTGTTATCATGTAAGTTATTTAAGTGGTATACAAGAAACAAAAGGAAATACAACAACAGTACGTTCTCTGCTCAGCTAATTTCCGCTGCAGAAACCCGTGAGGCTTATTCGTCATTCTCGCCATCTAGCCTACTAATCACAATTAACCTCGTTTCCATACTCTTTTAAGGCGGAGAGTCTGTTAGGGCGCGTTCGTTCATAAACGAGATATGTGGACAGTCTGTTTCTACTGTAAGTATTGTAGTAAAGGACAGTAGACCTAAGAACGCTTACACCTCGCATTAGTTCTAGGATGAGTGTTATACATTATCATCACAAGGAGCTAATCATGATAATTAACGATAAATCAAGGAATCTTAATGATCTTTTAAGGGTTTTCAAAGGATGGGAAGATGAGCAAAGCTTTAGAAGTGACATACATCTAACGGAGTCTAATCCTCCATCTAGCACCTCGTGATAGTTAGTTCATATCTAAAGACGCAGACGTAGATTCACTTCGTACCACTGCTAATTCTTATTGTATCCTAGATAGTAGATTTCGCTAACAGAATGCAGGTACACGCGATCTGCTGCTATCATATCATTAGGGTCGATGGAGCTTGCATCGTAGAATGCAAGCGGATTATCTCTACAGATAGGGTGAAGAGGACGTTAGGTGCTGTGCTACATTAGCCTCAACGACTAATGAGCCACGAATGGAAAGATAATATTCACTTCATGATTCAAACTCTATATCCTAGCCTTAGGTAATTCTCATGACCTTTAATAGAATGATTAAAGAAAATATCGGGGCCTAATTTCAAAGTGACATCTAACACCATTAAGTCTCGTACTAACTAACGCCTATGTAAACAAACCATTGTAAGCTCTACGAGCTCTTAGCTCCACAATTAATGGGTTTAGTACGTCAACTTTGGTTCTTAACGTCTCATCATTTAATTAGGTTCTTAAATCATACGTGCTAACGAAGACAGCGTTAAGCTTTTCTTTTAGCTACTTAGCCATTTCCTCGCGGTGTCAACAGGCTGTATTAATGGTACTCACATCCCACATGGTTTCGCTCTCCTGCCTAAAGATTTGGAACCCATTCTTTAGCAGTATATAAGCGGGGTTGTTACCTACATCAATGACTTTGCATTAGTGCTCTGTGAAATCAACGTTGTTAAGTCGATGGCCTTTAGCGAAATATTCGCTGCCGTTGTAGAGAAGAGCACTGTACAGCTTTTCAGCCTTGTAAAGAGGAAGATCGGCTAAGTCGCGGCTCGCCTTGAAGCGCATCACGTTAGCAGCGTGCTCATTCTCGACGCGGAATAGCGTCCACATCCCCCAACGGTTCGCCTCGCTAAAGGAGATGAGGAAGGACGCGATGGTCGAGTGCTGTAGGTCATGCGCGAAGATGACGTAGAAGATCTAGTTGAAGCGTAGGAGCACGTCGATCACCATGGCGCAGTAGTAGTAGTAGGGACTAGAATAGGAGAGGACAGGGCGCAGGCTAGGCTAAGATTTTCCAGACTTTTAACTTCCGCCTGCACTAGAGGAGGAGGCAGAGTAGGTGGGCTGTAGGAGGGACTAGTCCATGAAAAGGTCCTAGAAGCTCAAGTACATGGAGTTGAGCGTGGTGAAGGCGATGAACACAGCTAGGAGCGAGTGGGATTCGTGAATGCGGTACATTAATAAGGCGACGTAATAGAGGATTGTAGTAGTGTATTTTCCAAAGTTGGCGAGATGGGGAAATGTGGAGTGAGTGTCGCTGTAACGGCGCAGACATTACAGGGCACGCTAGATGCCTAGGAGCGCGGTGAAGAAGCCTAGGAGGCGGGAATTATTAGAGTTGCATTAGACAGGATCGCTCTAGTGGTAGGCGTAGAGGCACAAGAAGAGTTCGATATTCTAAATGCGTTAGAGTGAGGGATGTAATTTAGTGGAAGAGAGGAGAGAACTTACAGCTATAACATATGGCAAGGAACACTATATATCCGCTAAAAAGAAATCTCTAAATTCAATAGGGTATATCCTAGTAAGTAGTAATCGCCACTACGAAATTTGTTAGGCCTGTTCCTCGTTATGAGATATCGCGGGATTTGTTTAAAGACTTACATGCGAATACGCAAACTAGCTCCTACTCTAATGAAACAAGATTGGCACTAGTAAAAATATAATAACAAGCGTCACAAAAATGAGCAGAACGGGATAATACAAATACATCTTAGGGGCTCTAAGGTTAGAGAAGTTTACCCACATAAAGAGTCCTAGGAGGAGGGTTAAAAACGCAGGGAACTTAGAGAGTTGACGCCAATTAAGGTGACTACGTGGGTTGAACTCGAAGATGAAGACGTAGTTGATTTTGTTAGCGACCTAGATGGAGCAGTCGATGCAGAAGAAGGCGAAGAGGTAGAGTGCAAGGAAGTAGCTGCCGTAGATTTGAAGGAGATAGCTAGTTCAGATTTTTGTTGTGGGATTGGGGTGGTCGTGTAGCATCTGTACAGCGTTAATGAGGCCTTAGATGCTAAACACTGCACTAGTGCTAATGAACAGTCCGCTACGGAAGGCACTCGCAGTATGCTGTCTAGCCTTTCCACCCGCGCTACGCAGCTTGCCCATAGCTATTTTATGGTTTCCGCGCTCAAAATAGCGGGCGTAGAGGTCTGCAACGGCGTAGGGATAGCATCCAAAACGTCATCTATACAAACCATAACTTGTTGACCTTGTTAGGCATGTAGCGGAGTGGAGGATGGGCGTTAGGGGCCTTATCGTATTTCTTGTTAATCTTGCGGAAGGCAGTCCGATTCATTAAGCCGTACGACTTTAGAAGTTCTAGGCTATGTTAGTACTCTTTTAAGGCGATCTTTAGCTTCCGCTTAGCTGAGCAATATGGCACCTCGTGCTCGTAGGGTTTGTGAACATAGTCCTGAGCGGGATCCATGCTAGGAATTTCCTTCATTCTTTCTACAGCTCTTAGATTTAGCGATTTCTGCATATCTATCAAATGATTCGAATTCGCGCCTAGTCTCGGTCCAATCTTAAAGGAGTCCAAAGCCTTCTCAACTAGTTTCGTCCATATGTGCTAATCGCGAGATATTGGACTTGACCCGTTTGCTTAGTCTAAAGAGCTCGAACGGGTGGGAAAGTTGTTGGTGTTCTTAATTTCTAAGTGTGAGTATTCCCGTTCTGTGTACTTTCCAAGTTATAAAATGCTAATTCAGCTTTCTAGTTTTTACCTAAGTGGGGATGGTGACATTCCATACTCTTAGAATCCTCTAGGGTGGGCTGTACGTCTTGAATTCATAGTATTTCTCGGAACCTCAACCGCTAACATGTTTAAAATAGGAACTTACGGACACGTATGGAATTAATACTCATGATGTTATTATGAGCAGCGCTAATGCTTATCACCTTAGAGGATTTGAGTTTAATGGAGATGGTGACGATTTCGATTTGGGCGGTTATCTATCTCGATCCCCAAAAGACATTCAAGCGATGTTTGAGCAAGGGGTTCGAACCCTAGGGGTATTCACTCTTGTTGAGCCCAATTGCCGTCCTCGATATCGTGAGGCGAAATATGAGAAACTGCGAGATGTGAAAACTAGGAGGCATTCTCATTCTTCACTTCGCGACACAGGAATGCACCCCTTTACTCATAATCATCCATATAACACGTAAGAGTAGACAGTAGGAAATAGGACATGCAATTCAATATATTTCTATGCAGTGAGGTGGTGTCACCTCGACAAGATATGGAATGGGAAGAAGGCAGATGGGGCCATTTTCAGTACTGAACCAACCTCAGTGCTGTATACTGTGTCCCTTACAGCACGGTACCTGTCTCGGTGCTGTCCATATTCCGGTACTGGGCCATTTTCAGTACCGTGTAGCTCCCATATCCTCAATAATGGCCTGGAAACTGCACTTTTAGACGTACACCTCCCTTTCAAGGAGTTTCTGCCTTGAGGTGAGCCAGATACTCGCAGGTTTGTCACAAAGCAGTCTAAGAAGGCAATAATCACATGAATATTGACGAGACTTGCATAACGATATAGAATAACTCAGCAGTACCGTGACTTTAGATGTACACTTACCCTATGTTGCAGGGGTTCATACATACTCTAGCAACAAGTCATCCAGTACTGTCGTCTCCTGCTCCATTTATTCCGTCAGTCGAGACTGATCACCGGCTGTCGTCGTGTCCATAGTCGTAGAGCTCACCCATTCAAGCGTGCTCCATCGAGCAAACTCTACATGTGGAATCATAATGGTCGGCGACGAGCATTTCAAGAACTTGTTCTAATCAATAATTCAGCTTCTGTTAGCAACGGATCTCGCTTGGCTTACGTTGTCAAGGTCATCTAGGCTGCCCCAAGACGTCACTGCTAAGAAGTTTGCAGCTTCCGGCGACCACCGTTCTGGATGTCTAAGGACGAGGTTATGGCCCGGTTCGGGAGGTATTCCCTTCTGCATCATTTCTATTGCAATGACCCCTAAGGGGCGGGCATGAGTAGAAGTCGACGCTTGGTAATGTCCAAGAAGGCTGCGATACAATGATTAGTTTTTGACCCCAACCTGTAGATGATATAACTTACCTATTTTAACACAACCGTCCGAAGTAAACAGAACCTTGGACGCGTTGAGATTGTTGTGGATTTCATCCCCGACTCTGACAGGTGCCGGATACCTTCAAACACCTATCGAGGCTTAGCGAATGGCGAGGACGTGGTGAGCACTGATTACCTAACAACACACGGCTGAGATGTGAATTTCTTCAAGTGCTAAGGGGATTGCAATTATCTGTGTCAACGTGACGACTGTGTATTCCATCACAGCGAGCTGTTTCTCCTCCAATTGGTACGACTCTAGGAAAGCCACGAGATTCTGATGACTGTGCCATTCAAGCTCGTTTAGGCGAAGAGCTGATCGTAATTCCTTGATGACAACCATCTCAACAGGGGCTTTTCGTGTACATGCTGCTATGACGATACCGCCACGGTCTAAAGTGCGGAGGGGTCTGTACGTATCCCAAGGGTCTTCTAACCAATCATTCTGCGGGGATCGTTTCTGAGAACCTCTAGCCGTAGTATCCTTTGTCGAACTTGACTTTGAGGCATTCGCTTTGAGAGGTATTCTAGGAGGAATGAACGCGGATGCGTCCTTCTGTCGCTCTTCCCTCAGTATCGCCAGAGAGCTCGAGCTGCTTAGGTCCAGTAGGCCATAGATCTTCCTGGGAAACGACCTTCGATTTTTTGTTGGTTGGGGTTTGCTATCTTCATTAGTCACAATCGTCCGCTTTCCATTGCTCTTGTCATTTTCGTCTGGCCAGCGAGTTTGTTGGAAGTCGCAGGTACGGAGACGACAGACTGACTTGACTACTCTATCTACCTATTGCTCGGGCTCCAGAGTTTACGTGTCCAATCTCTCCTTTTCCTGCCTGAGGCACCAATATACAACAGAGTTTTGCGGTGGCTGGTGTCACGTGCTTCTGTCATGGGAAATCTCTAGTGGAATTGTTTCCTGAGATCGCGGCTCAACATGAATGAAGAGAGGACTTGAAGAGCTATGTTGACTGCGATCGCCTTTTATTATCGCAGTAGCTAAGTTATACCCATCATCCTCCCCAAGGGTGGTTCGGAGATGGTATGGATAAACCACACCAACATTATGCTGCGTTCCATCCAGATGGCGAAGCCAGTATATTATGCCAGGTGGTCCACATCAGCCATCTACGCTTCTCTAGCCTAATGAACTAATGAACGCTGCGTTCGTCCCTTCCCCACTAGTCCATCGATGAGCCAGCAGGCCACTGACCTGCGACGCCCGTGCCGCAAAACGCGAACCACCGATCGCCCCACTCCTCCACATGGCGCTAGGAAACTGGCGGTGGTGGGAGGTGGTGCCCACCTAATGAAGCGCGCGTCGTCCTTTCCCCACATGGCAGCAGGAAACGGGGGGAGGGATGACGATTGCTAGACAGCGTTTGGTGGGAGCGCGCCATCGCCTGGCCGCTCCGATGCCCTGAAATACCTTCGGACCTTCCATGGAAAGCGCCGTAAGGGGAGTAGGATTCACGAATCCTGGACTACAAAGTACTGCGAGACGAGAAACCAGACGGAGCAAGAAGTTCTTTCGCCATGCAAACATCAGGTCCTGAAGTTTTGAAAGCCTTTGAGCGAAGGATAGCAGGCGAAAAATTTGCCAAAGTGAGGCGGACAGCTCGAGTTCGAATTGAATCACCTGACATTCCCAAACCTCATTCGCTACAAGGATGATAAGATTATCGAGCAACTAGAGAGGATCTTTGCAGCAGAAGGATGCCTTGATGAGCAACACGGGCTTCCTGCCGTTGTTGATGACCACATCCTTCGAGCCGCCTTCCACAAAACCGGTCTCGATGTAGAAAATGTCCAAGTTATCTCAGGCCGCAAACCGCCAAAATTGCAATTTCCTGAAGCTACGAAACTGGAATGTTTGCATGGCCAGCACCGAGTGCTTGCTGCTAAGAAATATCTATCTCCTGCAGAGAGATGGTGGACGGTGGACCTCTATACGACAGGTGAGTGCGCGAGAAGCTACACTGCCGGCCTCGAGACTGGCTGGGCTAGATCTCAGCGACGACACTAGACAAAGCTTACGGGAGGGATATGGGTACTCTTCCAATTATAGCGATGGTGAGATCTTTCGCCAGCTGCGTCGCTGTCAAGTCGCTGCCGATAGACTGGGTGAAGGGCGATGGAGGGCAAGGTATAGCCCCACGAAAGACCGAGATTTAAAGCAACTTCTGAATCGACAGATACTTCTCGACGCCTTAGATTCTATTCTTCCAGTGGAGGGGTTATGGAAAGCCTTTTATCTAGGTTCCTTAGATATCTTTCGTACCCTAAGATGCGACGAGGTATGATTATTACTCTACGACCATGAGCGCCTACATTGATTTTAATATATACAGGAGATCGCGCACTACATCAGCCACATCAAAAAGACATCGAGCATGATCTTAGGGGGTGATAGCAACCTCATGGAGCGCACTGATGAAGCCACGTTGGAAGCACTCCAGCTACGGGCCCCAGCAGCTTCGAAGTACGACTTTGAATTTATTCAACAACAGATGATATCCGGGACGATGTTTCCTCAAATTCAGGACGTTTCTACAAGAAGAGATATCACCTCACGTCTGCTGTTTATTGACTATCTCATACCTAGTATACATTCTCTATTCAAGGATCTTCGCTTCTTACATCCAGCCGTAGAAGCTATCAAATGTCTTGTACCAAGACTGGCTAAGAAGACATTACGGAAGACATTACGGAAGATGTTACACTTTCACTTCGAAAAGGTGGGATCTGGTCAATCCACCTTCCCGATCCAGAACGGCGAGCGATCTTATTCCGCCTACACAGGAGACTATTGGAGTCTGTTCAACCTGGCCACTCGCCAACTCTTTCTTTACGCCATCAGACATTTAGCGAAACCGCCTAGACAAAGAGAAAAAGAATACTCGATGTTTGGACTAGCAGAACTTGCTCGGAACTTGGGATTCTCCTCAAAAGAGATCGATTCGTTATTAATGAATCATCCATATCAGAAGATGGTGTTGGACCTGCTCTACCGTACGCTGCCCACCCAAATGCCTGCAGACTGCCATGATAGGGCACAATCTCTGGCTAGAGAGCTTAGAATGCTCATGAATATGGCGAACTCCACCACTGTTGAAGAATCGAAGCCTTGGCTTACGGTGGCCGGCTCTAGAGAGCCCATCTCCCATAGATGTGGCACAGTCGCCTTGGACGCGCTTGCAGCAGCTCTCACGAGATCGAGGATCTGGGCGCACGGCCAAACAAAAACTGAGCTCAAACGCTCAAATCTACAGAATAATAGCAATGATAGATTTAGACAGAATACCGAATTGAGAGCTCTTGTTGATTGGCACAGACAGTTGCTCAACGCCCAGATTGGCACGACGAACACTTCGAGGTAGAGGCAGAACTTTCGTCTAACTCACTCCTCACCCCTGCTTCGTTTCTTTCCACGAAGTTCGTCCGCCCACTCTGTGTCAGACCTAATACCTTCATCCATAATGTTCTTAGATTGTTCTTCCCTAAGTCTTTTCTCAATCCGCAGTGGTTGATTATGATGTTCATAGGCGATTGCGGACTTCTCTAGACTTCTGCACTCTTCTTAAAGATGTTAGTAAGCGGACGACACGACGAAAACGACTAGAACTAACCCTCTAATTTTCGCTTTTGTCTTTTAAGCTAAGTGATCTATCCTTCTTAGGATATTAATGCCGTTCGTAATCTAGCTAGAAGGAGAATGGGACTTTACCTTCCATATCTACGTTTGCTTTCTTAAACATTTGAATCCTATCTAAGCTAAATCTTAGCGAGGTTCTTTAACGTTAGTGAGTTAGGTGCAGTATGCCTACCCTAGAAATATGTATTACCCCTTTCAAGCGTATCTATACATTCTATAGTGCCTATTAGTTGTGGCTAGAACAATATTAAAACCACGTGACTCACCTATTACAACACGTCTCCTAAGTCACGGGACATAAATGGTCACGTGATGAATAGTTAGGATAGTTAGGATAGTTAGGATAGTTAGACTATCTAGACTCTCTAGGACTCTCCTTTAGCACGACGCCTCTATATAAGTAGATAGTATTTCCTTAGATAGGAGCTTTGTGCTCAACTTAATACAGTATCTTACACATACTAGTAACGTGTTACTTAAAG
>Ga0209512_1002985_pt1 | contig 16745 bp, 17 predicted proteins | sample frozenSSSSmetaG_FD_184142 | JGI IMG/M metagenome (GOLD analysis project Ga0209512, IMG submission 184142) | Glacier valley bacterial and archeal communities from Borup Fiord, Nunavut, Canada, to study Microbial Dark Matter (Phase II) -... | ecosystem: Environmental > Aquatic > Freshwater > Ice >... | reverse complement strand
GTATATTGGCCAGGCATGCGGCGTAATACGCTGCGCTATTACGCCCTACGGCGGCTAAATTACGTCGACGTTGCAATAGTTGTGAGTAGTGATGAACATCAAAAAACTTATGGGTAACGATTAGCGCGGAGGCGGGAATCCAGTGCGCGTTAGCGCTTTCACCGGTCAACTTTCTCAACCAGTTCATTATCCATCGCTCAAAAAGGCACTACGTGCCACTGGATTCCCGCCTCCGCGGGAATGACGATGCGAGGTATAGGTTCAATTTTGATGGGACAGCCCTGGGAGGTGAAACATCACTTCTTGATGTCTCGTATGAAGTTGGTTATTGTAATGAGCTGCACAATTATCCAATTGAATCTTCATCAGGGAGAAATTTTTGAAACACACATCCATCCAATTAGTCAAATCAATTGCAGCAAGCGCATCCATCCTCTCTGCATTAATTGCATGCAGCATTCCAGAACAAAAAAATTCAAATCAACGTGCTGATAACGACAACCAGATTCAAGCCGCCTGGGTTGTGTTGGGTGAACAAGGCCAGGCAACAGCGCGTGTCATTACGACAGCGGCGGTTTGTCCGGTGTTGCAGCAAGATGGTGTTAAAGAAAAAATGCATGTGCGTGTGCAGCCTGGGCAGGAGGCGCAACGTCTTACTGCAAGTGTTGTAACCCAATCAAAACCATCTGATTTTCCTGTACTGACGTGTGAATTACCGTTAATGCAAGGCGCGGTTGCTGCCAGCGTCGCGGGTAAAAATTTACCGTTGCCTAAACCCGTGGCGCTGAAAATTTTAGTTCTTGGTGATACCGGTTGCCGGATGAAATTGGCCAGCAATGCGTTTCAATCTTGCGACGATATTAATCATTGGGCGTTTAGTACCGTAGCAAAAACAGCCGCTGGTTTTGCCCCGGATTTAGTGGTGCATGTGGGTGACTATCATTATCGCGAAAATCCTTGTCCGGCCAATAACGCCGGTTGTGCCGGTAGTTCCTGGGGTTATGGTTGGGATACCTGGCAAGCCGATTTTTTTACTCCGGCAGCACCGCTGTTAGCCGCAGCGCCGTGGGTGATGGCGCGTGGCAATCATGAATCTTGCTTCAGGGCGGGACAAGGTTGGTGGCGGTTTATGGATCCACGCGCACTGCAACCTGGTCGTGACTGTAATTTAGTAGCGAATGACATGCAGGGTGACTACAGCGCACCTTATGCTGTACCGCTGGGAGGCGGTGCGCAACTGATTGTGTTTGATTCTTCAAAGGCACCGGGTAAAGCGTTAGCTAAGCATGATCCTGCTTATCCGATCTATTTAAAACAAGCTAAGGAAGCAGATCAGTTAGCTCAGCAAGCAAACTTCTCTCTATTTGTAGAACATCATCCGATTCTGGGTTTTGCGACGGAAAAAAATAAATTGAATCGTGTGGAAATAAAGCCTGGCAATGCGGCAATGCAAAGCGTATTGCAAGCCTTACATCCGCAACGTTTATTTGATCCCGATGTGCAGATTTTGTTAGCAGGACACGTGCATTTATTTGAAGCGATTACCTTTAAAACCGATCACCAGGCTCAGTTTGTGGTTGGTAATGGCGGCACTTTACCGGATCACTATTTGCCGGACGTATTGCCTCCAGATATGACACCATTCGCCAAAGCAAAAGTGGCGCATTTTAATACCACATATCACGGTGGCTTTATGACGATGGAACGTGCTACGGCTAAGTCGACTGATTGGGTCATTAAATCGTGGGATAAAAATGGTGTGTTGATGACTACGTGTCATGTGAGTAAGTTGAAAAAAGAGTGTAGTGACTAGTTGAGTACCTTACTCATGAATCTCAATAATGACGCTGGTGTCGTAGGGTGGACACGTTTTTTGTGCCCACGCGGTCGTTGATAAATCGAAATGCACATTAATAATTTGTTCAATCAACCGACCGCATGGGCACAAAAAACGTGTCCACCCTACGAGGATACGGTTCATGAGCTCAATTAAATATATCCTTGTTTAAGTTGTATACACAACTCAGAAGCACAAATTAGAATTCGTAATTCACAAATCCACTCTCGGAAAAAACTATGAACAGCCTAAAAGATGACCCTCGTTATGATGCAACACGCATTATTCGTGCGCCACGCGGCGCTGAAAAAACATGTAAAACGTGGGTCGCCGAAGCAGCGTATCGCATGCTTCAAAATAATCTGGATGCGGAAGTGGCGGAGAATCCACAACATCTGGTGGTGTACGGCGGTATCGGCCGCGCCGCGCGTGACTGGGCTTGTTATGACCAGATTCTGACGAGCTTAAGAGAGTTGGGCGAGGATGAAACTTTATTGATTCAATCAGGCAAACCAGTTGGTGTATTCAAAACGCATGAAGATGCGCCGCGTGTGTTGATTGCCAATTCTAATCTGGTACCGAAATGGGCGAACTGGGAACATTTTAGTGAGCTCGACCGTAAAGGGTTGTTCATGTATGGACAAATGACGGCGGGAAGTTGGATATACATCGGCAGTCAGGGAATTGTTCAGGGCACTTACGAAACTTTTGTGGAAGCAGGTCGTCAGCATTATGGTGGAAACTGCGGCGGCGACTGGGCTGGTCGCTGGATTTTAACGGCTGGTTTAGGCGGCATGGGCGGTGCGCAACCGTTGGCGGCGACGCTGGCTGGTGCGGTTTCATTGAATATCGAATGCCAGCAAAGCAGTATTGATTTCCGTTTGCGTACACGGTATGTCGATAAACAGGCAAAAGATTTGGATCATGCTTTGCAATTAGTGGCGGAACATTGCGCTAAAAAGGAAGCGGTTTCTATTGCGTTGTTGGGTAACGCGGCAGAAATTTTTCCGGAGCTGGCCAGGCGTGCGGCAGAAAAACAGATACGTCCCGATTTGGTGACAGATCAAACATCGGCACACGATTTAATCCACGGTTATCTACCTATCAATTGGTCAGTCTCGCAATGGAAAGCAGCGCAAGCGGTTCCAGATCAGCATGCACGTTTAGCTGCCAACGCGGCGGCCAGTTGTGCTGAACATGTTAAGGCCATGCTTGCGTTTCATCAGTTGGGAATTCCTACGGTGGATTACGGCAATAACATTCGTCAGGTGGCGTTTGATCATGGTGTTGAAAATGCGTTTGATTTCCCAGGCTTTGTTCCCGCGTACATTCGTCCTTTATTTTGTGAAGGCAAAGGACCGTTTCGGTGGGTCGCTTTGTCGGGTGACCCGGAAGATATTTATAAAACTGACGCAAAAATCAAAGAACTTTTTCCTCAAAATAAACCCGTACATCACTGGTTAGATATGGCGCGCGAACGCATTGCCTTTCAAGGATTACCTGCGCGGATTTGCTGGTTAGGTTTAGGTGAGCGTCATCTTGCTGGTCTGGCATTCAACGACATGGTGAAAAACGGTGAATTAAAAGCGCCGGTTGTGATTGGTCGGGATCATTTAGATACCGGCTCCGTAGCGAGTCCAAATCGTGAAACGGAAAGTATGAAAGATGGAACGGACGCTGTTTCTGACTGGCCGTTATTGAACGCATTATTGAACACAGCGGGCGGCGCTTCGTGGGTTTCATTGCATCACGGCGGTGGTGTCGGGATGGGTTATTCGCAACACGCCGGCATGGTGATTGTGGCTGACGGCACTGAAGCTGCGGCCAAACGGTTAGCGCGGGTATTGGTCAATGATGCTGGTTCCGGTGTGATGCGGCATGCGGATGCGGGGTATGAAACAGCTATTGAATGTGCGAAGCGTAATAAGTTGAATTTGCCGATGTTGCTATGAATGGTGTTTACTCACGCTACAAGATCGCACTTGTATTTTTATGGTCTGGTGTGTAGACTAGATCATATTAATTTTACAAGCTGAAGGGGAATTATCATGCGCGAAGTGGGTGTTTATGAAGCAAAATCAACATTGCCTGAATTGATTAAGCAAGTTCTACGGGGTGAATTTATTACGATTACCAATCGGGGCGAGCCGGTTGTTGACATTGTTCCAAGTGCGAATCGCGTGGTGCAACAAACACAGAATGCTATTGCTGCAATCAAAGCGATACGTACTGGAAGCATTAATCAAGTTCAGTACAATAAAATGCGTTTGCAGGGGCGCCGTTAATGGATAAGGGATTTGTGCTGGATGCTTCGGTAACTATTCGATGGGCATTGCAAGATGGATCAAAGCCAGATCTTGATTATGCAGATCAAGTTTTAGAAGCCTTTAATAGCGTTTCAGCCTGGGTTCCGGCGCTGTGGTATACAGAAATCATCCACGTTTTGCGTTGTGCTGAAGATAACGGCTCGTTGGGCGAAGCAGCATTGACCGGTTTTATTTATCAATTGGAGAAGTTACCAATTCAACTTGATTCTGTTTCTCCGGCTGGAATACAACTGGCGGTGGCGGCGAACGCCAGGGAGTTTAAGTTATCTGGATATGATGCGCAGTATCTTGAACTTGCACGAAGAACTTCTATGCCAATAGCAACGTTAGATAAGGATTTACGAAAGGCTGCTAAAAAAGCGGGAGTGCCTGTCTATCTGGTTTAGCTATACTCTTCGCCATTCAAGATGCGTAAACGTCAGGCACAAAAAATGAACGTAACAGAGTTCTACCAACGCACACTCAACGAGCGAGGCTACACAGCCGATACCGCACAACTCCATGCGGTGCAGCGATTGCAAAGCATCTTTGATGAATGGGTCGCGTATAAAAGTCGTCGTACTAATAAATTGATGCGCATGATCAATCCGCCAGAAATTCCGCGTGGCGTTTACATGTGGGGCGGAGTAGGGCGTGGTAAGTCGTTTTTAATGGACAGTTTTTACCACGTCGTTCCGCTGCAACGTAAAACCCGTATCCATTTTCATGAATTTATGCGTAATGTTCATCAGCAATTAGATGAACTCAGTGGCGTTGCCAATCCACTGGATATCGTGGCAAAAAAAATCGCCAAAAAATATCGCTTAATTTGTTTCGATGAGTTTCATATTTCTGACGTGGCCGACGCTATGATCATGTTCAATTTATTGTCCGGATTATTTAGCAACGGCGTGTCATTCATTATGACGTCCAACTACAAACCAGAAACGTTATATCCAGATGGTTTGCATCGTGACCGCATTCTTCCCACGATTCAATTGCTGAATGAAAAACTGGATGTGATCAATGTCGATTCAGGAAATGATTATCGCAAGCGCGCGCTGGAGCAGGTGGAAGTTTATTTGACACCACTCAATGCCAAAACGGATGCCGCGTTACGGTTGGCATTTAAAAAAGTGGCAGAAGTGGCAGACGAAGAAGCAAAGTTGCGCATCGAATCGCGTGAAATTCGTGCGTTGCGTCGTGCCGGTGGAATTATCTGGTTTGATTTTGCTACGTTGTGTGGCGGCCCGCGTTCACAAAATGATTATCTGGAAATTGCCAGCCAATTCCATACCGTGATATTGTCTGGCGTCCCGCGCATGTCGGCCGGAATGTCATCCGAAGCGCGACGGTTTACCTGGCTAATTGACGTGTTCTACGATCATAAAATCAAACTCATTATGTCGGCCCAAGTTGCGGCAGATGAGTTGTACACAGAAGGTATTTTATCCAATGAATTTCACCGCACCGTTTCACGCATTATTGAAATGCAATCGCGCGAATATATGGACAGCCAGGCCCGGGGTATTACGGATGAACTGGTTTAGCACCGTTTTTTTAGTCACACTTTGCAGCGCATGCGCAAGTAATCCGCAGATTGTGGACACTGATGTGAGAATTGATTTTCCATCAACTGCACGTATAAAAAGCGTGGAACAAGCTGACACTGTATTGGATTCGGTTGAATTATCCCGTGCGCAGATTGAGTGGCGTTATCAGCAAATTGAACAAATCTGCTATACCAAATTTTTTACGAATTCTTGTTTGTCGGATGCAAAACATCAGCGTCGGACTGATCTGGCCAGAGTGAAAAAAATCGAGGTTGAGGCGAATTTTTTTAAGCGTAAAAATACGGTGGAAAAAATGGATAAAGCGTTAGCTGAGAAAAATATTCTGAGTCCTTTGCCTGCTCATGTTCCTGAGATTCCAGATAAGCCGTGATGTTTACTCTCTCTCTCTCCCGTTTTGCGGGCTTTTTTATCTCCGTCATTCCCACGTTTTTAGGCGGGAACCCAGCGGCGTTCGTTGCTTTGTCAATAGCCCGGTACATCAACACGTCGCGGGATCCCCGCATAAAGGAAGTTGTCGCAAAAGGGAAAAACGGCATTGTTTATTACCACGAAAACCGTTAAACCGTCGCCCCCGAGAGCTTCTATCGCAGGGCGATTGCATGAAGACCACTATAAATATTGGCACTCGCGTAGGTTGGGCTAACGCTTTATCAGCCCAACATCTGCGCAGAATGTTGGGCTGATAAAACGTTAGCCCAACCTACGCATTAGCTGGAGGCTATAAAAATGCGGGGCTTCATGCAATTGCCCTGGCTTCTATCGGGGGTCCAGTGTCGTTTGTTTGAAGTACGAATTCTCTTTAAACACTCCGGATATCCAACGAACGCCACTGGCTTCCGATAGAAGCACTCGGAAACGACGAATTAGAGGGTCAAACTCACAATAAGCAGCATCCATTTTCCAGCATTGTTTTTTTATCTTTTGCGACAACCTCAAAGCCGCGGGGACGACGTAAACAAATTCATCCAATGACAAACCAACATCCAGCCCCAAAATCCCTTCTCGATTTATTTATCTCGTTCACCTTAATCGCCCTGCAAGGATTCGGTGGCGTCGTGGCGATTATTCAACGTGAGCTTGTTGAAAAAAAGCAGTGGATGACCAAAGAAGAATTTGTGGAGGAGTGGGCTGTGGCGCAAATTATGCCGGGCCCTAATGTGGTGAATTTATCGTTGATGGTCGGTGCGCGCTATTTTGGATTGCGTGGCGCACTTGTTGCGTTAGCAGGTATGTTGCTGGCGCCGTTGACCATCGTATTGATATTGGGCGTGCTGTATTCTGAATTTTCAACTTATCCTGGTGTTGCCGGCGCCACACGGGGAATGAGTGCGGTGGCGGCGGGATTAATTATTGCCACCGGAATTAAATTATTGTCCGGGTTGAAATCGAATCCACTCGGAAAAATAATGTGCATCGTTTTCAGTGTGCTGTGTTTTGTGTGCATTGCATTGCTGCATTGGCCGCTGTTGAGTGTGTTAATTCTTCTGGGGCCGTTGGCTTGTGTACTGGCGTATCGTGGGTTGAAGCCATGATCTCGCTTGACTGGGCTGATTGGCTGCTGCTGTTTCAGAATTATTTAGTGATGTCGTTGTTGTCGATCGGCGGAGCAGTGACAACGCTGCCTGAAATGCACCGTTTTCTTGTGAGTGATCATCACTGGCTGACTGAGACGCAATTTAACGCATCCGTGGCAATTGCGCAGAGCGCGCCGGGTCCGAATCTGTTGATTATTGCGTTGCTCGCCTGGAATGTCGGTGTGAATGCAGGAAGCGCAGCAACTGGTTTTTTGAGTGTATTTGTTGCAATGGTGGGGATGTTAATTCCGAGCACTACACTGACTTATCTGGTTTCAGACTGGTTACATCAACATCGTGAATTACGTTCAGTGCATGCATTTAAACAAGGATTAGCACCGATAGTGATTGCTCTGTTAATTGCTACTGGCTGGATTATGGCAAGCGCACATTCGTTCAGTGAATGGCAACCGTGGGGAGTAACTATCGTTACGGTATTGTTGGTCTGGCGTACCCGGATTCATATGTTGTGGCTAATCGGTGCTGGTGCGCTGCTGGGTTGGTTTGGATTTGTCTGAATTCAGATGACCCGGATTGAACCTTCGCCCGCAGCGCGATTTTTTTGCTTATTGTGTTTTTAGCTGCGCATCTGCCTCGATATCTCCCCGAGCTTTTACCGGAGGTGATGCCCGTAAATTAGTTGTCATAACAAGAATGCCGCGCCATTTATTTTTCTCTGCATCAGAATCTTCGGTATAGATTGCTTTCCATAAATCCTTTGTTTTAACCCAATAAGGCGGATATTTATATTTGGCTACGTCAAGCAATAAAAACCGATCCCGATTTTCATCATAAGCGGCAAGTGGCGAATGATGTCCACCACCTTCCTGACGTAATTCTTTCCTTGCGAAATTAACGATAATAAATTTTTTCTTTGACATCGCTTTTATCATGAACTCTCTAAAATCCTTCAGGGAACGGAATTGATCCGCATGATAAGCGTTAGACGTTAATCCATAGATCCGGGCAATTTCGTTCAGTTGATCTAAGGTAATCCCTTTTATCAATACTTCTTCAGGAGTAACAATTTTCTTTACCTGATCGGTAAAAAAATCTACTTGATTAAAGTAATAAAAGGGCTGTGCCGGCTTTGCAGGCTGGGTAGGTGTTGCGGGCTTTTCCGGTGTGGAGTGCAGTGAATCAAGGGGCGCTTTTAATCCAGATGAATTCAGTACCATCACAAGACTGGCAACGCCGCAGTAGGTGGTCGTGGTCTGAGTAACGAAGTGGGACAGTAACTTTAACGAATTATTGTCCATACTTTTTTCTAGAAATCTCTCGCTGGTCCTGCTTGAAAATTCGATCAAATTACTATCTGTTGGCAGTGGTAGTACCGCTTGAGTTAGTGGGGCAAATGCCAATAGCAATAAAAAAATTGCTGAATGTAATTTAAATTTCATGGTGTTTCCTTTGAATCAGTGATTTCTGATAACTATGTGTTGGGTTGAAAAAAATGTGAAGCGCGTTCTGTTTCAGTGTAGTCAAAACAGCTGAACATTCTACGTAAATTTAAAAAAATCTGCTGAACGTCAAATGACAGAGGACAGAGGAAAGTATGAAATGTGCGCGTGGCACGGTGATTTTATTGCTTTTTGGCAGGTACAGAAATCAACTGGGTTCTCGCTAACTTGTCATGCAGAAACTGACCGTTCTTATCCAATTTACTGGTACAGGCCCACGCTATCCATCCCAGAAATAAAACAATCAGGCTTGGCCACTGTTTTACTTCAAACAAATAATTAAATCCCAGCGCAGGTAAGAACCACATCCACGAAAGGCAATAACGCAGCCATGCTTGTGTGCGGGTCGGTGTTTGTAGCTTAGTTGTTGAGACTAGTTTGATATGCCAGGTTTGCATAGGTAAGGTTTGTCCCCCATGTCGCCAAAACCAGGCGAAATAGATACCGATTACCATAAACAAATACAACTGACGCCAATGACGCAGTGCCGATTCGTCGTGACTTTGGGTCAGCACGTCAAATAAAAAATCGGCGCCAAAAAAAATGCCGAATAACAAGATAGCTTCATACACCATGCTAATCAGACGGTGTTTTAATGAGGCGAAATGGGTAGTGGGATGTGTGGTGGACAAGATGGATTCGTTCTCAGGGTTAATAAAAATAACGGTATTTCTCTCTGGTATTAAAATTAAATTGATTCCTCATTATAAAAAAGAAAATCAGAGAGTTCTTTATCGGTAGCCATTGGTGGTATGTTGAAGTGAGCCGACATGCTAGCAAATCGGTGGCTTGAATCGGCTATTTTTTGACGGAATCATCACTTTCTCAGAAATAAATAGGCATTTACCCTAATGTGGAAACTCCTGATGTTTGATCTTGCATGTTTTTTTATACTTAACGGCATGCGTGAAATGGATGTAATGATTGGCCGTTTAATTCAAGGGCCGCAACAACCGGAATTTCTTGTGCAACTAATTCCTGCACAAACTGATGTTCTTCACGTATGCTGGCGGCCGGCCAGCATACGGGTCGATAAAATTGAGCAATCAGCGGCGCAGCATTTTCAACACCACTTGATACATGCAATTTTCATCGCTAATTTTCATCACTATTTAATGCCGGCAAACGGCCACTGGTGACGAAGCCTGATTTTTTGGACATAACTTGAAAAGGGATAACGAAGATGAAACGAGGTAGCCATGTCACGCGGTAATGAATTAAAACACACACTTAAAACGCGTCATATCACGATGATGGCGCTGGGCGGCGTTATCGGGGCGGGGCTGTTCGTTGGCTCGGGAGCGATCATTGCAACGGCTGGTCCTGCTGCCATTTTGTCGTATGCGATGGGCGGTCTTATCGTCACCCTGGTTATGTTCATGCTGGGTGAAATGGCGGCAAATAATCCAGATAGCGGCTCGTTTTCCACTTACGCAAGTAATTACCTCGGCGATTGGGCTGGTTATGCCGTGGGTTGGCTGTATTGGTTCAAGTGGATGATCACTATCACACTCGAGGCACTTCTGATTGGCGCCATCATCCATGATTTCATCCCGACTATTTCTCTTGCGGTGGCGACTTTCGCGATCATCTTTCTTGTCATTGCGGTGAATATTTATTCGGTCAGGGTGTTTGGTGAAGTGGAATATTGGTTATCGTTCTTGAAGGTCGCCGCCATCATCGCATTTCTGGTTCTCGGCGCTTCTATTCTGCTCGGCTTTCAAAGTACGATTCCCGCGCCAGGTTTGACCAATCTGACTATGTATGGTGGTTTTATGCCCAACGGCATTTCACCTGTATTGGCTGGCGTGGTGGTCGCTATTTTTGCCTACGATGGAAGCGAGATTGCGGCAATCGCTGCGGGAGAATCAGAAAATCCGCGAAAGAATGTAATTAAGGCGATTCGCAGTGTGATGTTGCGCGTGCTGATCTTTTATTTTGGCTCGGTGTCCATCTTAATCCTGTGCCTGGCCTGGACAGACAAGACAGCGCTTCTGTCTCCGTACGTTGCGCTTTTTAGTCTGGCGGGATTTCCAGCTGCCGCAACGGGAATGAAGCTGGTGTTGTTAGTTTCATTTTTATCCGTTATTAATTCTGGCGTGTACTCCTCTTCCCGGATGTTATTTTCGCTTAGCCAACGCGGATACGCGCCCCTATTTTTTGCCAAAGTGACGAAGCAGGGTGTGCCGGTACATGCGTTGGCTTTATGTTTCGGGATGTGCTCAGCGGTATTGCTTGTGTATTTTTTGCATGGCGGCGATTTTTTCCTGAAGCTCGCTGAGAGCTCTGGTTCTCTCATCGTCGTGGTGTGGATGTTTATCGTTTTTGCTCATCTGGCGATGCGGCGCAAACAGGGTAATGCGCCGCAGGAAGGCGAACAATTCCGAAGCTGGTTTTATCCGTATTCAAACTGGCTAACGATTGTTGCGATGGCTATTATTCTGTTATCTCAAGCCGTGAATCCTGCTTCTCGTTTTCAGTTTTGGCTTACGCTTAGCGCTGCAATCATCGCTATCGGTTCGTATTTCATTAGGGCACTGATAAAACGGGCTGCGTGATCGTCATTCCACACGCAACACGGTAAAGCCGTTACTTTATTAGCCGCTTGCGAATGGAAAGTAACTGACCTGACGCCGGTGTTCGGGCGTGGTTTTGGAAGAAGCCCCGTCCGCTAAACCGTATCATTGCTGCATGGAATGCAACTCCGTTTCCCAAAGCGTCTATTCTTGGGGACTGAGCGTCGTGGCGGGAGAGAAAAGGTCGTTCTGTTTCTCTTCTATCCCCGCCCCACCTGCTGCCACCCTAAAAAAATTTTCTGAAGAAATCACTGCCCGGCGGGCTCTCTGTAGTTGTTCATTTCGTTGATCAATGGAGGCTAAAATACTCCTTCCCATGAATAAACCAAATGTTACAAGACCAGCTACAGCGAACATTACCGGCACGTAATTTGTAAAGTCGGCGACTGCAACATCCGCGCAAGATGTATTAACAGGTTTTGGCAGCAAGGTGACATTACACGTTGACATATTAAAAACAGGATCATAAGTACATGAGGCATTCAACATTTGAATTTGTCTCTGAACTTCTGCCAACGTTGCCATAGTTTGAATCGCGCAATAATGTGCATTTTCTTTGGTGATATATGACCCCACATTGGCCGCCGCGTAAACGATGCCTCCTACTCCCACCAGCAATCCTAACCCGGCCGCTGCGCCTTTTACATAGCCGTCGTTCACAAGAGAAATTTCTTGTGGCTGTTTGCGCAATAAATAATTAAATGCTGCTTGCATTTTGTTCTCCTTATTGGATCAGTGAATAGGGATTAAATCCGCCTTTTTCATAGTGTCTCCTAAAATGAGTGTTCGGTAAGGGTATCCGATTCAGATACAGATGCAGAGAAGAGCTGCCATTTTTCTTTCGTCTTAAAAAAATACCATTCTTCCGGATTTTGTTCATTTCGCTGATCGCGGGAGGCCAACATGCTTCTTCCCATGAGTAAACCAAATGCTGCAACACCGGCTGCAACAACGATGATTGGAACGTAATTAATAAAGCCAGCTTTTGCAGGATCGGTGCAAGACGTATTAACAGGGTTTGGCAGCAAGGTGGCATCGCACATGGACATAGTGGAGCCAGGCTCAACACAAACACATGACGCATTAAAAATTTGAATTTGTCTCTGCGCTTCTGCCAACGTTGCCAGAGCTTGAATCGCGCAATATTGTGCGTTTTCTTTAGTGATATATGACTTCACATTGGCCGCTGCGTAAGCTATGGTTCCCGCCCCGACTGACAACCCCAGCCCAGTCACTACCGCCTTTACATACCCATCTTTCTCAGCAGAAGTATCCGGTTGGTGTCTGCGTAATAAATAGTTAAATGTTGCTTGCATTTTGTTCTCCTTAAACAAAAAACGAAAAAATTGTCTGTAAAAGCAGACGAGTTGTTTTAATTCCTGCCTAATTTATAAATGGCACCCTGGTTAAAGCTACCGCCAGATTGCGTACCGCCATACAAACTCTTGCCATCACTACTTACCACTAAGGGTGTACTGGGACGCGCGCCACCCACACTCCTGGTATCACCAAAGAAAGAATGCAGGATGGTGAAAGAAGTACCGTCAGTTTTGATTCTAAAAATGGAGCCCATGTCGGTCAGACTGCCAGGCTCACCTTGCGTAACACCATACAAATTGCCATCTTTTAACTGAACTAATTCAAATACAGGATAGCCATTACGCTTTTCAAACTCATAAAGCACGGTGAAAGTATGTGGCTGGGTTGGCGTTATCTTGAAAATCCTACCCGCGTCGTTTGGACCGCCATACTTTGCCATCCCATATAAATTGCCATCAGTTGCCTGTATTAATCCGGAATAGGGGCGCGCATAGGGATCATAAAAAAATAGCTCGCCCAGTTTTATTAGTTGACGAGGAAAGGTTCCCGTATCGTCGAAAGAAGCAACAACATCCAACGTTGAACGCGACAGATTGAATTTAAAAATCACCCCTTTACCGTTAGTTCCACCTTTCTCTGTCACTCCAAACAGGAAAGTGTCAGCGACAGATTCGCCCTTTACCAGAGTTAAGCTGCCATTAGGACGAGATCCGTTTTTATCGTCCTCTGTCCCAAAGGTATGCAATGTACAAACTTTCGCTTTTGTCCCATCAGGACAATCCATTTCGGCTCCGTCAGAGGCTCTCTTAAAAATTGAGCCACCATGTGTTGCACCATCAACCCATGTATTGCCGTAAGTAATGCCATAAAAATTACCAGCTTCGTCTTGAATTAAGTCAGCAACCGGTCCGGCATCAGAGTCGCGTTGAAATAAATCATCATTTTGTGTAAACGTTTTTAATGACATATCGAGCTTATAAATTGCGCCACCGAAATCAAATTTTGCATCTCTTGTGCCAGCCAGAAAGGTAGTGCCATAAATATTGCCATCCTTTGCCTGCATTATTCCTGTAGGTAAAGCAGGGCCCTGATGCCAGTAGTTACCAGCCCCGGTAAAACACCAGCTGTCAGGAGTTTTACATTCGTCATCCGGCGTGGTGATTACCCCATTTTTGATGGTAAAAATGTAGCCGGTTTTATGATTAAGAGCATGAGGGCTAACCTTAATCGATGTCGCGGTTCCATAAATAGTTCCGTCCGTTGCTTGCATTAAGCCGACTGGGAAATAATCAACAGTACCGATAGGGAATGAATATAAAACGGTAACGGGTGCAGAAAAACAAGACACCAGCACGTTATGTACCGGCGCGTTTTCAACTGTCCCAATTCCATTTTTGACTGAGCAATTTTGTAGAAATGGGAAATCGCCAACCGTCACGGCGTAGGTGCTGCCGTTGGCTACGAGTGTTTTAAATTTAAATATCCCATCCGAACTCTGAAGCAGTTTCTCACCACCATTGTTCAATGTAATTTGAGTATTTGGATCTAAACCAGACAGCGTGCCGGAAATGGTGAAACTGTCATTAGCGTTCACACACTTCACTGCGACATTAATAATATTCCCGGTAACGTTGTTCCCGGAATCATTACTGACTGAGCAAATTTGTCCGGCAGGATTTTGATCAACGGTCACCTTGTAGTAACCATTAAATACAACCCGCTTGGGGAAGATAAACTGCCGTAACGGCGAGCTATTGGTATTAACTGGCAAGGTATCAACAACGGCGCCATTGATATCAAGGTTATTAAGCAGGAGCGTGCCTGAGGTTAATCCGGTCACAGTCCCGCCGATAGTAAATGCATCCTGAACCATTCCACACGTAACAATCACATTGTTCACATTGCGTGTTACACGAGAGCCTTCCGGGTTAGTCACGACACATTGTTGACCGGGAGGTTGTGTTGCGATAGTGACGTTGTAACCGCTATTGTTAGCAATCCGGTTGTGAAATTGAAATTGACCATTGGCACTCATCGCCAATATGTCCGTTTCATTATTCCGAAGCACGATCTGGCCGTCTTGTAACCCAAAGAGCATTCCACCAATGACGAGGGTTTGGTCTATTGCTGAACAGACGATATTGACCGTTGGCATGTGTGCTGACCCAACGCCGTAACCGTTAGTCACCGTACATAGTTGGCCATCAGGTTGTAATTCCACCTGAACGAGATACTTACCGCCGGCTGGAATCAGAGTACTAAATTGGTAGGTGCCATTAGCACTAACGGCTAAATTACCACCGTCGCTGTTAATGCCATTATTGTTTGTTAATAGAATCGACTCTAGATTTAAACCACTTACGTTGACGATTAACGGAAATTTTTCTGACGGGTTAACGTCACCATTACTACCGCACGCGGTTAAGGTTGCAAGAGAGGTTGCAAGACAGCCCGCTAACACCAACTTCTTAACTGAATGCCAGCTTGAATTTAACTCTTGTTGGTTCAGTTTTTCCATGGAAGGCGTACATGGATTTGTTGAATTTTGTCTCATGGAAAACACCTCCGACAGAAACTTTACCGTGGGTGTCAGGAAACAGTATGTAGGCGTCGCGCGCGTGCGGTTGTAGGATTGCGGTTAAAAGTTGGTTCTGGTGAGGCTTTCAATGAGAAAGTAAATCGTTAAACACAAAGCGGTGCTTCATCCATTAACGCGCATTGCTCGCGCAATTCTAAAATTCTGTTTTGCCAATAATGTTGTGTATCAAACCAGGGGAAAGCGATTTTAAAAGCGGGGTCATCCCAGCGTTGTGCCAGCCAGGCGGAATAGTGCACCAGTCGCAAACTTCGTAATGCTTCGATCAGATGTAATTCACGCGGATTGAATTCAGCAAAATCTTCATAGCCAGCGAGCAGGTCGCACAATTGTGTGGCCATTTCAACGCGGGTACCGGAAAGTAGCATCCATAAATCTTGTATCGCGGGTCCCATGCGGCTGTCATCAAAGTCCACAAAATGCGGACCAGCGTCTGTCCACAGCACATTACTCAGATGACAATCGCCATGTAGGCGAAGCTGCTTTATTTCACCGGCGCGATCAAAACAGCGTTGCACTCCATCTAAAAGTAAATTCGTTGTGCTTTGATATGACGCTAATAACTCTACTGGAATAAATTGGTGTGAAATTAAATAATCGCGTGCGGTAAAACCAAACGTATCGATATTAATTGTCGGGCGTTCTTTATAGAAATTCAGCGCCCCAACAGCGTGGATGCGTCCGATAAAACGTCCCATCCTTTCCAATATTCCCGGATGATCCAGTTCTGGCGCACGGCCGGCTTGCCTCTTAAATACAGCGAATCGAAATCCTTGAAACGCATGTAATGACTGTCCGTTCAATTCAAGAGCGGCGACAACCGGAATTTCTCGCGCCACTAATTCATGTACAAACTGATGTTCTTCGAGTATGCCGGCATCTGACCAACGCGCAGGGCGATAAAACTTGGCAATCAGCGGTTCAGCATCTTCGATGCCAACGTGATACACGCGATTTTCATAACTATTTAATGCCAGCAAGCGACCATTGGTGACGAAGCCCAATTGGTCAATTGCATCAAGAACGCATTCGGGCGTTAATTGTTGAAAGTGGAGTGTCATTTCGGTTTTCGTAGGGTGGGCACGGTTTTGTGCCCACGCGGTTGGTTTCTCAATTGGATTCTGTGTTTATGCTTCGGTCTGTCAACGATACCGCGTGGGCACAAAACCGTGCCCACCCTACGAAAAAACGATAGAGAATTCAAACTTTCATTTCGTCAATTGCTTACGAATAGTCTGTAATTCACGTTGATGTTCCGGTGTGGTTTTTGGATAGCTCATGTTGAGTTCACTTAAGGAAACGCAGATTTAATCAAAATTCACTCCCCCAATAAACTGGGCTGCATTTTTTTTAAAATCAGATCAAAAAATGCGGCAATTTTTCTTTTTTTGACCGATTTTCGCGACGTAGTTACCTTTTTCAAGGCACAAGCGGGTGCACCTGGCCCCACTTTGCCCGTTACGGGCGCAACTCTCCCCGCATCCTGTATAAATTACTCAATC
>Ga0209512_1002982_pt1 | contig 16771 bp, 13 predicted proteins | sample frozenSSSSmetaG_FD_184142 | JGI IMG/M metagenome (GOLD analysis project Ga0209512, IMG submission 184142) | Glacier valley bacterial and archeal communities from Borup Fiord, Nunavut, Canada, to study Microbial Dark Matter (Phase II) -... | ecosystem: Environmental > Aquatic > Freshwater > Ice >... | reverse complement strand
TTTTCCCATGACTCCCGAAGAACTAGAGCATGATGTCAACAACGCCTGAACTAACGGTTATCATTAATACTTCTCCTTTACTCTACTTACATCAAATAGGTAATCTCGACCTTTTACAAAAACTATATATCAGAGTCAAAGTGCCTACTAGTGTACAGCAGGAGTTAGAAGTTGGTAGGCAGCAAGGTATAGATGTTCCAGATATTAATTTGATTTCTTGGATTGAGATATGTCAAGTAGAAATCTTGGATTTTCCGTCCATTGATCTAGGTTTGGGAGAGACAGCAGTAATTGCCTTAGGATTGACAATTCCTGATAGCTTGTTGATTCTGGATGATCGGTTAGGGAGACGATATGCAGATATATGTGGCTTAAAATGTACTGGAACTATAGGAGTTATAGTGAAAGCAAAGCAGAAAGGATATGTAAAATCAGTTGCTTCTGCGATCACTTTGCTTCAAAGTCAAGGTATGTGGTTGAGTGACTCAATTATCCGTGAAGCGCTACGTTTGTCAGGTGAGTTATAAGATTAGGTGGAGTGATTGCCTAATTGAATTAAGCGATAAATTCTTAGATGACAAGTTGATGAGTGAAGACTATCTTTGACAGAATGAGAACCATACTCAGCCTTTAATAATGTTGTTTTAACTATTTTGAATCTCTAATTTGTAGCAGCCATCTCAATTTATGTTGCCATACTCATTTTTTTACATCTTATACGGATGGAAAACCCTCTCTAACTGCACTAATGCAAGATTTATACGCATTATACTTGTGCAAAGTATTATAAGTATAATATGCTAATATCCTTGTCATGTAAATTTATATACGCTAAATTTTAATAACTTTAGATAGTAAATAGGTATGTTTTAGTACTATTCTTAACTTTAATAGAGCTAAACTTGTATAAAATACTGGTCTTTTTAAGTCTTAATAGCTTCCAACGCTTATAGGGCAAAGATAAGTTGCGATAGTAGCATGGCTTCCACGATTAGCTAAACAGTAATAAAGAGGTAAATATATGAGTATCCGACCTGAAAACTTAACCCTTGACAAACTTCTACTAGGAAGACTTTTTAGAATTCCAGACTATCAAAGAGCTTATAGTTGGGAAACAAAACAGCGAAAAGATCTCTTTAGGGATATTGAAAAGCTGGCTACAAATCTAAATGATGATCGCCGTCATTTTATGTCAACTGTTGTCTGTCTTCACATCAAAGAAAAAGTAGAATTAGGGGCAGATGAATTTGGTGTATTTTATGTTGTTGATGGTCAACAAAGGCTAACAACTTTGATTATTCTCCTCAAATCTTTAGCAAAGAGACTACGTGGTGGAAGTGATATTTACAGTAAAGAATCTGGTCGACTTAATGAGCTATTAGTTAAAGAAAGTGGAAGATTAATTCTATTGCAAACAAATCATGATAGCAAGAGACTATTTCGTAATTATTTAGAAAAAGGAGAAATACCTAGTGAAGAAGATGTAGAGACTTTAGCAGATAGAAATATGATTAGAGCTTTTAAAGAATGTGAGGATTTCGTGAGTCAATGGAATTCAGATGATTTATCACTTCTAAAGTTAGTCAAGAATCGTCTTGAGTTTATTTTTTATGTGCTTGAAGATGAAGGCTCTGTTCATACTACATTTGAAGTCTTAAACAGTCGCGGTTTAGAGGTTGATTGGCTTGATAAATGTAAAAGTATACTCATGGGTATAGCTTTTGAAAAGCTTGCAGATGCAAGCCAGGAATATATAAAATAACTTCATGAATATTGGTCTAAAATTTACAGAACTATAGGACTTAAAAAAATCCAAGGACAAGAAATTTTAAGATTTGCAGCCACTCTAGAAGATAAGACTAATGAGAAAAGTAAAATAAGTAGTGCTGAAGATGCTATGGACTACTTCCGTCAAAAATGTGAGGAGAATCCAAAATCTGTAACAGATATATCGGAGAATTTTCTTAGAATAGCAGAGAAGTTAGATTTTTTTGTCACAAATCCTCGTCTGAAGGCAGTGACTAAAATATCTCATGCACGTTTACTTGGTGTTGCTATTTTATTAAACAAGGCATTAGATACTGAGCCGAAGAAACAAATTTTAGAAGAATGGGAAAAAGTAACTTTTAGAATATTTGGATTATGCAGGAAAGATGCGAGAACAAAAGTCGGTGAATATGTACGACTTGCACGATTAGTTTTTCATAATGAAGATCCGTCTGGTAAAGAGATATTAAAAAAATTAGCTTCATTAGGAGAAGAGTATCCTGCCAATGAAGTAGCAAAAACTTTGAAAGATACTAATTGCTATGAAGGTTGGGAAGATGAGCTAATTTATTTTCTCTACCGTTATGAAGAACATCTAACACATAAATATAGCGGTTCAATTAGCGATGAAGTTTGGACGCAAGTGTGGAATTCCTCACCAAACAAAACAATAGAGCACATACATCCGCAGAATATAAATGAACATTGGCGAGGAAAGATAGGAGTCAAAAAAGATTATGTTGAGAAGCAAGCTCAGCGTTTAGGCAATCTTGTTATTTTGCCAACTGGAGTCAATTCTAGTGCTAGTAACAAACCTTTCAACGAAAAAAAGTTAATTTATAATAAGCACAGGCAATTGAAGCTTATAGATGAGATTCTAGCGAAAGACGATTGGGATTTAAACGCTTTGATAGAGCGCGAAGAAAGATTGATCAGCTGGGCAGAGAAGGAGTGGGAGTAAACTAGCTTTGTTATTAGCTGTTACCACTTTTGCTGCCCAGCCTCTAGTGTGCTAGGAAAATAGGGAATATTGTGATTCGCCAGTAATTGAGTAAACTCCCTATGGATAAATCTAGCCTTTCATAAAAATGCCTTTAGCTGTCTGATTTTACTAGATATCTACCTTCGATATAAATCTACATACTCAATTATTGTCTGTAAAATTTAGGGAGCGATCGCCCGTCTTTAGCTCCCGCAACCTACTATGATCGGAATGGTGCCATCTCACCCACCTACTTAAGCTGATGAACGTAGACCGCCTACAAGCTACCGAAACCACCCTGCAATGTCCAGAACTACTCGCCCCAGCGGGTCACTGGGACTGTGCCAAAGCTGCTGTTGAAAATGGGGCTGATGCCATCTATTTTGGTTTAGAGCGGTTTAATGCGCGAATGCGGGCACAAAACTTTACAGAGGCGGATTTGCCGGAATTAATGGCGTTCTTACATCGGCGAGGGGTGAAGGGTTATGTCACTCTTAATACGTTAATCTTTCCGCAAGAATTAGTAGAAGCAGAACATTATCTACGCACGATTATTGCCGCTGGGGTAGATGCAGCAATTGTGCAGGATGTGGGAATTTGCCGTTTGATTCGTCATCTGTCACCAGATTTTCCCATCCATGCTTCGACGCAAATGACAATTACAAGCGCGGCTGGTGTGGATTTTGCGGAGTCGTTAGGGTGTAATTTGGTTGTGCTGGCGCGTGAGTGTTCACTCTCAGAAATTGAGAAAATTCAGCATCAGTTGGCTGATAATTCTGCCTCACTACCGCTAGAAGTCTTTGTTCATGGTGCTTTGTGTGTTGCTTATTCGGGTCAATGTTTGACTAGTGAAGCTTTGGGTGGTCGTTCTGCTAATCGCGGTGAATGTGCTCAAGCTTGCCGGATGCCTTATGATTTGATTGCTGATGGGGAAGTTGTAGATTTAGGCGATCGCAAATATTTACTCAGTCCACAAGATTTGGCAGGATTAGAGATATTACCGGATTTGGTGAAATCTGGTGTGAGTTCTTTAAAGATTGAAGGGCGATTGAAAACGCCAGAGTATGTCGCAAATGTAACTCGCGTTTACCGTGAAGCTCTGGATCGAGTGCTTACCTTGGCACCAGAAACAATGCCATCATCTCCAGATCGCTACAAATTGGAGATGGGATTCTCGCGCGGACTTTACACAGGTTGGTTTCGTGGGATTGATAATCAAGAACTGGTTCATGCTCGTTTTGGCAAAAAGCGCGGCGTCTATTTAGGCGAAGTGACGCGGATTCGCAACGAACAGATAACAGTGCGGCTAAAAGCGGCGGTGAAGCCAGGGGATGGGGTGGTGTTTGATTGCGGTCATCCGGAAGCACTAGAAGAAGGTGGTCGGATCTATACGGTGGAAATGTGCGGGGAAGAGGCGATACTTGGCTTTGGTTGGAACCATCTTAATTTGCGCTCGTTGCATGTAGGCGATCGCGTGTGGAAGACTAGCGATCCAGAATTAGATCGGCAGTTACGTCAAAGTTTTGCTGGCGAGAATCCACAATATCAACGTCCGGTGAATCTTGAGGTTTATGGTGAAGTCGGTGTCCCGTTGGTGGCGATCGCGCGTGATGAATTAGGCAATATTGTTCAAGTAGAATCTTCCATCTCCCTGGTGGCGGCGCACACCAAACCTTTAACTACAGAACGTTTACAAGAACAGTTGGGTCGTCTAGGTAACACCCCATTCTGCTTAGGGTCGCTGTTGAATCACCTGAATGGTGCAGTCATGTTACCAGTAAGTGAGTTAAACCGGATGCGAAGGGAGATTGTTGTGCAGTTGGAGGTCATGCGATCGCAACCCAAACAATGGAAACTAAATCATAATATTTCTTTACAAACCCTCCTCCCTTCCCCCACGACCGAACGACCGAACTCCCCCACTCTCATAGTCTTGGTACGCAATTTAAAACAATTGCAAGCTGCACTCCAATCACGGATTGAGACACTTTACTGTGAATTTGCCGATCCGCTGGCTTACCGGGAAGCTGTGAGGATGGTGCGCCAAACAACTTCCACTATTTGGGTTGCACCACCGCGAATTACTAAACCCGGAGAAAATTGGATTCTCAAACAAGTGCGTGCTTGTGAGGCTGATGGTTATCTAGTGCGGAATTACGACCATCTCCAGTATTTTAGTCAAGAACGCTGTATTGGAGATTTCTCGTTAAATGTGGCGAATGCTTTAACAGCAGATTACTTTCAGCGGTTTGGCTTAGAACGGCTGACGGCATCTTACGATTTAAATATTACGCAATTACAAGATTTGCTCACCAGTTGTCCACCAGAGTGGTTTGAGATCACAATCCATCAACATATGCCGATGTTTCATATGGAGCATTGCGTGTTTTGCGCCTTTTTATCTGAGGGAACAGATTATACCAATTGTGGCAGACCTTGTGAGCAACATGAAGTGAAATTGCGCGATCGCGTTGGTACGGAACATGTCCTCACTGCTGATGTCGGTTGTCGCAACACTGTATTTAATGGCACGGCTCAAACTGGTGCTGAATATGTCCAGCGGCTGATGGACTTAGGAGGGTGTTACTTCCGGCTGGAATTTGTCAATGAGACGCCTGACCAAGTGAGTCAAACGATACATTATTATCGCCAACTGTTGCAAGGAGAGATTTCTGGTGCTCAACTTTGGCGAGAATTGCAACTGCAAAGGCAACTTGGTGTGACTCGCGGGCCGATGGGAACTGCTAAGAGGATTTAATATGTCTTGGGTTTGGCGAAAGTTAGCATTTCTGTTTCTCAAACTTCTGATTTGGTTGGAGTTTCCTGGTGTACAGCACATAACTACGAAAAAATTGGCTCGGTGGTTGGAATCGCCGCGATCGCAACCTTTGCTTTTAGATGCCCGTAGTGTGGAAGAGTACGCTGTTAGTCATCTGCAATCGGCGCAGCGAATAGATCCGGTTGCGCCTGATTTGGCGGCATTTGTCGGCGTTCCTTTAGATGTGCCGATTGTTGTTTATTGTTCGGTTGGTTATCGCAGTGCGAAGATTGCTCAACAGCTTCAGGGTATGGGGAGGAAGAATGTTTTAAATTTGGAGGGGAGTATTTTTCAGTGGGTGAATGAGGGACGACCTGTTTTTAATGGGGAGAGTTTGACTGGGGGGGTACATCCTTATGATGAGCGGTGGGGGGGGTTGTTGAGGAGGGGGGAAACGCGGAGAGACGCTGAGGTGGCGCGGAGAGGCGCGGAGGGGTGATGAGTGAGGCGTTATGATTTGGATTGGTTACGGGTTTTGGCGGTGTTGGTGTTGGTTTTTTTTCATAGTGCGGCTATTTTTTATCGGGGTGAGTTGGGGGAGTTTTATGTTCAGAATGATTTATCGAGTTCTGGATTGGGATGGTTGATCTTTTTTGTTCATCAGTGGCATATGCCGCTTTTTTTCTTGCTTGCGGGGACTGCTAGTTGGTTTTCTCTGGAATTACGGACGCTTAAGCAGTATGTTGGTGAGCGGTTTAGTCGGCTGTTTATTCCTTTTGTGTTTGGCACTTTAGTGTTGGTTCCGCCACAGGTTTATTACCGTGTGTTGAGTCGTGACGGTGATGTGGGATCTTTTTGGCAGTTTTACCCTGACTTTTTTCATGGGATTCGTCCTCACGGGAATTTTGAATGGGGACATCTCTGGTTTGTGGTTTATCTGTTTGTTTTGTCTCTGGTTGCTTTGCCATTATTGTGGTATTTTCGCACTGAGGCGGGTAAGTGCTGGTGTGCAAGTGTTGCGGGTTTTGTGGTACAGGGGTTAAATATTTTTTTTGCGGCTGTACCGTTGGTAATTATTGAAGGTGCTTTGCGACCTCAGTGGTTTGGGTTTCAAAATCTTTATGATGACTGGGCAAATGTTTCTCTGTATTTTGTCTATTTTGTTTATGGTTTTTTGTTGGGTGCAGATTGTCGGTTTGAACAAGCGATCGCGAGACATTACATTATTGCTTTAATGACTGCGATCTGTGCTACGTTGCTTCTCTGTGGATTACAGGTAACGGATATTCTCCCAGAACGCGGTTACTCTGGGGGATATGTTGGCTATCAAATGTTGCGCGGTTTTAATTCTTGGTGTTGGGTGATGGCAATACTGGGTTTGGGTCGGCGCTATCTTACTTTTAATAACGGGATTTTAAAGTACGCTAGTGTTGCGGCTTATCCTGTGTATCTATTGCACCAAACTATTCTTGTAGCAATCGCTTTCTATGTGGTGCAATGGCAGATCGGGATTTTTCCGAAAGTTTTGATTATTAGTACGGCTTCCCTCTCGATGACGATTGCTGTGTATGATCTATGGATCAAGCGCTTGAATTTAACTCGATTTCTGTTTGGACTCAAACCCATTGAGTGATATATCTCACGTTTCTATTATTATTCCGACTTTAAATGAGGGTGGGAGTTTAGGTCGGACTTTGCGCCAGTTGGCAATGCTGGAGCCTTTGGCATTTGAGGTGATAGTTGTTGATGGTGGTAGTGAGGATGACACGGTGGCGATCGCGCGGGCTTGTGTTGGGGTGAAGGTTATTTGTGGTGTGGGGTGTGGGCGATCGCTACAGATGAATGTTGGTGCTAGGGTGGCTATGGGGGATATTCTCTGTTTTGTGCATGCGGATACTTTGGTACCGGATGATTTGGTTGCGGTGGTTAGGCAAGTTTTGGCAGATTCAAGGGTGGCTGGTGGTGGGTTTATTTCGCTGATGTGTGGCGATTTGACGACGCGTTGGGGTGTCTCTTTACATAATTATCTCAAAACTTATTATGCGCCGTTTCTGTTCAAGCCTTGGCGATTTTTTCAAGGGTTGCGTCTTTTGTTTGGTGATCAGGTGATGTTTTGTCGGCGGAGTGATTTTTGGGAGTGCGGTGGTTTTGATGAGGCGCTACCAATTATGGAAGATGGCGATTTATGCTTGAAGCTGGGTCAAAAGGGGCGGATTCGGTTGGTAAATCGGATTGTCCAAAGTTCGGATCGGCGGGTGGTACGTTGGGGTGTATGGAAGGCTACCGCAATTTATGTTTATATTGGTATTTTGTGGGGTGTTGGTGTGGATGCAAATTACTTGAAGCGATTTTATGAGGATGTTCGTTGATTGTCGGAACAGGCTAAAGCTTGTGACCGTCTAGGGTCGCAGTTCTTGAGAATTGGTATTTAACCGGACTTGATGTTATTTTTCTGTAATGTTAAGAAAGTATACGAGTAGTTTTGTGACCTCATTTATGCGATCGCTACTTTTTTTATTGACCATATTGACTATTATCCTGCCAACCCGGCTAATGGCTGCACAGCCTTCGGTAGCACCTCTTGATTTGTCTATTTTGGAACCTGAGGCGATTGTTCCTCCAAATGTTATTACTGCTGACACGGTTTCTCAAGATAATTTAACGCCTCCCAGTTTGTGGTGGGCAAGGCAGGAGTCTGAGAATAAATTACTAGATAACTGGTTAGCTTATCAGAACTCGGGCAACGAACATGCACGAGTAGACTTGGTTGTCAATCAGCAAGTCTGGACATTGCTGGATTATGTCGAGCGTTATGATTTTGTTAATCGCATAGGCACTGTAGCAAGACAATCTGGTTACAATGTCAGAGTTTTTGATTACGACAGAAATCGCTTGGCTAGTTATACGTGTGATTTTCTTCCCCAAGCGTCATGCCGCATTCAGATGGATAACAAAAATCGCGGCGGTATGCGACGAATTCCTGTGCAACAAGATTAGAGTGTTTTAAACAAAGATTCGTATTGTTGTATTACTGCTGTCGGTAAAGGTAGCAAAAATTCGCTTTTTGCGAACACTTCAGCATTATTGGCTAATAATCTTAATTGTTCGGGATAATCTGCGGCTGTGAGTTTGATGTCTATTGGCGAATTACTTTTAGTTAAAATCGAAATTTCTTTCGCAATATCTGGTTGCCAACAAAAATCAATCCATTGCTGAGATAAAGTCTTTGATCCTAATCTAACAGGGTTTACCCACATATCTGCCCACAAGGCAGTACCTGATTTGGGAATAACGGCTGTTAGATACGGATAGCGTGAGAGAATTGGCAAAATATCATTTGACCAGCCGACTGCTAGCCAAGTATCGCCAATCACCAAAGGTTCTAAGTAGTTAGTACTGCTATAAAATTTTACTTGTCGATTTAGTGCCCCTAGTTCCGAGGCTAGATTCGGAATATTCAAATTTTCAGTATTATAAGATTTTCCTAGCTTTTTTAAGGTTAAGCCAATAACTTCTCGCGCTTCTGCAATTAAAGACAGACGAGAATGCAATTCTGGACGCCACAAGTCACTCCAGTCGCTAGGTTGCCAACCTAAATCACGGAATTTGTCCCGATTGTAGACGATCATCGTACTACCCCAACGGTAAGGTGCTGCCCAAACTTTTCCTGATTTATCTAACAGACCTTGGTCGTTACGCGTGACCAATTCTTGCCACCGAGGAGGTAAATTTGACCAGGAATGCAGTTTGCTAGAATCTAGTGGCTGAATCAGTTTTTGTTCAATTGCACTTTGCAGCCAATAATCTCCTAGTGTCACCACTTCCGTCGCGGTTGCTGGTGGCGATTTGATGAAGGGTAAATTAATGCGGGGAAAACTCCATTGCTGGTTTTTGGGTGGTGTTTTCTGCTGCCAAGTTTGTAATAACTTGTATATATCTAGTAATTGGGCAACTGGTGCGAAATCTAAATGTACTGTTTGCTGGACTTTATGAAATTGGTTAACTATCTGGTTCGGAATTGAACCTTTTAGCACCGTGCCACTAAGTGTAGGCTGATCATTACCACATCCCGTTAGTAGTTGTGATGCCAGCATCGCTGTGCCAAATAAGAAAGTCCGTCGATCCATAGATGTCTAATCAATAAATTTTAGATTAGTGATTGCCAATTTCTGTCAAAATAACAGACTTTTTGCTACATGAAACACAAAGTCAGCTAATTTCAGCATTATTACTTAATTTTACTGAGTATATTCCGATTCGGTTGTGAGGAAATTTAAATAACCATTGATTTATCGAAATATTGTGGAAAGTACACCCACCAAAAGGTATTTACAATTATTTTAAGTTAAGGATTGTGGTATCGCTGTGGTGTATGGGAAATTGAGTAATTGTTAAATCATTCATAAGTAGATCTAATTTTTTGAAAATATTGCTTAACATATAGAAAATAAGACAGTCGGGATAGAGGGTATTAAATGGAATCATTGGAAAGGCAGGACATCGCTTTGAGTCATCAAGTGGATGCCCTCCATCAGGCGATTGAACAACTAGATCGCAAAGTTTCAGCAGCGTTGGAAACGCCAGAACGTGTTGGATATGGACGTTATCTGATTCCTGGTCAAATCAGTTTTGCCTCCCGGATGGAGCACAAAGATGTTTTGCCAGATGGTAACTATTTTGATGCCAATCCGCAAAGTGGTGCAAAGCTTTTGACACCAGAAATTCAAATCCAAAGACTAACGGCACAGCTAACAGCAGCCTACAATCGGATTGCGGCTTTGGAAGAACAATTGTTACGCTACAGAGATAACTAAATTGTCTGGCATTTGTCAAGACGAGCGACTAAATCTTCAATTGCGCTTAAAAGTTCGGTTGGAGTCAATTGGGTAAGATGGGCGGCGATTGCACAACCCCCAGCGCCCATACCTTCTTTAACATAGCCTTGTTCATAAGCTTGGAGTTGTGGGTAACGCGAGTTAGCAAAACTTAGCGAAGTTGCCAGAAGAGGAACTTCACCTACTAACTCGGCTAATGCTACCGTGTGTCCTGTGGGATCTTCTGCAACCCAGCGAGTTGTGCCTACAACAACTTGTTTGGGATTCCAGGTTAATACTAAGGCGTTAGCGATCGCCTTCGTTAGTGCATAAACTGCTAACATTTGTGTACCACCAGCCAGCATCACGCCACAATTGCGACTAGCGGCTATTGTCATCCCGGCGACGACGATTTGCATCGGATCACCTAGGGCGGCGACAATTTCTAGAGGAGAGGGGGAGTGGGGGATACTTTTTATTCCCGCTTGCACTACTGCCCATTTTTGGTCGTGATTACAAACTGGGTGACTGCTGTTAACTTTGCCAGTGGCGGGAATGCCTAAAGCAGTCAAAACGGCGAGGGCGGTGGTTGTACCGCCTACTACGCATTCACCAATAATTAAATAGCTTTGGGGTAGGAATTGCGCGAGTCTTTCACCCCAAAGTAGTCCTTGCGCCAGTAAGTGCTTGACTGTTGCGAGAGACATAGCCTGACCTTGAGAAAGGCATTTTGCTGGTGTACCGCCTAAGTCAATTGCGGGGACTGAGGGTGGCTGAGGTAATCCGGCGTTGAATAAATAAGCAGGCATTGCGAGGGCTTCGACTACAGCCCGCGAAATCAGTACAGGTGACGCCCCGGCGTGGAGAGGTGGTAAAGGATATTTAGGTTGGGAGTTGGGACCTGAGTGCAAAAATTCAGCATCCGCAATAGCTGTATATTGGCGATCGCCCGGTGTCTTTCCCGCCGCAGAAATACCGGGGATCATCCCAGTTTCGGTGAATCCTAATACACAGGCGAATATCGGCGCATAGCCGCGATACATAGCCAGCCATTGCTCTCCCTGTTCAATTTGGGTATAAATGTGTATCATTACGAGCCTTCATAGTCCAACAAAACTTGTACCCAGTTAGGTGGTCGGGGAATGGGATTGCCCAGACGGTCTAAGAGTAACCACGCTGCTACGTGAACCACGAAGAGATAAATAAAATTATTGACAAGAATTAAGGCGATCGCTAGGACTTGGATCACAAATACACTAGGTTGAATCAATAATCCGAACTGGAGAAACAGCCATTCTAAGATACCGGCTATTTGGTTAATGGCATAAACCCATAAATCTTCACCGGATAGCACTGACAACAGCCAGAGGCGAAAAAATACACCAATAGTCCCGAGTAGAGAACCTAAGGTGATAGAAACTAGCCAGGATGAACGGCGATACCAGGTTGCGCCCAGCAGCACCCCCATGAAACAGAAAGGCATGACAAACAGTAAAGCGCGGCTAGGACCCATTAAGACTGTGAGTAGCAATCCACAGACCACAGCCGCCATCCACGCCGCGCGGTTTCCCCAGCGCAAATAAACTAGGGCGATGGGGGTGGGGAAAAAAATTCGCAAAAGGGGACCTAAAGGAAAATAGAAATTAATGAACCAAATCAAGCTAGCAGCACTAGCGAGAAATGCTGTTTCTACGAGCCTTAAAGGTGCATCAGCCTTGAGTTGAGGTTGAACCAATTTGTCTGGCGATGGCGCTGATTCAGATGCATTCACAGCGGGTTTTGCTGGCTCGTCTGGCAAGGATTCCAAAATGCTCATAATTAGAACGGGGTGTACGTTGTGGGGTATGTGGTGTGGGAACGTCTTGCGGTTCCCTACACCCAACACCTTAGTTATTTAAACAATCAGTTGTTCTAATGCTGGCAGATTCGGAATACAAAGGACGTCTTGGTGGCGGAGAATCAATCCTTTTTTCTCTAACTTTGTCAGTACCCGTGTCACTGTTTCTCGGGCAAGTCCACTCAAACTACTTAATTCCCGGTGCGGTAAATTCGGAATTTCAGTGCCGGCTTCTGCCTTGATTCCTTGTCCTTCAGCCAAAAATAGCAAAGTATCTGCTACCCGCGATTGACTATCAGATTCCCGCAACCTTAGTCGGCGATTGACTTGACGCAAACGCCGTGCCATGAGTTGAGACAAGCGGACTCCTGCCATTGGTTCTGTTTGCAATAGCTTCACAAAATCCTGAGAAGGCATGTTGCCGATGATAGTGCTTGTCAAAGTAATTACATCAGTTGAGCGCGGCACTTCATCTAGCGCCGCCATTTCGCCAAATAATTCTCCTTTACCAAGAATATTTAGCGTTACCTCTTTACCTTCTAAATTGTAAGTCCGAATTTTTACCCAACCGTCCAAAATAAAGTAGACAGAACCACCCCAGTCATTTTCCAGCAGCAGCACTTGATTCGCTGGATGACTACGGGTGACGAGATGGGTCATGGCTTTTTCCACAGCTGACTCTGGCAACCCCTCAAAGAAGGGAGCCGAGTAAATCAATGGATTGACTGGAGCGCGAAAGCTGTATCGATCTTCCATTACGCCATCTTGTCACTAACACTTCATACACTATAAACAACCGACAGCCCAATTCAAGGAGTCAGCTAACGGTATCAAAGCACAAAGGGTATCAACTCGCAAATTATAAATGCTACATTCGAGAGCAATTATTGAGTTTTTTTCGCCAATACTGTTGCGATCGCCTTAAATACAGATGTTAGAAAAATTATTAAACTTATAGGTGTTGACAATAAACGCTTTTTAAGGTAAAGGATTTAAGCATAGTGATGGCGAACTAGTCAAATAAGCTATCTGACTTACGAGAGTATGATAAATTTGGCATGGTGATAATCAAGTTAAATTGTCATACTTGTGGAAGCCGTGACTTGCCTGTAGCAGGATCAAAACACAGTTATCTAACCAGAAATTGCTATTTTATTAGTTGTAAAGTAATTTCGACGATGCACAGATAAGCGCCAAGAGCTAAATAATAACGTGACTTCTCACAAAACTCAAATTTCCGAATTGCTCGCAGACATTGACGGTTTGCTCACCCAAAAGAGAAACCGTTTGCCTTGGGGTATTTTTACTCACTCGAAAGAACCACAACAGGTTTTAGAAAAAATTCGAGCTTTTCTAGTCAGCCTCCAAGGCGAAGTAGCACCAGAAAACTCGACTGCAAAGGCACGGTTGCTTTTGCTCCCAAGTGCCGACACTGGCAGCAATGACGAACGCGTTCAGCATTCTCAAGATCGAGAAAGTAGTCAATTAGCACAATTATTACAACCATTGCGAGCCGAGATCGAAGCAATTCGGCAACAGCGACAAGATTTGATGGAGGAAATTAGACAGCTAGAACAAAGACGCCTGCACGATTTCTCGTTAGTCCAACAACAAGCGAATCAGCAGCAAGTCATTACAGAATTTTCTCATGTGCTGATGAGTCGCCTGCAAGAAATTTTATCTCCGCAATTATTCCCAAGGTTGATAAATCCTTCACGTCAGGAGCTGTTAGAATCACCGGGCGAACAAAGCAGCGACCCCAGAGACACAACTGAATCAACTCAATTCTACTCAGAGTCACTGGTTGCGCGGACACAAGAGTTACAGGTCCTGCAAAGCGAACTAGATCGGCGGGTGCAGGATCTTGACACAACCGTAAATGTAGTTTTTCAATCACTCCAAGGTAATATTCAAAGTTATCAAGATTCTTTATCTCAATCGCTCTTGAGAATGCACGGCAAAGGAGTAGAAGGCGAGGAACTGTTTGATGCTTTAATTAGCAATATTAAACAGCAGTTGCAACGTACAACCCCCACTGACGAGCCTTCACCGACTCTTTCTACCAACGTCAAAGAGGACGTGGATTTACCGAATTTAGAGAATGGTAGCGCTACATCAGATTTGGATTTGGGACTCGAATCCCTGGATACAGATTGGCAGTCAAGCTCAACGGTTGCTGAAGTTCCAGTCTCAGGCTCCACTAGAGAGCGCGATGAAGTAGACGATCTTTACCAAAGTTTGTTTGGTGATAATTTAACTACACCACTACCAGCAGCCTCATTAATACAGCCAACGCCTAAGAGTGACAATGTACCACTACCAGCAGCCTCATTAGTACAGCCAACGCCAAACAGTGACAATGTACCCCAACTGCAAGAAACTCATATAGACAAGCCGCCTGTTGCCCGCACGTTGACACCTGTTACTGTCACGCCCTCAATTGACGATACGATCGCGCTGCTGACAGATTTACGCGTTGATTACAGTCAAAAACCCAAGATAATTCCTCCCGATATAGCAACACCTCAAGTCGCTCCTCCAAAGACCTATATTCCTGCCTCTCCACTCGAAGATTTATTGACTTCAAATCAACTGGAAGCAAATCCTGGAGAGGAGATTTTGGTTAACGATCAGACCTTGCATCAGTTACATGAAGATTTAGCAAATTTAGAAACTTCCTTACCATTGGCTACCGTAAATATACTTACAAAAGCCGAAGGCGCTACTGCCGCAAAAACACAAGAGTTAACACCAGAATCAGAAACACCCCCAGTCCCCACAGCACAAGAAGCAACACCACCGATTCCTTCACCAATCTGGTATCTGGGAATTGATTTTGGGACAACAGGGATTTCGGCAGCGCTGTTAAACCGCCGGGCGGGTCAACTGTTTCCGCTGTATTGGTCGGCGACTGACATCAAAGAGCGCTCTTTTCGCTTGCCATCTGTAGCTTACGTGCCTAATGACTCATTATCCTCCGCCGCCGAAACTACAACATCTTCAACGCAACTGAAGCCTTATCTACAAGTCGGCATCCCTTACCAGAGTGTGAAAAGCGGTAAATGGGAACCAGTATTGCAATTAAGTGAGTCTTTGTTAGTACCGTTAATTTGGGTGCGGCGATCGCTTGCCAAATTACTGTCAACCCTGAATGCAGCTGCAACTCACCCTAATTCCGGTTTAACTGCAGGTGCCCAATCGCTGGCTGATGAAACTTTCACGACCGCAATTACTCATCTTGTTGGTGTGATTGTCACCTGTCCCAATCACTGGTCGGAACAATATCGCTTTAATGTTACTGAAGCAGTATTAGCTGGCAAATTAGTAGCGCAAGCAGAACAGGTATTTTTTGTCGAGGAAGCGATCGCGGCGATACTTTCACAACTTCCCGTTGACGGTGCCCTAGTAAAACTACCATCTCTGGCTATAACTCATTCTCAAACGGAATTTCAGGGTGGGACTCTGGCGATTAATGTTGGGGCAACGGCGACAGAAATGACACTAGTGGAAATACCTAAAAATATCCAGAATTTGCGCCATAGTGATTTTCTACTGCATAGTTTTCCCTACGCTGGCAATGCTCTCGATCAAGATATTATTTGCCAGTTACTCTACTCACCGCGATGGCGTCAACCTCGTAACACTCTTCCGGGTACAAAGAGCGAACATTGTCATTGGCAACCAACTATTCCTGGTTTAGACTCAATGCACTGGGATAGTTTAGAGTTAGAGCAATTAGAATTGCCACGACCTGGAGAGCCAGATTTAGCGGCGCGGATTCGGCTACAGCAGCGTTTAGATAGTTCTGTGTTAGGACAGGCATTAATTGATGCAGCGATCGCTCTCAAGTTGATTTTGCAACATCAAGATACTTTTTCCTTAGAATTAGCAGATTGTCGGTGGGTCTTACAGCGACGAGATTTAGAAAGCTTGGTATTTGCGCCTTTTGTCCAACGTCTGAATCGCGAACTTAATCGGTTATTGGTGGCTAAAGGTATCCCAACTACGGCCATTGCCCAAGTTATCTGTACTGGTGGTACAGTTGGTTTAAGTGTCCACGCTAACGGTGTTGGCAGTGCTATTGCTCGTTGGTTACGGCAAAAACTGCCAGGGGCGACAATTATTCAAGATGTCTACCGCAATGAAAATGGCACTCCCACTTGTAGTCGAATTGCTTGTGGTTTAGCCATGTTACCTCTACATCCCTTGGTTTTAGAAACGACCAGACATCAGTATACTGACTATTTTTTAGTGATGGAATTGCTCCGGATTTTACCAGAGCGCCCTTTCTCCTTTGGTGACATTGTCCAGTTACTCGAAGGTCGTGGCATTAATACTGGGAGTTGTGAATCCCGCATCCTCGCCTTTTTGGAAAATCAGTTACCTCCGGGTTTAATTCCCAACAGTATCGAAGAGCACTGGTTAACTGCCGCATCTCTCGCTGGCGATTACCGTTCCTTAGCGGTTGCACCTTTGTTTGAAAAACAGCCAAACTCAATCTACCGTCCAAATGTACCGCAGTTGCTGTGCCTACGGCAGTATCTAGAGGCGATGACAGCAGGCACACAACAATCGCTCTTAGAACCAAATACAGCCAATTTTAGTCAAGAATA
>Ga0209512_1002980_pt1 | contig 16776 bp, 14 predicted proteins | sample frozenSSSSmetaG_FD_184142 | JGI IMG/M metagenome (GOLD analysis project Ga0209512, IMG submission 184142) | Glacier valley bacterial and archeal communities from Borup Fiord, Nunavut, Canada, to study Microbial Dark Matter (Phase II) -... | ecosystem: Environmental > Aquatic > Freshwater > Ice >... | reverse complement strand
AGGGGAGGAGAGGCGGGGGAGGGAGGGCAGGGGATTGTGCAGAGGGGCGATGTGATTGGGATTGTGGAGGCGAAGAGGGCGACGGGGTGGGTGGATCTGTTGGAGTGGAGGCTTAAGAGGTTGGTGTGGGCGTAGAAGAGGGAGAAAGTAAGGTGAGATTAGTGGTAATGGATAGAGAAGAGGGGTGTTTAGAAGTGGTTTTGTATATAGGTAAATATCCTCATAATGAAAGCAACACCTCCAAAGTCAATGTTGCACCCTATTTGCTCCCTCATTGAGTATACCTGCGGAGTGGAACACATCCATTAAACAAGTGCTTTTCTTTTCGGAATCTTGCTTCTCACCAGTTGAGCGGAAGAAGCGGCGGTGTGAGGAGTGCCGGTAGCGGAATGGAAACGGCAACAGCCACCGAGCAGAGGAAGCAAGTTTCTGTGACAACGAGAAGGAGGGAGACAGAGATGGTGTTTCAGCCACCCTCTGTCCATGCAAGCTGCGGCAGTCCTCGAAAAACAACCTCAAGGATGGCTTTGAATCGTGGTGTAGTAGTTCGTCCCGTAGGAGGTCTCTGAGGAGAGCGCTGCTGGTGGAGAAGAGATCTAAGCAGCACGAGGGGCTTGGGAACATGGGCTCTTTATATCTTGCGCTCTGTTGTCCGCGTCGATAAGGGGCCAACCAGCATGCCTCATTGACGATTCATGAATCAGTTGAGGATGCGTGGAATTGCCAAAAGCTTTGAAGAGAAGTGTTGTTCCGTCTGTCAGCAATCTGACTGCATATAATAAATCTAGACATGTTGCAAAATTGACATGGTCATTGTTGGCATAAGTGACAGGATTACTGCCTAGACTTCTGGAAATCCGGAATTAACAGGCATGAGGCTTTTGATGAGGCATGATTGTTGATGTCCATGTCCATGTCCATGTCGAATTGCCTCAGGTTCACTCACGCACAAGTGAGGCAACCAACAAGGCTACCAGGCTGCATCTGCCTTGACCTCACTTCATCTCACTTTCTCTTCCTTCACTCATGCGCTGCATCCATCCACATCCTCATCAACTCATCAATCCATTGCAATTTCCCTCTCATCGATGTCCTGTCCATCTATCTATTATACAGCGCGAGTGGCAGTAGCATGTAACCACCCATCATCAAAGAACCCTCCTGACCCATGAACCACTATATCAATGAGACGAGAACACCCATAATCAGTCTTCAGCAATCAAAGCTGTCCGTTTCGTGCCAAATTATACCCTTATCAGCGCACCATACGCCAACCGACCAGCCGACCAACCAACCAACCTACGCAAAGCCACCTGCAAAGCAAACTCCACCAAATGCACCCGCCAGAATACAAGGTCCAGGACAGGACCAACCAAAGAAGCCAGATTAGCCTCGGACGCCAGAACGAGATGATGACAAAATCGACGAGAGCAGAGCTTAGATCATGGGTGCAGATGGCATGCGAGGCGGCATCTGCTGCTGTTGATGCTGTGTAAATCCCGCCGCCTGCTGCAGCGCAAGGATCCTCCTGTTCATCTCATCATGCTCGCGTCTCAACTGCTCATTCTCGAGCTTGATGCGCTTCAGCTCCTCCCTCACATCCTCATCCCCGCCAGTCCCACGAGCCGCCCTCTTCCGCTTCGCCCCCGGCGCCTCCCCGCCCAGTCCATCCTCCTCCGTCTCATCGCCCTGGGTGTGGCCATTCTGAGCCAGCGCGCTGGCATCAGTGTGCACGCGACGCAGGTGCTCGTTCAGATTCTCCTGGCGCGAGAAACCCTTGCCCGTGTGGCGCTTGCAGTTCATGTGTGGGCAGTTGAGCTGCTTGCGCGGTCCGCCGTGCTTGTTGTGTACCTCGCGCTCGTGGCGCAGAAGGCCGCCTGAGTAGGTGAAGCCGGGGAGCTTTTCGCAGCCCTCGGCGGGGCACTTGTAGGGACGGTCGTGCTTGTCCATATGTTTCCTAGACGCGGACGTGTTAGCTCATGGGTCGAGACTCGGGGGAGCATGGGTAGGTATGGGGAAGAACTTACGACCACTCGCACTTCCTGTTAAAGTCCTTGATCACCTCCGTACAGCCGGGCCAGTCGCAGAAATACCTCCCATTATCATCCTTCGTGACCGGGCGGTCTGGCTTCGGGATGGGCTTCGAGCGACCCGGCGACTCTGGGCCGCCCGAGTCGCTCTTTGGCGCCGCCTCCATGGCGGACTGCAGGTCGCTCACCATCTGCGCCGCATGGATGTGGTATGGATCGGCTGGGCCGGGCGGCGGACTCGGATATCGCGGTGGGGCCTCCTGAAGGTGCTCGTGCTCGTAGTTGCGCTCGTCGGCCAGCTGGTGGAAGTCGCGCTGCTCGGGCAGGTTGTATGGCTGCGTGTCGTGCATGACGCCCATGGCATCGAGCGGCGGGTAGCTGTACTGCTGGTCAGGCATCGGCGAGATGACATTCACCGAAGGCATATTTGCGCGTGAAGATGATGTCTGATGGACGTTGAGTGGCACGTGTTTGTTCGTCGCGGGATTCGTAATAGTTGCTTCGTGATGCTGGTGCTGGTGCTGGTCGCGGACTCGGCTTGCCTGAGGTTTTGTGTTAAGTTTTGCCTGAGGTTCGCTTAGGCCGCCAGAGTTTTCCATTGGGTCGGTGGCGGTGCGAGGCCACAGCTACGCCACAGTAGTGCTGTTCATAATTGGACCGGATATCGGAGAAACATACGGGCTTGGCGTGGCGGTGCTTAATCCCGACTGGGAGCGGCTATCAAAGTCGTTCTTGACGATGGCGATATCCATCTCCATCAAGTTGCCGTAGGGATTGCCATTTGCATGGCCATACGAGGAAAGATGGTGGGTAGAAGTAGCTGCAGTCTGTCTCTGAGGCTGCAGCTGGTATGACTGTGTGAGGTGTTCGAGGCGTCCGAGGCCGTTGACCTGATTGACAGGGTTCATCTGATGGGTGTGGCGTGTGTCTGGTGTGTCTTGCCAAGCATGTTAGTCACATGCTTTGCGCAAATGTTCCGATACGATGCGACAGGGATCAGGAGTGCACGAGGAGTGCAGGAGCCTCCCCGACGACCGCCGACGCCTCCATTTCAGGCAGTCCCAGGCAGGCGTGGCATTATCATGGCTTTCCCGTGGCATGACATGGTCGGGGTGTGACCCAATATGACCAATATGGCCAATATGACCCAATATTGGATGCCTACGACTGACCGTGTCGATGACTGACACGTCGGTGCCTTGGCATCTTCTTAGATACACATTATATATTGTACGGCCACTCCCTGACGGGCGTTGCTGAATACGCCGGGCAAGGTAGGGTGAGAACAACAAAGTCCGGGCGAGGATAGAAGAAAGCATAGAGTGCAAGCATAGAGTGAAGGTGAAAGGATGGAGTGACTCACAGTATGGGCCCTCCTCGAGGCTTTGGTTGAGACCATTGGGATAATCGTAGGACATGGTCAGAGGCAGCCAGTTGTTATTCATGGCAGAAGCAGAAGCAGAAGCAGAAGGCAGTGCTTGAGCCTGGGTCTGCGTCCGATGCCACAAGTCTGATAACTCTGATAACTCTGATAACGCAGCTATCCGGACAAAGCGTCAGTCTTGGCCTATATTGACAGCACCGAAGCAACGTCGATAAGGGAGAAGCTATGTATCAAGGGTGAAAGATATCCAACTGAAGGACACAAGGTAGTGTAGAGTAAGAGTGAGCAGTCTTGAGCAGTGTTGACTTCGCTTTCAAGGTTGAAGAAAAAGAAAACCAAGGTCGGCCGGCCTCACTGGAACCAAACATAAATCAAGGCGAGTCCTCCTATTCCAGTCGCAATTCGGCAGACAACAATACCCAGCTAAGCGAATTCTCGACAATGGAAACTATTCTATAGTCTATTGCATCACTTGAATACTCCCGCAAAAGCATCGTTTACTCTTTTGCTCTCTTACTAATCACCTTCAGACCAGCGTACTTCGCTGTCTTCGATGGAGAGACGATGGACTGAGCAGTGATTTGGCACTCAGAGGGAAACTCTTTACATTCCCTTCGCCGAATATTGAATATACGAATGGGGACGCGCAGGAACCTTGGCTACTTGCTTTGGATATCCTCTGTGGTGGAAATGGAAAGAGGTGTTGTCATACCTGGTGCTAGGCTTTCTTCCCATATTTCGAATTCGAATAGCTGTTGCAGACCATCGATTTGCTCATAGAACATCCAGCAGACGCCCCACAGCACACACAGAGCCGGTCTCACATCGGTCCATGGCCATGTCGAGTTCAGGGGATTGCGCCCCCCAGGCCATTCAAAGAACCACCCGGTTCCGAAAAGTGTTCGCCATCGATAGGCCACTTCGCTGAGCGGTGTCGGGCGGAGAAATCGTTCTTCGTCGTAAGCTCTTAGATATTCTTCGATAATAAAAAGTTCATCCAGTCCACCGATGATGTTCGTCAAAATCTTTTTGCTGCGAGCGTCGTTCACGGTCAATGACCGGTTAAAAGCCCATCTGAGCCACCAGGAAGAGCTGTTGCTAACCCCCAGTTGTCGTCGTTGTGATCGAACCCATTCGCTGATCCTGGCGATATAGTTGTCCAGACTCTTCTCGACAACATGCAAGGCATTCTGAGCCAAAGGTGTCGCTAGCAGCTCCGATATGATATTGGATGACTTCTGAGCCGCAAGAGGCTCTTCGTCACCAATCCATGCCGAGAGCCGGCACATAGCACCTTGGATCTGTCCAAGGATAGTTGGTGCCGTTGGCGACTGTACTGAGAGTTCCGCCACTCCATCTTCGTCTCCTGCTTCACATCTATGAGAGAATATCAGCACGCCAAAATCCACATGCTCCTGTCCAGCTGAATGTTTGAAGGTAGGCCTTCACTATGGTGCGTGGCTTGGGTGATTCCAAGTCATTGCGCCTTAATATAGAATAGGCTTCTATCAAAGAGATGGTGGGGGCTTACGTCGTCTCGGTGATCTTGGGAAGGTCGGACAGGTAGGCATGGCTCCGAAGCGTATCTACACGATGCTTGACCAGCAGCACATGCTGGACTTTTCGGACAATTCTTTGGAGATGCTTGATACCCTCGCTGTGCTGAAGAAGAGGGGCATTGGCCTCTTGACAGGCCATCAACTCCATCATGATGATAGAGCCTGGCCGCTGCTCCCCTTCAGCATCGATGATTTGTATTCTCCTCAGGGGAAGCCGTAACTATATGACGGTGGAGCATACCTACTATAGCCCGTGGCGAAGTATGCTTAAAGTGGCTGACTTTATGCTCAATCCCATCAGTCCTCACCGACAGCGGTGGTCAATCTCGACAAGACCATGAGGCTATGAGATCCCCAGGCCGTCCTCGCCATGGAGTGCGCCTTGCCACTGATGGTTCACCGGCTGCAGGAAGTTGACGTCTCAGGCACCAGCAGGGCAGTGCAAAAGGAGAAAAGTTGGGTTCATTGGCACCATCTATTGTTTTGCTGCCAGCCTTGCGAGCAGACAGCCTTGCGGCGACTCATGATGTCTCACCCTGCCTAGCATTGCCTCAGCGATTCACGACAGGTGAGGAGGCAATTGGGTATAAGTGCAGATGGGCGTCCAGTCGGGAAGACACTCAGAGGTCAATGGCAGAGGTGGATGGTTCACGGGAGGACGTTGAGATTATTCCATGCCTGATCGCAGCCTCAGCCTTCAGGTGGTTGTTGGTTTTCACTTGGGACTAAATGATGATCCTCACTACTCAGGCACACCAGCATGGGTCAAGGTCAAGAGAATCATGGCATGCTTGAGGTCGGTGTGAAGACATCGAGCATAGGAGATGCTACTGGTGCATACTATATTTTCTCGCTGCTGATCGCACACATGAGGCTATACAGATGAGAGGCAGGCACTGACGGCGACAACAACGGTGACAGGTGCGGGGCTCATTCTTGCCATTCTTACGGCTCCCAGGACCCAGACACAGTTTGCTGCCTTCACATTCTCGTATGCTTCTAATTCTAATAGCACTCTTGTCGTAGCTTCTTTTGGATTCCAAGATGCCGCGTCTAAAAGGATCATCTCAAAATGCGCCTGTTTATCCTGCAAGGCAAGCTTCACTTGAGATGTAAACACTGCGTCCCGTGACATTCTTTAATCTTTGAAGCTGGGGAAAGGTGGGTCCCGAGATCTTATCACGATAACGAGATTGGAATTTCTAGACGCAAATCGCAAATAACAAACATGTCTACCTAGGTATCTGAACTTCATCCTTCCGAATATACCTCCACTTCCAAGTATTCTACCAACGCTCTTATAATAAACTACGCTTACAGCAACGCCGCTGAAGGCGCATCCAAAAGACAGATTTCCTCCATTTTCGGATTTCTGGGCAGACCGTGCTGCCTTGGAACGCTTCCCATCCATCCATCCTCCCCAAGACACATCCTCAATGGTACAAAACAAAGTCAAAGACACGAGGCGCCCCGGCGCGCCTGGCTGGAAAGGCCCTGGCTACGTCCCCAAGGTCCCCAGCCGGCACATCAACCCGCACTCGAAAGAAGCGCGCGCGATCGCCGCAGCCAACGCTCCTCAATGGACGCTCCCCTTCGAGCTGCAACAGCTCCTCCTCAACATCTTCCGCAACTCCTACAGCGACGTCCTCGCTTCAGACGATCTGATCCCCACGTTGCAGGAAATCAAAAACGCCTTGTTTGAGCGGGACTTTGCGAGAGCGTTTGGGCAGCAGAGATACCTCGAGGCGTATACGGCGCGATGGAGTCCAAGTCGGGCGTTGTGCTATGGCTCCGCATTGGTAGATCTGCGCGCACATTTTGATCATTTCAGCCTCTTCGCACAGAGCGAACGGAGCTGGAAAGAGCAGGAGAAGGCAAATCGCGACGAGGCCAAGGGCGTCGAGAAAGACGCCTTCGACAGCTGCACCTCCCCCCCGACGAGAGTCGTCTGCATCGGCGGCGGCGCAGCAGAGGTTGTAGCCTTCGGAGGAGCCCTGCGGTACATGCTCTCCTCCTCCGGCGCCTCCGCCACCGAGTCCCCCTCCGACAAAGCCGAAGAACTCCCCGACTCCTCCTCCGAGCAGGAGATAATGGACAGCCTTGCGCGCGCGACCGCCAAGCTCGCCCTCCCCTCCTCCACTCCCCTAATCCTCGACCTCCACCTCATCGACTCCGCCGACTGGTCCTCCGTCACCTCCACTCTGGCCACCACTCTCACCACCCCGCCGCCCCTATCCAAGTACGCCTCCGCCGCCGCCCGCGCCACTAACTCTCCCCTCCTACCCCCCTCCTCCATGATAACCACATTTCACCAGCACGACGTCCTCTCCCTCTCCGCCGCCGCCCTCGCCGCTATCACTACACCCCCCGATGCGCCGCGCCCCTGCATCGTCACGCTCCTCTTCACGCTGAACGAGCTGTACACGGCATCAATCGCGCGTACGACCGCTCTACTCCTCAAACTGACGTTGACCCTCATCCCAGGCTCGGTGCTGCTCGTCGTCGACTCGCCGGGCTCGTACTCGGAGGCCGCGGTCGGGAGTGCGAAGGAGGGAGAGGAGAGGAAGAAGTACCCGATGAGCTGGCTGCTGGACCACGCGCTGCTGCCGAAGGAGATGAGTAGGAAAGAGAGGGAGGAGGCGAGGCGGAGGGCGGGGGACGGGGAGGTGCAGGGCCCGGAGTGGGAGAAGGTGCTGGGGGAGGAGGCGAGGTGGTTTAGGCTTAGGGAGGGGCTGGGCGCTGGTTATCCGATTGGGTTGGAGAATATGAGGTATCAAGTGCATGTTTTTAGGAGGTTGTGAGGAGAGCAAGATGGGAGATATGAGAGGAGATTGAGTTGCATTGGATAGGATATTAAAACTCTGTGATGTACTGTGCAGTTTGAGATGTGCACCCTGATATCAATTTGCGCTGCCGCTTCTCCTCGGAATGCCGTTGTATCGGCAATTGTCCCGCAGCCTGGATGGCCATTGTATAAATATGAACGTCCCTATAGTCTCCTCTTTGCCATGGTCAAATCGATTATGGGACATCCCAGAAGTTCAAGTGGGCTTTGACCGACAGCACTCCACTCCGCCCTGCCCAAAGCAACATACTCTTCCCCCACTGCCATAAGCTCGTGGTATCAGTAGCCGTCATATAACCCTCTTTTCCTAGAACATTGTCGCCTCGTCCTTGGTATTCACGGTTGGCTCTTCTGCCTATACTAGCAATCCTTCAACCTCTGCACTCTTTCATCCCATGACAGCAAAAGTTACTCGAGGAGTCCAGAACAAAGTACCTATTCAACTCGGCTACCGTCGCCTCGGCCAGATGCGGCCCACCCCTCGATGCATCTTGCCGGCAAAACCACGGTTGTTTACGAGATACAATCTCCGTAAGTCGAGAATCGCTCGATCTCCGCATTTTGGGATTCCATCACTTACGAAGTACATTATAAATAGCTGCCAACTGCCAACTGCCAAATAGCGTAATTAGCGGCATGGAAGGCGCTATGGCCCATGGGCCACTACTGGCCGTCATCGGCCGAGCCCGTCGCTTGAACTAACTTTGTGACTCGAAGAAAATTCTAGGCCCAGTATATTATACCTATATATATGTATATATGGAGATAATGTAAGGCATATTGGGGGTCTTTTTCTACATTTCGTTGTTTACATCGTCGCGTATACTTCTATTCCTATTGGCGTAGGCACTGAGGCCAGTCATGGACGGAAAGGAAGTCGACGAGAAGGCAGCGGCGGCGGCGGTGAATACGCAAGCTGTCAATGGCAGCGGCGGAACCACCCCGCGATCAGAGGAAAAGACGGATGGAGTAGTAATGGCGAGGGAGACTGGTGCTGAAGAGCCGAGCCCGACATGGAGAGGCGGCACTTCTGCTCACGATGCTGAGGAAGGCACAGCTGCGCCACCTCTTCCCAATTCGCCGTCACAGAGCACACGCGCTCTCACTCTTCGCGATGATGAGAACTTCTATCCCGAGGGTGGATTGCAGGCATGGCTTGTTGTGTTTGGGTCATGGTGTGCCTTACTTGCGGCGTTGGGTATTATGAATACTCTTGCTTCCTTCCAGGCCTATATTTCGAGGAATCAGTTGGTGGACTATTCCGAGGGACAGATCGGATGGATTTTCAGTGTCTATACATTTCTCAGTTTTGGATTTGGTGTCTTCATTGGCCCTATATTCGACAAGTTCGGGGCAAGGGCCTTGATGATTACAGGAGCACTGGGGATAGTGGCAGGCATAATGCTGATGAGCATCTGCACAAGTATGTTTTTTTTTTCGTCTTTTTGTCTCTGTCTCATCCTAAGAAATCTTTCTGACTCATGATAGAATACTGGCACATCATGCTCGTCTTCGGTGTTCTCTGTGGCAGCTGCACCTGTCTCATCTTCTCACCATCCATTGCCGCCGTAGGCCACTGGTTCAAGGCACGCCGCGGCTTTGCCACAGGCGTTAGCACAACCGGCGGTGCCATTGGTGGCATTATCTTTCCGCTCATGATGCAGTATCTCATTCCCCAGGTTGGCTGGGCCTGGACTCTCCGCATTCTCGGCTTCGTCTGTCTCTTCCTCCTCACCATCGGCTGCTGTCTCGTGCGAACACGTCTTCCTCCCGACCATAACGCCACCGCCAAACCAGACTTTGGCATCCTGCGTGAGGCAACCTTTGCATTCACCGTCGCCGCCATTTATCTTCTCGAGTGGGCACTATTCGTGCCGCTCACATACATCAGTTCCTATGCTCTCCACGAGGGTTTCGAGGAGTCCTTCTCGTATCAAGCTCTCATCATTCTGAACATCGGCTCTGTCATAGGACGCTGGCTGCCCGGCTTCTACGCCGACAAGATCGGCGCCTTCAACACTATGATTGCCACCACCGTCCTCTCCGCCGTGATGGTGTTGGCCGTGTGGCTGCCGGCTGGACACACGATGCCTGGTCTGATCATCTTCTGCCTTCTGTTTGGCTTTGCGTCGGGGTCGAACATCGGCCTGACGCCGGTCTGCGTGGGGAAGCTCTGCAGGACGGAGAATCTGGGCAGATACTATGCGACCTGCTACACTATCGTGAGTGTCGGATGTCTTACTGGTATTCCCATTGTAGGGGAGATTATCAAGGCCAATGGCGGCGAGTACTGGGGTTTGATCACGTTTACGGGTGTGTGCTATGCAGGCGGCCTGGCGGCCTTCATCATCGTGAGGGTGCTTAAAGTGGGATGGAGGTGGAAGGCGATATATTGAATGCGGAAAATAAGGGTTGCATTGTCGGCGTTGCGTCAAAATGAGTATCTTATACTGGATTGCATATACGGCATAGCTTGGCGTTACGAAAATGGTTTGGATACTTCACGCATATATATTTGGCGCATATACATATATTTTCATATATAGTATACTATCGATCTATCAAGTTCTGACGCACTTTCTGGTATTCTGGAAATGGGCACTCCGTCTGCTCAAAATCTAATCAAATATACATACTTACCTATATGTGAGGTCCTGTATGTACTACCAGATCAATCCAGTGAAATACTCATCATCATTGTATTCTCCGAGTACATGATACCGAATCCTAGAGCCTGAGGGAAAATAGTTACATGCTCGGGATAAAAGACCATCTTTCGAATCGGACTTTGAACTGTGATGGGACGAGGAGGTACTTAGTTTAGTTGAACTTGAACCACATAGCCATCGCCTTTAGGCGTGGAAATAGTGACCTTGCTGTGACTCCAGAAGTCATTTTTTAGAGGAGGGCAGAATTTAACTGTAGCACTGTCTTTTCGAACACCCCTGCTTTCGTGTATGCTGATATAAGCAATATTGCCCTCCCGAGCAAATCTGTTATAAAGATCCCAAGTTGTGACCGTTGGAGGGAGCTGTGTAATGAAAATTGACAACTCGTGCCATTCCTGCCAAGGCTGAAGAAGCTTTAGTACCGGGCCAGCTGGGTGCCGTTGACAAATGAGATGAGGCATTCGTCGGTCTCCTGCCCTCCAATCATTTTGACGGGCTCACAAGGGATTTAACCGGAAGCCGCCTCTTCCACTCATCATACGACCTCCTCTGTACTTCGATGAAGCCCCTATGCCTCCTGCTCTAATATAATCGGCCATGATTTGTTCAGAACAGTGGTTGAGCCTGCAGCAATGAAGGGTTAGTATGATTGATATGTAGACAAGGCCAATAGACGAGGCCAACAGATGAACCTACGTTTGCCACCAGTGGTCTATAAGTGAATCTCAAATGAGGGTGTTAGTAGAGAAAGCAGTCGAATGGATCTTGAACCTTCCTATAGATCGATGATCTTTGACGAGATCATCGCCAGCAGCCTCAGGGTCGATTAGGTGGTCCTCAGTTCAGCTCGGAGGTTAGAACCGCTCGCTGGTGCTGTCGAGCTGCGAAACCGTGGGAATTGGCATGGGTAGCAAGTGCATCGTCTAGTACTGCAATTGCAGGTTCGGACAAGGTCCCTATTACTAGGCTAAGTGGTCCCGGATTCTTAAGGTGGGCGATTCCATTTTGTTAATTTACTCTATCTTGTGACAAATCTCCGATGTATGATCTGTATGATCTGGCCATGATATCCGCGTCTAAAGCTCGCTTTCAGAACTAGGATTGGGCGGCCTCTGTCCGATTGTAGTCTTTCCCTTCAACCTTTCACGTTGGGCTTGCTTGCCTGCTTGCCTCCTTGCGTCGAGCAATCGTTTTAGCAGCTTCATCATTTGAGCCTGCCTGGGAAAGTACCCTGCCTGGATTCTCACTGCCAACGCCTGCAAATGCTTCATTGATAACTTCTTGTAGTAATTGTTAGTCCATGTTGTCATCTGGATTTGGCTCCCCCCTGTCTTCACCAGCTCTGGGCCCAAAACTTCGTACTTGGTTCCTGTAGCCCATCCTCATGATCGTTGTGCTGGAGGCAGCGTTACTCAATCTGGCACTTTTGTTCACAGATTCATCAGGGGGGAATCTTGTGTTACCTCTTGTTTTGTCATTACGCCTTGTGTGTCTCCTGAGTCGCGCGTATCTCCTGATTCTGAATATTCGTATTCGTCGTCTTGTTGTGCCCTCCCCTGCCGCATTGTTTCAACCTCAGCTTCCAAGCCCTTTTCTACACTCATGAGATGACCACCAAGATATCTGCCTTCATTGCCCAACAATCCAGCTAATGGCTTCGTTGCCTCATATTTTTCGAGTAGTTCATTTGTGCGTCTCTGAAGCTCGAAGGGCGCTACCTTGCCATAGTCGATAACTTAAATGTAGAGGAAGTTCAAGAAGTCAGCATTGAAGAGGATTCAGATGAAGAAATCGATGGAAGTCCACCAAAGGCGTTCCCTAAAGGTTATCTTGGTCTTAAATCATCAAAAAATCCGGCAAGTTTGTCAAAGGATGTCTACACATTGAAGAATAAGCATGGGCAGATTTTGATGGCACAAATCTATGGCAAAAACATCCACAGCAGATGGCGACAGTAAGGAAGAAAGAGCCAAGAATTTTGAGCAGAACCATGCAAATCTCGAAGCAACAAGAGCATCGTCGCATAGATGATGCAATCACAGTTAAACCAGCTATTGCTGGGCAACATACAGCAAGGAACATACTAAATTTTGGAAATACATGCTGAATGTCAGCTCATTTACGGGTATTGCATCAAACAAACGTGCTCTATGAGCATATCCATAAGCAAATGAAACCTCTCCCTGCGTCTGGGCATCGTCCAGGGTTTCTGAAAGCAACAAGCAAGACTCTTAATGACCCTGCTCTTCAGAAAGATCAGTCTTTCATCAAAGATCTTACACAATGTATTGCGCGACTTTTCTCAAAATTCGATTCTGGTACAGAGCGCTTGCCAATAGAGCAGAGACAAAAAGTGCTAGGAAGTTACTATCAAAAGAAGACAAGGTATCACTACTGAGTAAATTAGAATGCTATGCATAATCTAGACAGCTCTAGACAGAAAAATCACAATGAAGATAGTGGAGATGCTTTGTTATTCCAACTCGAATATATGATTATTACCACTGATCGCTCGTATCAAATTGCCGGGAATACCCATCTGGCCAACTTCTGAGACTCGAGGACGAAGAATTTGAGAACTAAAGCAATACGCCACACATGTCCTCGCGGAAAGCATCAAACACTGCAAAGAATTTGTTCAAGAAGGACATAGAACACCTGTCAATGACTCATTTACGACACAGGCTACAGCTATTCACAACAACGATGTGCAGGCAATGCAGCATAACATCGAGGAACCTTGAGCACACTCCAGTTATACGGGTTGAGATACCGCATAGTGCCAAGCCTTCACAAGTTGCGTCTCTTGAAATATTGAACAACTGAACGAAGGATATTCTGTCAGGACCGTGGAGATGTCCAGTCAATTCTCGCCATCAAGGCCAAAATATCCATTCCAGATATGTTTCACGGATAAAGGAGGCTGCAAAGGAGGCAAAATTCAAGGCAGAAATGGCAAAGGAGAAAGACATTTTTGAAGAAACGGAGAAGAAGAACGATGCTGCAAGGAAGACAAGATTGAAGGAAGAACAGGCAAGACATAAGGACGCGATCGAGGCCATTGAGGCCATCGAACAGGAACTTTTGAACAGTATTCTAATTTTTTTAGAAGGGAGGGAGATGAGGATAGAAGATGTCAAAAAGCAATAGTAGTAATTCGAGTCTGGAGATTGTTTGATGCATAATTCGGGATACTTTAGAGATCAGTAGACATCATCCATCAATCATAACACACTTTATGCAGAATTCTTTGTTGAATAAACCACACGATTATGACTTTACTTTACACCAACACATGTTATCCTAACGTAAAGTCGTCGAAATATTTCATGAACCAAATCGTCGGACCTTATCTGCACACCTCGGATCCTAAAGTTGACGTCTTTCACGTGCGTAAGAAAGGAGGAACCGCAGTGCAAGATTAAGCGAGTTAGCAAACACTGCAAACATGAGCAGGGCACAATCTAAACCCACATTCGTCTGGCCCAAGCGAGATTGGAATTTTTTTCTCGAAGAGTATATATATCGGTCTTCCCTCATCAATTCCATTTTTTCTCTTTAGCTCTCTTTGCCGTACGCTTCCCCACCCCATACTTTCCGAAGACATCCTGCTAACATACCGTCGCAGTATTGGCTTAGATCAAGTGTAGTATCTGTTCTTTTCAGTTTAATCTCTGAAATTGTCCTAATGGACAAATCAATGATTAAATCTATTTTTGTACCGCGTCTTGGGGCCGCTGAGTTTACTCATGTCCCAGGACACAGTGTCCCTGGTATTACACTGCCTCCAGGTGATGCGAACTCTTTTTTCATCAAAGCGTCGGCTGTGCCGGGGTTATGAGGAAGATGGTCGATCTGTGGATGTCGTTCTTCGAATTACTATGGCGGTATTGTGCTGCATAAATTCCAAGTTGAGTTCAGATTTGTTACGTAGAGAATGAAGAGGAGATTTAAATAAATAGCCTCTTAGAGAAAATGATACATGTATATGTCGATATGATTTCTTCGCTGTGAAATCGACATCGTATGATGTCACCCATATAACGCGCACATTATGTTGACTCAAGCCTGCCTGGTGACGATTTTGATCTGTATTGATTGATTGTATAACTCGCCGTCAACATATAGATCGTCGACAACAATCTACTCTGCTGCATTTTCACGATCTGACAAACACTGCACACTGCTTCGACCTAAAATCTCTGTCCTCAGGTCACCCCAACTTTCCTCTTCCAAACAGCCCGACATGGCCGATCCAGTCGCCGCCGACGGCATGATCGATCCACAGATCTTCGAAGACCTGCAAAACTGCATTGACGAAGACGCCCAAGTGCGCGAGCAGATCAAGTCCATCTTACAGACGCTGGAGCGTCAAGGCCGCTATGCTCAGTCGATCCTCTCAAGGGCGCATTCTACGCCTACTGCCGAACGTAAGTCCACGCCGCATCTCTACCAGGGCCCAGAACGGCGGAATGATTATAGATAGTGCAGCCAGTGGTGCAAGCGGCAGAGGTTGCGATCATGAGCGAGGTCGAGAGCGTGAAGGCGCTCTCGGTGGTTGCGAGCAAGTTCCCGTATTACAAGTATGTTCACGTGAGACGGTGAGGAGGAAAGTGACTGATGTTGACAGGTATAATACGATGTGGACGAGAGACATACAGAATGTGATCTTCGCCATCTTGCTCTGCGGATGGTTAGGAGGCGTGACAACGAGGGGCAAGCAGGTGGAGGTTGGCAAACTTCTTACGATTGAAGAGGTCGGTGAGATCTTGGGTGGTAAGTCGAGAGATGTCAACAGAGCAGTATTGCGGCCTGCAGTTGACAGGCACTTCATACTCAATTTTCAGCTTTATAAACATCATCAGATTACCAGCTAACGAATGCATGCCAGTTCCCGTAAACCTCAAGACTGAAGACGCCTTCCACATCACCATCGAAGAGTATCTGCAGTCCCTCATCAGCCTGATCGAGGAGCTCGGCCGGCTGGCCACCAACTCCGTGACCTTGGGCGATTACGCGCGCCCGCTGCAGATCAGCAAGTTTGTCAAGGACTTGCATGCCGGCTTTCAAATTCTCAACCTGAAGAATGATAGTTTGAGGCGCAGGAGCGATGGCATCAAGTACCAGGTTAAGAAGATTGAGGATGTGGTGTATGATTTGAGCTTGAGGGGACTTGTCCCAAAAGCTGCTTGAACGGGCCATCTCAATACTCTATGTGAACAATAGCTGTAAAAAAAAATATCAAATGAAGCTTGACGTTGCTTCAATAATAATAATCGTAATCGTACATGATTTCTGCTTGACTTTACCATTAATGCCAAGACATCGAAGCTACCCCTGCAAAGCCCGACAGAAACGCGTTCGCTCAAGACCCATCATCCCGTCATACCCGTTCCAAAAAGTCCCTCTCACTCATCAACTTCTTCTCCTCTCTTTTCACCACCACTCCCAACCATCACAATGGCCACCTCCCAACCCCTCTCCTCCTTCGTCCAATCCCTCCCTCCCTCCTCACCCATCACCGCATCCGCCTCGCCCACTGCGGGCGCTCCCCCCACAACCGCAATCTACAAAAACTCAAGCCCCTTGGCGAAGCTCTACACGCACATCCACACCCCCATTCTCCTGTCGACCTTCCTCTACCGCCTGCCCTCCCTCATCGCGTCGCCCGTCTCTGCCCTAGCCTACTCCGCCATCCCCCTCGCCCTCCTCCAGAGCATCTACTGCGCGACCTGTCTCCAGCCCGCGAACGCGCATATAAGCACCAAGAAACCTCCCAAGAAGAAGAAGAAAGTCGGAGCCCCGGCGGCGCCGCAGAAAGCGGCGAAAGATGTGGACTATACTGGCCTAATGCTGGCCGTAGGATCTGTATGCTCCCCCCTCTCCCCTCCCCCCCTCCTTCTCTCCTCTTCAAAATTCCCCATGACTTGCACAAGGCTGACCATAAAACCTCCACAGCGCCTGATATCCTCTCTCCTCCTGACCCTCCTCTCCACCCTCCCCCTTCTCCTCACCGTCCTCCTCCTCGGCGCGCCCCTCACCACCCACCTCCCCCACACCTTCCTCCTCTCCTTACACCTCTCGCTCCTGGGGCTCCTCCCTCTCTTCTACGCCCGTCCCCTGACGAGCAGGCACTGGCTCGAGATCCTGTCCGGCACGGCGCCGCTGGACGAGGTGTACGGCGCGGCAATGGGCGCGATGGTCGGGGCTTGGCTGGGTGCGGTGCCGATACCGCTGGATTGGGACCGAGACTGGCAGGCTTGGCCGATAACTGTGGTGGTGGGCGCGT
>Ga0209512_1002978_pt1 | contig 16780 bp, 10 predicted proteins | sample frozenSSSSmetaG_FD_184142 | JGI IMG/M metagenome (GOLD analysis project Ga0209512, IMG submission 184142) | Glacier valley bacterial and archeal communities from Borup Fiord, Nunavut, Canada, to study Microbial Dark Matter (Phase II) -... | ecosystem: Environmental > Aquatic > Freshwater > Ice >... | reverse complement strand
CCATCCCCCATCCCCCCATCCCATCCCCCCTCCAGCCTCTCATCGCCCTCGCCCTCGAAGATGCTCCAGCATGAACGCATAGTAGGGCAGAGGAGCTGAAGCTGAAGTGGACCTCGACTGTCCTTCGCCGTTTACCGTTCACCGTTTACCGTTGGACACAATACAATACCCTCCACTCTCTCCCACTCTCCACCACTCTCCCACTCTCCCACTCTCCCACTCTCCACCACTCTCCCTGGGACACACCAACACCACACACGCACGCTGTCTGCACCAAGCCTCTGTCCCGGGAACGAGCGAGACGGCTCCTACTCCAGCCTACCCCAGCATACTCCAGCCTACTCCAGCCTACTCCAGCCTACTCCAGCCTACTCCAGCCTACTGCCACAACGGGGCATATCATACATATCTCATCACATCCCAGCCACACCACCACCACCATTACCACCACCACCACCACTGCCACTGCCACTCTAATAATATCTGACGAGCTGACTCCCGGCCTTTGATCGCACTCTTTTTTTTCTTCCTTCCTTCCTTTCTTTCTTTCTTCCTCCCTCCCTCCCTCCCTCCCTTCCTCGCTCTTTCCTCTTCTTCCTTATGACTTCTACGCACTCCCGTTTCAAGGGATTTGGCTTTGGATCAAAGCGCAAATCGACTGCAAATCCAGACCTCTCTCACCAACTCCCCGCTCCCGTCCAACAGGTCGCTGGCCAACTTGCTGGCCATCCTGTCCGTCCAGGTCCTCCTCCTCCTCCTCCTCCTCCTCCTCTTTCACAGTCGAGCTCCGCGAGCAGCATCCCGATGAATCCCCTCGGAGCTGGTCCAAGGCCACCGAGTTATACCGGTTATCCCCCTGGAGTCGCACAGGGAAGGACGACCAGTCCGCCCATGAATCCTGGTCCAGGCATTCCGCGCACACCACCATCCCAAGTCGTAGGTGGCCCGACTCCGATCAATACGGCCGCGACGGGCGGATATCCACCGCAACATATGCAAGGCGTTGGTGGTCCACCACCGCTCGCCGGAGGTCCTCAGGGCCCGCCGCAATACCAGAACGCGCCGTATCCCCCGCCAGGACAGGGAGGCATGGCCCCACTCCCGTATGCGGCGAGGAATAACGCCGTAGAGGTGGAAGGCGCAGGCAGAAGCAAATCACAGTTGATCGTCGGCATTGATTTTGTAAGTATCGCGATACTCCAATTGAAGGTGGACCAGCTGACTGAGTCTCAAGGGAACTACTTTCTCGGGCGTGGCGTTCGCCTTCGTGTCGAATAATAATGCTGAAGCAAAGGAGGATGTCATTACGGAGTGGCCCGGTGCAGGTACATATACAAAGCAAAAGGTCAGCAGAATAGCATATCCGCGAAATCTCGAGACCTGGACTAATAACTACAGATTCCAACTGTGCTCTACTATGATCAATATCAAAAGGTTGTGGGCTGGGGTCCTGATATCGCCGACGCTCTAGCCCCGACTGGATATCCCAAACCAGGGGTTCAAAAGGTCGAATGGTTCAAGTTGCAACTCATGCTTTCCGGAAATACATATATCGATCCCATTAACCTGCCCCCGCTTCCACCAGGAAAGTCCGAAATCGATGTTGCCGCAGACTACCTTTTCAAGCTGCGCCAAGCGATGAGAAATCAGCTCCAGAAGACATTGGGAGAAGTCTTTAACAGAGAGGAAAGAAACATCAAATATTTCCTCACTGTCCCGGCCATTTGGAACGATGCTGGCAAGGCCGCAACACGTGCTGCTGCCATCCAGGCAGGCTTTCTCCGCGATGAAAACGATAACCGCCTCACCTTAATCACCGAGCCCGAAGCCGCCGCCATGTTCTGTTCCAAGACGGGTCTTTTAAATCTCAAGATCCATGACGCCGTTCTTATTGTCGATTGCGGCGGAGGAACCGTCGATCTGATCGCTTACGAGGTCGAAGAAGAGTCTCCGTTCACCGTCGCCGAGTGCACTGCGGGTTCCGGTGACTCGTGTGGTTCTACCGCCCTCAACCGCAACTTCAGCAATATCCTTCGCACCAAGATCCGCAAGATGAAGCTTCCCGAAGGCTCTCGTACCGCCGGTCGCGTATACGCCAAGTGCATCATGGACTTCGAGAACCGCATCAAGGCCGACTTCCGCAACAACAACCAAAAGTGGGCCGTCGATGTTGGCATCGAGGCTGAGTTCCCTGAGGCCGGCATCGAGGAAGGCTACATGACCTTCACCAATGAGGAGATTCTGCAATGCTTCGAGCCGGTCGTGAATCGGATCCTGGAGCTTGTCAGGAACCAAATCATTGCCATCCAAGCGCAGAACCGCACGCTCCAGAACGTCCTCGTCGTCGGTGGCTTCGGCGCCTCAGAATACCTCTTCCAGCAAATCAAGCTGCACGTGCCGCCGCAGTTCCAGGCCAAGGTCGTGAGACCTATGGATTCCGTCGCCGCGATCGTGAAGGGTGCCGTCACAGCAGGCATCTCTGAGCGCGTCGTCACGTCCCGTGTTGCGCGACGGCACTACCTCATGGCTACTCTGCAGCCGTTCAAGGAGGGCCATCATCCCGAGGCGTACCGTGTGCCTTCCCTCGATGGTAAGGACAGATGTAAATTCACGCGCCAGATCTTCGTCCAGAAAGGACAGAGAGTCAAGATTGGAGAGCCGGTCAAGGTGTCGTTCTTCAGACAGGTGGCACCGGGCGCAACGCTTATGTATGAGGATATTCTATATGCATGCGATGATGATGTTTGCCCCGAGTATACTAAGGATCCTCGTAAGTCCATTCACGTCTTTATACCTTCCCTCCTGCTACCCTGCAAACTGCAAAACACACATTAGACGTGGAAACTAATGCAAGGATCAGGTGTCAAGGAAGTCGTAACGCTCACCTCAGATCTCTCACGCAAGAACCTCGAGAAGGACTTCGAGCGCATGGACACGCCGCAGGGCACCTTCTATCGCGTCTACTTCGACATCTATCTCACGCTCGACGGCTCGGAGTTCAATGCCGAGCTCGTCTGTCAAGGCGAGGTGATGGGGCGATGCACGTCGAGGTTCCGATAGTCCGCCTCGGATGAAATCAGGGAAGACATGGGAAACGGCGTTAATGAAGACATGAAAGTTGGGAAATCAGATACCATACACGGATGAGCGCACAAGATAGCTAAAATGACAGCGAAGGCGAAAGGAGGAGATCCAGCCAGCCTAGATGGAAGGAGTCATGAGTCGAGGATTGCGGGTTGTCGGGAATTTATAGTTCTTTCTTCGTTTCTCACTCGCGCGGCGCCTGTTCCCCGCGATCAAGCCTTATATCTTACGGTGCGTTTTTGATGATGGGCCTTGTCACCTACCTCGTCTTTCTGACAATACAATAAATGAAGAATGAAAGATGACAGAATGAAAGAATAAAAGGTGCAATGATTACACATACAGTTGTCTAGTTTCAAGGACGATTCGTCATGGGGTTAGGATTGTATACATTTTATACATTTTGTACAGACTTTCTTTCATACGGGTCCACTCCATTCCATCGTCTCATCATTCCCTCATTCCATCATTAATCGTACAATATCGTACAACACATTGTCCTCCACATCATGTTTCCTCCCACACAAGTCTTCTCCTTGAAGTCACATCCGCCTAATCTATTCCGTCGCACAATCTAGCCTTGACATCGAGCCGTCTAGGCACTTCCAAGCATGTGCACTGGGTATAACTGCTCCGAGAAAGAAAAAGAAAAAACGCTGGGACAACTGAGCGGAAACGAAAATGCAAAGGCGTCAAAGGAAATAATGGTCAAAACAGGCACATCCACGCCAACATGACGACCAACGCTCCCAGACTCCCCATCCTCTCCCTATTCGGACCATTCCCCCCGCCGTTCCGCGCGGCGCCCTGCTGCAGCAGCGTGACGTTCTGCGCACCCCCGCGCAACTCCCGGGACACCCAGCCCGTGTGCGCGAGCTCGCCGAGCTCCCTGCCCAACGTCCCTGGGATGTTCGTGCTCGTGCCCTTGCAGCAGTCGTGGTCGGGGTTCGTCCTTGCGCAGGCGGAGAGGCGGGGCGAGAAGGTCGCGCGGGGGATGGAGTCGTCGGTGTAGGGGTAGATGCTGAAGCCGGGCTTAGGCGGAGGGTTCAGCTGCAGATCCCACGGGCACCAGCGTGAAAGGTCCGAGGTTGTGGTTTTGAGGTTGTGTGGCATGGGGATCGTGGCGTTGCCGCGGCCGGATCTGATATAGCCTGCTGTTGCGACACATGCGCGACTCGTGAGATCGGGTGGGGTGTCGAGCGGATTAGACTTGCTGGAGATATATGCAAGATCCGTAGGTAGATCATACCCGTCCACCATAGAGATGTTGTAGAAGCTTTGTTTCTCCTCGGCTCCTCCAGTGAGCGGCGTTATTTCGAAGAGAGCTACAGGCGTGTTGCCCTATATGATAGTCAGCAGATATTCCCACAATGAACTGTCATATATAACATACAGTTCCAATACATCCCAGAGTGCCATTACAATCGCCTGTTTCACGCGCCCAGGGGGGACCATTGGTTGATCCAGTTCCGTTGGAATTGAAGCTGCAGTTTATTCTACCCCACACTCGTCTTTGTCCGTCTTCGGAGATAATCGTCTCCTTGAATGATCCACTCTTCAGTCCAAAATCGCCCATCAGCGCTTTTCCGGCCTGTGTCAACAAAGCCGGCCATATGGTCTCTGCGCAGTTGTTTCTAATTCTCATAGGCGTCGATTCTAGTGCGGATGTGTTGTGCCGTATCTCAAGCTCCGAAGCCACGGCGAACTGGGCAACGAGGAGAAGCAGTGGGACGAGTGAAGCCCAGCATCGAACAGACATGTCGCATATCCTGCGTGACGAAGATGATGGTCTCGAGATGCCCATTGGTCCTTTGGGTGTATTGTCGGTGATATACAGAGGTTTGAAAGATTCCGACGCGGAAGAGGGATAGAGCAAATCGGTAACAAGAGGAACGGTATCTTCTACGTATACTGAAATAATTGTATGAGAAGATTTTGCAGTATGTGAGTAAAGAAGGAAGATTGGAGTCCTCAACGAAGAGGGAAGCTGGTCAGCCACAAGGTGGTTTATTCTCCACGAAGATCAATATCGAAGGGATCGATGGAAGGTGTACAAGCCCGCGTAAGTATTATTGTATGTCGTGCAAGACGGCAAATCGCTATGAAGCAATGGCCGTTATAGTCTGGAGAGGATCCGGCATCTCCATCCAATCTTAATCCGAGTGACATAAATGCAGGGACCAAACTGGGCAGGGAATGTGGATGGGTCAAGGTCGAGCAGACGGTACTAAGAATTGATGGAAGAAAGACACGCCGCAAGGGCGCAGGAAGATGCAATGCTATGTCTGAGACTTTGTATGAGGCGTCAATGGGTGAGTGAGTGAGTGAGTGAGTGAGTAAATGAGTTAGAATTAGAAAGAAGAAGAAGAAGAAGAAGAAAAAGAAAAAGAAGAAGGTGATGATGGTAATTGTTGTCCCATCAAAGCTGGATACCTTACGATAAGATAAGAGCTACTATGACGCAAACAGTGCACCCACCCCTAGGTACTCTGCCCACACCCCATTCACTCACCTCACCTAGGTATGAATGATGAGGTGCTATTCGGCCCGCAACTTCCGAAATTTCTGTGTCTTCCATGCTATGTGCCTACCCTGCGGTACCTGCATACTACTCCATACCATGCCATGCCACGCTATGCCATGCGCAATCCACGAGGAACTTGTGCTGCTTGCGCTCATGCTTGTGTTCTGTATTCCGATCCACAGCTTCCGATGAAACGTCTCAGCTTCTCTCTCGATGTCACCGTGCTGCTCTGCAAGTCCAATGCAGTGGAAGACTTCGAGATGCTTTGTGAAACATCTTATACGCTCCGATTGCCTTTTTTGACGCAAGGCATCGAGTTCTAGTTCTAGAGTAACTCTGGTGAACACCCTCAAGCTCGGTTTCATCATTAATTACACATCGACGCAGAGCAGAAGTTGAAGCATAAGACTGCCATGATAAGCTGCCAAATCGCATTTCCATGTCTAACTTCACCCTATATATAAGTGCGTCCTCTGCACATCTCAGGCGAGAACAGAGGCGGTCTATATCTCGAAATGCAACGAGCAACGGAGCGGCCCTGACCCACTTCCAGTGTTTAACCCACGCTATGCAGAAAATACATATTCATCATTGACTCGCACTTGACCTGACAAGTGCTTCGACGTGATATGGACAAAAACTATTACTTTTTCTTGCCATTTGGTTCCGGCTCGTCGAAGTCGCTATCCGAATTGCTCCCTGTGGGACCCTCATCCTCTTCTTCTTGTACATCGATAAAGTCACCTTGGTTCTGCATGACATATTCTGCCTTTTGTAGGAGGTCGCGCAGCTCGGTATTTCTGGGATTGACGAGATCCACTGCCTTTAGCTTTGCGTTATTTCGAATTCTGTTGTAGAACGTTTGTCAGCGTCGTTACAAGGTGGGTGGATGGAGGATCTATATCTCACCTTGGATCGCTCCCTGCTTCCAACATCATATCGATCAGACTCGACCCATATTCGTAGTTCTCCGCGGATTGTTCGTTCACCCACCGTACAGCAGTGTGAAGTGGAGTATCGCCTTCTCTCTTGTTGATGGGGTCGCATTCAAATCCTTCTTGGTCCAGAAGCATATCGATTATCTCATCTGTAGTATTCACCCGTTAGCTTCGGTGTTTGATGATTACAACGTAAGCCTAAAATAACAACTCGAGAATATTTGTCAAGACTGCAACTTACAGTTCCCTCGCGCCGCAGCTTCGTGGTATGCATAGTTTCCCAAGACACTCTTTGATTCATTAAGGAGCTTTGCGACAGCCTCCGGGGATGTGCACTCTTCGATAATTGAACTCAGAAGCTCAGTATTATTTCTTCTGCAGGCCTCTATTACAAGTTCCGATGGCTTCGCACCCTATATTATTGATTAGTACGTTCTCAGGAAATAGGCCGGGCAAATAGAAAGCAATCACAAGTCACTTTCAATTTGCTGATCAACGCATAACTGAAAATTCCATACCTCATGCTCTTGATTCTGCTGCGGATGGCTCCTGAGGTCAGCCATCGCGTCTATTCATAAATATCCGGATTTCCTGTAGTAGTATTTGCAAGAACCTCAGCCAACAGGGTTGTCAGGACCAGAAGGGGTATTCCGAAAGTGCCAATGAGGGGAAGACCTGTCGAATATTGCAGGCTGATGGTATAGAATTGGCAAATGATGACAGATAGGAACGATGTCTGTCAGGTATGGTAAATTCGAACAGAAATATAGTATCATTAAGGTTCACCTTAAACAGCAAATGATGCTCTCAGCGGGCTGCGCGGCTGCTGACGCCCGTTGTGCTTCAGCCTCACGCTTAGTGATTTCGGCTCGGATTAATATATCGGAAGCGGGGATATATTTCGGGTCATGGTGAATTTGCCTCGCCATCAACCAATGTCCATTGTTAGACTGTAGCGCTTTGAATTGCAATACTACTCTCGAGTTTAGGAAGATTGTATTTGTTTCCTCCTTGCGCCAAATATCTAGCAATGTTGCTTTGTAAGTAGTATTCGGACGCTATTCTTTTCCTTACTGACCAATGTAGTTTGCCCCAACTGCTGCAATGTCCTCACGGTTTCGGAGGTTCCGCACATAAACGCCAGCAGCAATGATCCAGCAGCATCTTCCAGCGGTCAAAATCGCCTTGAATGTAGAACCTGCCCATACCAATACGTCCTGACGAAGAGATACTACGAGCGTAAAGTCTTCACGCGACCTGAACGCGAAGATGTATTCGGAGGACCCCAGGCTTGGGATAATGCGCAGAAGGGAGAAGTTCAGTGTCCAAAAGAAGGTTGCAATGGCGAGGAGGCGGCTTTCTTTCAGGTTCAAATCAGAAGTGCGGACGAGCCGATGACCAGCTTTTACAAGGTACGTGGAGGAGCGTTTCATTTCGCTATCACAGTTTCTCTGGAATTGCAGTGCTGACGATGAACAGTGCATGACCTGTCATAACAGATGGCGTGAGAATTGAGAAGGACGTTCGGCACATGAGCTTGCACCAGCAATTTCATAGAATGATCAAAGACACGAAGGAGTGCAGAAGAGGCTTCGAAGCCATTCTGAACAGGAAGCATTAATTAATTGCTGTGTCTTAGCGATGCATATAATTGGGTCGAGTTCCGTCGGATGCACAGATGGAGTCGAGTTTGATGAAGTCTTTGGGACTTTGCTGGGGCGGTTTGATACCAGGAGTAAGGAGTTGGCCATGGAAGATGGCCTCATATGGCTGGTTTGGAAAATACCCAATTCATGCATACCGCAACATAGCCAAATCATGAACTAATTGTTCCACAAAGAAGACAAATTATGAGAGATGAAATGAACATAAGGAAACACACTAGCGAGATTTTATGAGATGAATATCAAAAATAAGCCCTTAAGAACATGAGCAAAGTAGTCGAGTCCAGGATTCCTCGGGAGTCGGAGAGGAGACATCATCGATGCATCCGTCGTCATCCACCCATCCCACATCTTGGATCACGTGCCGCTCAACAACCCCGCCAGTCCGCCACCACTCTAGCCCCACGCACGCACCCTGCAGCATCCCACGACAAGCGTGAAATTAGCGCGAAGATTGGAAAAAGTTTCGTTCCAATCCATATAAGTGCGGCATTATCCCCAAAAACTCCTCCTCCGCTCCAAAAAGATGTCTTTATCCATCCTTCCGAAAGCTGTCGCTCAGCTTCCGCCTAGCCTACATCTCTTTCGCGCCGCTGTTCGGTGAAGTGAATTCTCTCGTTTATCGCATCGCCGTAACTATCAAATATTAAATACCCTTGAATCCAAATTCTGCGGATCACCTTCCGACATCGCAAACCCCACCACCCAACGCGATTTGTTTCTTCGGTGACACTCTGAAGAGATCGCGACGACTTCGACAAAGCACTTCGCAGAAGACATAAGACGGGATTGATTCCCATAGAAAGGTATGCCGCTCTGTTCAACCTGCTTTGCTTCACCTAGGAGAGATGTGTTGAGACTCGATGATGGTTGTGATGATTTTATTTGAAATAAAGATGTTAGACTTCTTAGCTATTCTGCTGATAAACCAAATATTTCTGAACCTTTCCGATTGTCTCATCTCGTCTTTGATTTTACGAAGCAGTATTGGATCCGCTGCTAACAGAGATCTGCACAGTCGTTCCGATTATCCGATTATAACACAGAAAACATGTGTGGAATCCTTGGTCTGATCCTTGGCGACATTGACGATCCGTCATCTACGACCGCCGCGGCCGATCTGCATGATGCATTGTATTATCTTCAACACAGAGGACAAGATGCCTGCGGCATTGCAACTTGCGCGTCCGGTGGACGGATCTACCAGTGCAAGGGAAACGGTATGGCTGCCAAGGTCTTCCATGATGGCTCCAGAGTTCAGGACCTTCCCGGCTTCATGGGACTCGGACATTTGCGATACCCAACAGCTGGTAGCAGTGCAAGTGCGGAAGCTCAACCATTCTACGTCAACAGCCCTTACGGCATCACTCTCGCTCACAACGGAAACCTGATTAATGCCGAAGAGCTACGCAGCTTTCTGGATATTGAGGCACATCGTCACATCAATACCGACAGTGACAGCGAGCTGATGCTCAATATCTTTGCCAACGAACTCAACGAGACTGGAAAGGCTCGTGTCAATGAGGAGGACATATTTACGGCTTTAACCAGAATGTACAAGAGATGCGTCGGCGGATGGGCATGTACAGCAATGCTGGCGGGCTATGGAATTTTGGGCTTCCGAGATCCCCATGCTATCCGTCCACTTATTCTCGGATCTAGACCTTCGGGCACCCTTACTGGAGCAACTGACTACATGATGTCATCAGAGTCGGTTGCTCTTCGCCAACTCGGATTCACCAATCTTGTTGACGTTTTGCCTGGCCAGGCTGTCATTCTGAGAAAGGGTGCTGAGCCAATCTATCGACAGGTCGCGCCCCAACTGGCCTATTCTCCTGACATCTTTGAGTATGTATATTTTGCTCGCCCGGATAGTGTCATCGATGGCATTAGCGTTCAAAGAAGCAGAATGAATATGGGTTACAAGCTTGCAGACACAATTGTCAGAACTCTCGGAGAGGAAGCTATGAAAAAAATCGACGTCGTTATCCCGATTCCAGAGACATCAAACACCTCAGCAGCCGCTCTTGCTGAGAAACTCTCGATCCCATACAGCCAAGGCTTTGTGAAGAACCGTTATGTTTTCAGAACATTCATTATGCCTGGGCAAGGAAACCGCCAGAAGAGTGTGCGAAGAAAGTTGAGTGCCATGGAATCTGAATTCCGTGGGCGCACCGTTCTTCTCATCGACGACAGTATCGTTCGCGGTACAACATCTCGGGAGATTGTTAGCATGGCAAGAGAAGCAGGTGCCCGAAAGGTTATCTTTGCCAGCTGCGCTCCTCCCATTACACACGCACATATATATGGCATCGATTTGGCTTCTCCTCGAGAACTAGTTGCTCATAACCGGGACAGATTTGCTATTGCTAAGCATATCGGTGCGGAGGAGGTAATCTACCAGACACTCGACGACCTCAAGTGGTGTTGTGCCGAATTGTCACCCCGTGATCCAAAAACTCAGCAATTCGAGGTTGGTGTCTTTTGTGGTAAATACGCTACTCCAGTCAGCGATGGCTATTTCGAGCATCTGGAAAGGCTGAGAGGCGAGAGCCAAAAATTGAAGGTGATCGAGGCCGCAAAAGACAATGTCATGAATGGAACTGCCAATGAGGAAGAAATCAGCATGATCACGAACGGTGTAACCGTCTCATCCCAGAGAAACGTTGTCCCAGACATTAACTCCAATGGTACCATTGATTACAACGAAGCTGGCCATGCCCGTCGCAAGAGAGAGAGACAAGATGGTGGTGCTGCTACACCCGTTAGAGATCGTGTGGATATCAGGTATGGTAGCTCTTCCTAAATCCAGAAGCCAGTATTGACCATCTACAGCCTGCACAATTTTGCTACTGAGCCAAGATCGGATTTTTAGTGAGCGCTGCATTTTGGGGCATGGAGTACATGGTTTTGTACATATATATAGGCTCCGTGGATGGAGGGCGTCCAGTAATTGATTCAGATAGACTCAATTGGGTGGCATTTCATCACTAGACCTAGTCGTAGCAGCATTGAAATGGCCAGTTCTATATACTCCAAATACCTACAGTAATGGTTAAATATAGCACGTGATGTTGATCTGAGAGAGGTTTGGGAAGAGAAGTACGGAAGGTCTGTGATTGGCTTGATTGAACGTCCTTCGACGCTAAACACTTTTGGGGATATATGTGCCATACTATTACTTTCCGCTACCTATTGCACCTCAACTCGGTGACTGGAATACTCGGGCCTCCTACAGTACCTAATAGACAGAAGCAAAGAACAGTGGAGTCGTACTTCATAATCGACTTCGTTATTTTCAATTGACCTGACTGCCAGTAGGTCACATTTGACTCAGAGCCCGATTTCTCCAATTTACTTTCCACAAGGTAATCTGAATCAATGGCCCTGGTTGACGCACCGTGATCATAGCAACCAGATAGATGCTCATCCGAGTGACAAACATCTATCAGCGGTGGCTATTGGGATGACACCTTGACAACCGTCTGAATTTGTTGTCTTCGTCAGAAGCATCGTCATAGTGATTATATTTTCCGTATCCTCACATCCTCTCACTTCTATATCCTTCTCACAACGACGGCATTGATTCTCAATTTCATCATATCACCTTCTACTTCATACCTTTCAGAGGAGAATCAAGCCTGCTGCGACTTGTGCGGCCCAGCCACAATTCTGTTTCCATATACAATCCTCATCCAGAGGTCCGTGACTGGATCAGATTTCTCATCTTCTACGACCTAGAAATATGTCGACCCGTGCTGCAACTCGGCGAGAGGCCGACCTCATTGCCAAATCGGAGGCCAAAGGACCTGGTACCACTACTCAACCACTTCCATTGCCAACGGTGGAGTCAAATGTGATCCAGTCAAAGTCACAGTCGAAGGCCGCTGGTGAATGCTCCAAAGCACCATCAGCTGCACACAATGCAGCACTATTAGCTGATGAGACTGCAGGCAACTCAGGAAGTAGCATGGAATCACCCTTTACACAATTGAAGAGCCAAGGAGCTGATAACCAACCTACCATTGGTGGGGCTGAGGCGCTTAATTCCACTGAATTTTCGACCGACAAAGCCTCGAAGACAAGGAAGAGCGGAGTTGTCAATGGAGAGGTCGTCAAAGGTGGATGGGATCAGCTGCCTCACAATATGGGCAGCCTCGCCAGCAAGTCAACAGAAGATCGTCCACAAGCAGCCGCAACTGATAATCTATCAGCACCAACCAAGACACGTGCTTCGCGGAAGAAGAATGTGACAAGTAGAAGCATCCCAATTAAGGATGAAGTTAATGTTGATCTTAGCGACAATGACAAGCTCGGCGAGCCTTCTGAGACTCCCATTCAAGGGAATGGTCAAGTTGCAACAAAAGCTCCTAGGAAACGTGCTTCGCGGGCTAAACCTAAGGTCAGCAAGCAAAAGATTTCAGATACCTCGGGGGACACCAAAGATGATGGAACTCTCGCTCGGGCGAAGCCAAGCGATTCTAACATCCAGGATAAGAAGGTAAATGGCAAGAAGAACCCAACTGCAAAGAAGGTTGGCACATCAACCAAGCGGAGCCGACAGCAAGAAGCGGATGAGTCTGACTTCCACGATGAGAGACCGAAAAAGAAAAGAGCTCCGAAAGCTTCGAAAGACAAAAGGATTGACATGTCTCAGGATGTGCAGAATCAAGTGGATAAACTTATCGAAGCAACTGAGACTCCAACTGTAAAGAAAGCGAAGAAAACCACATATGGTATCACACCTGGTGTTTCGCCGTACCCAGACTTTTCCATGCCAACAGCTGAGGCGTGTCACGAAGTTAACAGACTTCTTTCAGAGGAGCATGGTGTTGTTGAGCAGCCAAAGACAATACCTCCTCCTTCGCTGGAAGTGACTGGCTGTGGGGAGGTCCCATCAGTCCTTGATGCACTCATCCGAACTCGACTTAGTGCTGCAACGACAGGCACAAATTCAGCATATGCATTCGCAGGTCTCGTCGAAAAGTTCGGCATACTTGAAGAAGGGATTGGCAAGGGCAGCGTCAACTGGAACAAGGTTCTTGAGGCAGATGTTAAGGTCGTCGAACAGGCGATAAAAAGAGGTGGTCTGGCAGCGACGAAAAGTAAATCCATCAAAGAAATTCTCAACATGGTCCATGACCAGAATGTAGCTCGTCGCGAGGCATTCGTCAAGGAAAAGGAGACTGGTGAGAAGGCGGACGTTGTGGGTGCAGAAACTCTTCAGCAAGGACAGAAAGACCTGGAGATTGCAGCTGCCGATCAAGACATTTTGTCACTGCAATTCATGCACGGATTGACACCAGATGAGGCCATGACTGAACTCACCAAATATCCCGGAATTGGCGTGAAGACGGCATCTTGCGTCATTCTTTTCTGCCTTCGCCGGCCAAGCTTCGCTGTTGATACTCACGTCTTCCGCTTCTGCAAGTGGCTCAAATGGATTCCTGAAAATGCCACTAGAGACAAGACTTTCAGCCATTGCGAGGTTCGCGTCCCAAGTGAATTAAAATATAGTCTTCATCAACTTTTTATACGCCATGGGAAGACATGTGGACGCTGTAGAGCGTCGACTGGGGAGACAAGCGAGGTATGGAAAGAGACAATCTGTCCAATTGAGCATCTCGTTGAGAGGACTGGAAAGAGGAAGATGTTCAAGCCATCAGCGCAGATGAAGAAGAGCAAGAAGAAGAGCTCTGAAGATGACGACGATTCGGAATTGAGCGAACTTGATGAAGCTCTGTTTGACGAGGATGAGAACGATAACGAGGCCACCCCAGAGTCCGAGAAGACGGGAGACGAAGAGTAGTCTTATATTGTTACACGTTTCATTGCTTTGATTGACCGTTCGAGGAGGTTATTCTTATTTGCTTTTGTGAAATATTATGGCGACGAAGGAGTTTCGAGGACACATTGCTCATGGCGGACATATTACTTGTGGAGGGCAAATCTCCTAATTGAATTTCTATAGAGCAGCTCATGAGCCTGAGCGGCCTGACTATATTTGCATGGCTCATCTCTGGAGGATTAGCATTAGCTACTTATAAACAGTATCAGTCTCAAATATAGCTGATTCTTTGCGCAATTCTGGAAGATTATGTACCTACGGAGTACGTATATAAACATTCGTGCTGGTGGTTTTCATCATATTGGCCAGCGCCCTGGAGCGAAGATGTGTGAAGAAGCTGATTGGCTGGCGTTGAGTCGAGCAGTGCATAAACTAAAGTTAAGCTTCCGTGCATTATTTATGAATCTATGTACCTATGTATCTATGTACCCCAGATCACCTTTTATCCACGAGGCTGCTCTGAATTCTTAATATATCGGCAAGGCTTTCGCTTTCTACAATTGCTGCAACAGGAAGCAGCTCCCGGCCAATTTTTCATATGGTCCTTAAGTCTGTATAGACGAAGGGCTTAGGTAGTTTTTCGAGTCTCTTTCATCATCGTACAACGTCTGCAAAGATGGGCTCGATCATGGGAACGAGGGGAATGACAGAGGCCATACACGGCCTTATGGATGGCTCGTTGTTCGCAAGTGAAGGGTAAGCAGTCAATCAACACAGAAATGCAAAGTATCACTAACATAGATACTTTCCACAGGGATAAAATTGTAGCTAAGTTCGCAGCCATTGCGATCGTTACGGCTTTCGCGTCACTTGCGTCTTTCGTCTACATCTCGAACTGGTACAACTCCGAACCTGCAATTCCATACACAGTATCGCCGCCGAAGAAGGCAGATCCGCCGCCAAACTGGGACGAACCCGCGATTAAGCTCTCCGGCTCGTCAGCAATCCACTGCTATGCGCCGGCTACGGGCGAATTTCTCGGCCTCGTCAACCCCTCGACACAGGCTGGCATTGACCGAGCCATTGAACAAGCAAAGGCAGCGCAGGAGAAATGGGCGAAGACCACGTTTTCTCAGCGTCGCCAGGTGCTCCGAACACTACTGGCTTTTATCTTGAGGAACCAGGAGGATATTTGTCGGGTGGCTTGTTTGGATTCTGGAAAGACAATGATTGATGCATCCCTCGGAGAAACGCTCGTCACGGTTGAGAAGCTGCGCTGGACAATACTACATGGAGAGAAGGCCTTGAAGCCTTCGAAGCGCCCGACGAATCTGCTTATGCTCTATAAGGACAATCAAGTACACTACGAACCACTTGGCGTCGTTGCGGCATTGGTCTCCTGGAATTATCCGTTCCACAACTTCATTGGGCCCGTCATCTCTGCGATATTTGCAGGTAATGGCATCGTTGTCAAGGCATCCGAAAACACGGCTTGGAGCGCCAATTACTTCACTGTGATTGCGAAAGGCGCACTGTCAGTCTGTGGGCATGATCCAAACTTGGTACAGACCGTCGTTTGCTGGCCTCAAATCGCCAACCATCTGACATCTCACCCTGATATTGCACATGTCACCTTCATCGGGAGCCGTCAAGTCGCCCACCACGTCGCTGCTGCAGCTGCTAAATCGTTAACTCCTCTCGTGGCCGAGCTCGGCGGCAAAGACGCAGCTATCGTCCTGGATTCAGCGGCTTCAGACCTCAATCGCGTGGTCGATATTGTCGTGCGCGGCGTCTTCCAGTCGTCGGGCCAGAACTGCGTCGGCCTCGAGCGCCTCATCGCTTGTTCCGCCGTCTATGATAAGCTCATCTCCCTCCTAGAGCCTCGCATCCGCGCCATTAGGGTGGGCTCTGGTCTTGATGCGAAGCCGGGAGAGAACGTAGACATGGGTGCCATGGTCTCCCCCGCCTCTTTCTCTCGCCTCGAGTCTCTCATAGAATCAGCCGTCAAGCAAGGTGCCCGCCTTATCCTGGGTGGTCGTCGCTACAACCATCCAATCTACAAGCGCGGCACCTACTTCCAACCCACCCTTCTCGTCGACGTGACACCTTCCATGGCCATCGCCAAGGAAGAGTGCTTCGCGCCGATCTGTGTGGTGATGCGAGCTTCTTCAACCGCTGATGCCATCGACATCGCCAACGCGCCCAACTTCGGCCTGGGCGCTAGCGTATTCGGAAAGACAGGCCGGGAGCTGGACGAGGTTGTGCGCCGTATCCGCAGCGGTATGGTGGCCGTGAATGATTTCGGAGTGTACTATGCTGTCCAGTTGCCGTTCGGTGGAGTTGGGGGAAGCGGATATGGCCGCTTTGCGGGCGAGGAGGGCCTGAGGGGACTGTGCAATCTCAAGGGTGTATGCCGTGATCGTTGGTCATGGGCGGGAATTAACACGGCGATTCCTCCTGGTCTGAGATATCCAATTCGTGATACGAGGAAGGGATGGAACATTGTGAGCGCCATCATCGAGCTGGGGTATGCGCCAGCATTGTGGGCCAAGATCAAGGCTTTGGGCAAGCTCGCTCGGAACTCTTAACTTATTGTAATATTATGGAGGAAAAAATAAGTTGTAGACGAATGTATTTAATCTAAATTCCAGACACTAATCGTTGGTTTTCCACAAACTCTACTTAGGTAGAGTTGGTCCCACCAAGCTGAACGACGTAACCGAGTTTGAACCATCCCAGAAGATAGCATTTGCACTGTGAAATATATGGTGTCGCAATCAAT
>Ga0209512_1002975_pt1 | contig 16800 bp, 15 predicted proteins | sample frozenSSSSmetaG_FD_184142 | JGI IMG/M metagenome (GOLD analysis project Ga0209512, IMG submission 184142) | Glacier valley bacterial and archeal communities from Borup Fiord, Nunavut, Canada, to study Microbial Dark Matter (Phase II) -... | ecosystem: Environmental > Aquatic > Freshwater > Ice >... | reverse complement strand
GGACAAGTGCTCTGAATCGCAGTAACGAGGTTGTTTGTGGCTTTTGCAATCACGTTCATGCGGGTTGGGTTATGGAGCGCCCGCATGTCAGTTTCTAGGTGAATGGTGGGCGATCGCCGCAGCGCTTCGGTCACGACGGTTAGCAGTTGTGCTTCACTGACAATGCCTTTCACAATCTCATTTGGGTTTTTAGACGACGCGTGAGGCATGACAACCAACCCATGCTCTGGAAAGCCGATGGTCTGAGCAAAAATCTGTGCTTCTTCTAAGCTGCAAACGGTTGTATGACGGTAGTTGGTTCCCAGAGAAATCTCTTGACCGAAAACTTCTAGGTTGTGAGCGCGATCGACTAAGACAACTAACTCACAATTGCAGGCAACCATCGGAAAGCTAGGATGGGGACCAAAGCTTCCTTCGCTGGCGATCGCCAGACTTTCACCCGTAAGCTCCAGTGCGCTTTCAGCCTTCAAGCGTGCGGTTGATCTTTGATTACCCGGTCGATCGCGATCGCGAGTAAAGGTGCCAAACCGATCCGTATTAAAGTTTTCAGGAATCTGAAGCTTGATGCCTAACTCCTGTTCCAAAATGGGTGCAATAACTTTTTCTTTACGGTGCATCGTGGCTAGTACTCCAACCCGATTTGCAAAGAAGGGATGGGTCATCCGCGTTCTCCTAAACAATCGTTCATTTCACGCAAACCTGATTTGAACGGTGGTCTTCTTGACCAATTAAGCATTCTAATGCTTGGCTTGAGCGGCTGTAGATAATCTTTGTATCACAACCCAATCAACTTTTGGCGCGATGTGCATGGGCGTTGTTGGACTATGGACAAAATTTGGCTCGTAATTTCCTATGATGGAAGCAGTATTTTCTGGTTTAGCATGACCCCATCGCCCGATCGAACGTTATTGATCCGCAACGCCAGGGTTTTACTCCCTAATGGACAGTTTCAATCCGCTGATGTTTGGGTTGAGGGAGGTTTGATTGGGGAGATTGGCTCAAACCTCGATCGCACGGCTGATACTGTGATTGAGGCTAACCATCTAACCCTGCTACCAGGCGTAATCGATCCCCAAGTGCATTTCCGTGAACCGGGATTAGAGCACAAAGAAGATCTCACCACCGCCTCCCGTGCCTGTGCCCGTGGCGGCGTGACTTCCTTTTTAGAAATGCCCAACACAAAACCGCTGACTATTAATCAGGCAACCCTAAACGATAAGCTGGCACGCGCCGCCCAAAAGTCCTTTGTGAACTTCGGCTTTTTTATCGGAGCCACGGCAGAAAACCTACCTGACCTGCAAACAGCAACTCCAACTCCCGGCATCAAGATTTTTATGGGGTCGATGCACGGCGATCTGCTGGTTGATCAAGAAGCTGCGTTAGATCGCATTTTTGCCACAGGCACCCGCCTGATCGCAGTTCATGCCGAAGACCAGGCGCGGATTGCTCAACGGCGGAAAGAATTTGCAGGCATTACTGATCCGGCGATTCATTCCGTGATTCAAGATAATCAGGCGGCGCTCAACGCAACGCAACTGGCGCTCAAACTGTCTAAAAAATATCGGCGACGGCTCCATATTCTGCACCTTTCAACCGCGGAAGAAGCCGAACTGTTGCGTCAGGATAAGCCAGCGTGGGTGACAGCGGAAGTCACGCCTCAGCATCTACTGCTCAATACAAGCTTCTATGAACAACTGGGGTCACTGATTCAGATGAACCCGCCGATTCGGAGTGTTCACGACAATGAGGTGCTGTGGCAGGCACTTCAGGATGGAGTCATTGATTTTATTGCCACCGATCATGCCCCCCATACGCTGGCAGAAAAAGGTCGGGCGAATCCCACAAATCAAGCCGATGAGGAAGCATCTGCGACGACCGTTTTTCTAGAGCCTGCCAAGGTGCCATCGGGAATGCCTGGAGTAGAAACCTCTTTGCCGCTGATGCTAACCCAGGCAATGCAGGGGCGATGTAGCGTGGCTCAAGTGTCTCACTGGATGTCTACGGCAGTGGCAAAGGCATATGGCATTGTCGGAAAGGGGACGATCGCTCCTGGTTACGATGCAGACTTAGTGCTGGTAGATTTGGACACCTACCATCCTGTCCTGCGCGAAGAACTTCAGACGAAGTGTGGCTGGAGTCCGTTTGAGGGATGGAATTTGACGGGCTGGTCTGTGGTGACGATCGTGGGCGGACAAGTAGTATACGAACGCGGCAAATTTAATGAGCAGGTTCGCGGTCGAGCGCTGGCTTTTAACCCCTAGCTCAACTACCCAAGTGATCGATTAAATTTCTACAAGATTCTCTAGGAAAAATCTTGTTGCTATGCTAAAGATTGAGGGCAAGTAGCGAGTAGAGATGAAAGGGTCGTAAGTGGACATTTTAATAGAGTCAACCAGGAACTTTGAGCAGGATCTTGAAAGGTTGAGCAACGAAGAGAAGGCGATCACAGTTAAAAAAATCAACGATTGTGCGAGTCTGTTTCCAACTCAAAAAGTTGACGTTTATCGAAAGCTTCGTCGGCTCTCTTTGTTGTCAGGACTGAATGGATACGAATCTTCTCTATGTACGTTAAAGGTTTCACAAAAGCTAAGGGTAATTTTGGCAGTTGACGAAGATCCTATTTTTGGGCAAGTTATCTTTACTCTTTTTCGAGTAGTAGAACATGATGACATCGATACCGTGTATCGAGGTATGGCGGAATCCCCATATCAAGATATACTCCATCACGATCGAGAACCTGCCCAGATCTCGTAGATTCATTTATGGCACAAACCCTTACTCTTTGTGATGAATACGGAATTCTCTACCAAGCAATGAAAATCTTGCCAGATGACCAACTGAAAATTAGTTTTCTTGAAGGCTTGGCAGAGCTTGAGGACAGTGAGTGCCATAGAACAAGAAAACTTCCAAAAACGAGGCTGCACAAAGTAAAAGGTGTGAAGCAGGCGATCTGCCGTGCTGACATTGATAAAGTTTCAGGTTGGCACATTCACGTTCAATATGTCGATGGGCAAATCCATCTCAAGGACATCATTGAGGGACAAAAACGTGATGGTGTCCTTGATGTGATCAAGTCCAAAAAGACCCGCTACGAGTGGTTCTAGGTTTGTTGATCTTGCGATCGCAAGAGACTTGATTCTCCTGCGATCACAATCCCAAACCTCATCCGAAATCGTGACGGAACAATGACTCCGGTTTCATCAAGGCGACACGTTGAGATCGGTGACGGCACCCAGGCTGCTGGAGGATACCAGAGTGGCATATTTTGCCAGAACGCCAGAGGTATAGCGAGGGTTTGGTTTTTGCCAAGCAGCGCGCCGTAGTTCTAACTCTTCATCCGACACATTCACTTGCAAGAGACGAGCAGCGGCATCAATGGTGATGGAGTCGTTTTCTTGAACTAAGGCGATCGTGCCACCCACATAGGCTTCTGGTGCCACGTGCCCCACCACCATGCCATAGGTGCCGCCAGAAAACCGTCCATCGGTGATCAACCCAACGGCATCGCCCAAACCAGCCCCAATGATGGCAGAGGTTGGAGCCAGCATTTCCCGCATTCCAGGTCCGCCTTTGGGACCTTCGTAGCGAATGACGATCACGTCTCCGGCAACGATCTTGCCTGCCAAAATCGCATCCAGACAGGCTTCTTCAGAGTCAAACACCCGTGCGGGTCCGGTGATCTGTGCTTTTTTGATGCCTGTGATTTTAGCGACGGCTCCTTCGGTTGCCAGATTGCCTCTCAAGATTGCCAGATGTCCCGTGGCGTACATGGGGTTAGTCCAGGGACGAATCACATCCTGGTCAGCGCGAGGCTGATCGGGAACCTGCCGCAAGCGTTCGGCAATGGTATCTCCGGTAATGGTGGGGCAATCGCCGTGGATCAAGCCGTGGTTCAACAGCATTTTCATCACTTGGGGGATACCACCCGCTTTGTGCAAATCGGTGGCGACATAGCGACCGGAGGGTTTGAGATCGCAGAGGACGGGAACGCGAGCGCGGATGGTTTCAAAGTCATCGAGCTTCAGAGCTACTCTGGCGGAATGGGCGATCGCCAAAAAGTGCAGCACCGCATTAGTAGAACCACCGACTGCCATAATCACCGCGATCGCGTTTTCGATCGACTGGCGGGTGATGATATCGCGGGGACGAATATTATTGCGAATTGCTTCTACCAGCGCTTTTCCTGCCAGTGCCGTATTCTCAGCTTTTTCAGGATCTTCCGCCGCCATCGTCGAGGAATACATCAAGCTCATGCCCATTGCCTCGAATGCTGCGGACATCGTATTCGCAGTATACATACCACCACAGGAACCTGCTCCTGGACAGGCATTGCGCTCCACGGACATCAGCCGCACTTCATTAATGCGACCTGCACTATATTGACCCACCGCTTCAAAGGAACTCACGACGGTTAGATCTTCGCCCTCTAGATGCCCTGGTTTGATGGTGCCACCATAAACGAAGACGGCTGGAATATTCATCCGCGCCATCGCAATCATGGCTCCTGGCATATTTTTGTCGCAGCCCCCGATCGCCAATATGCCATCCATACTCTGGGCGTTGCAGGCAGTTTCAATAGAGTCGGCAATTACATCTCGCGACACCAGGGAATACTTCATTCCTTCGGTGCCCATCGAAATGCCATCACTCACGGTAATGGTGCCAAAGAGTTGGGGCATCCCGCCCCCTAGCCGAATGCCTGCCTCTGCTTCCACTGCCAGGGCTGCGATTCCCATATTGCAGGGCGTGATTGTGCTATGGGCGCTGGCGACTCCCACGATCGGTTTCTGAAAGTCTCCATCGCCAAAACCAACCGCTCGCAGCATGGCGCGATTGGGCGATCGCTGCACTCCTTCGGTGACGGCTTTACTTCTCCAGTTCTCAGACATCCTAATTTTCCTAAATTTATGGGTCAGGCAGCAGGTGCCAGATGCTCAACGTCCTGTCAATCACTATAACTAAACAACTGCTCTTACCAATTCTCGCAGAACGCTCCAACTTCATCTACCAAACAATTCTTAGGCTGAGATTTTTAGCCCACTTCTTTTTGCTGAATCGATCCATGAGGCACAGAGTTTACCCTCACCCTAGCCCTCTCCCCAAGGAGAGGGGACAAGAGTTCTGGCTCCCTTCTCCTTGGGGAGAAGGGTTGGCGAGGGCTTGCCCCACTGCGTGAGGAGGGCATTTCATATCTGCATTCAGCAATGAACGGAATCTTTTCTCTTGGGTTCAGATTTATTCAGATGTTAGCCTACAGAATTCCTGTGTTGAAGGCGATCGCCTTAAATTGGGGGTAGCTCCTCCAAAATGGTGAAGCGGATGTGATTAATGGCAAGATCACCGATCGACAAGTCAAACAAGTCGCCCACCGGAACGCCGCCACTTCTCAGCGACTCGAAGGTGATGCCTTTGCCGATTTCGGCGTGAAACCAGGGTAGACCCATAAAAAATCGTGTTGGATACGGACCGCGCTCTACGATGTCGTCGGGGTTTGACTCCATTGGCAGCCACCCAAACCCAGGCACATAGAATTCGATCCAAACGTGGTTATAGTCGGGTTCTAGCGGGATGCGCTGACGCTCAGGGTAAGGAGGACACTTGTAGCGCCCAACAGTGCGACAGGCGATACCGTTCAGCCGAGACAGCGCCAACAGCAAGCCGACATATTCGCCACATGAGCCAATACCTCGTTCTAAGACGACATCGGGCGGATCGATGTGAGGCTTGATGCCATAAGAGAGACGATCGTAGACAAAGTTGCGAATCTTGAGAATTTTTCTGAGCAGATTGGTTTCGGTGCCGATCGCTTCTCGCGCAGCAGCCTGAATCACGGGCGTATCCATCGCTAGCTCATCGTCATCGATCAAATAACGCGCTCTAAATTCGGGCGACAGTTCGGAGACTTGATCAATATCGTCCGGCTTGAGTTGATATTTGATGCCTCTCACTTCGAGCAGGGCTTTCCAGCCAAAGATATTCCGCTCGTTGGGCTTGAGAGAGTCAAACTTAAAGACCGCGACCTTTTGCCCTTCCTGGATTTCTTCGGTAAAAGGCACTCCGATCGCTTCAACGTGTTTAACTTTTTGCCGATCGGTTTCTGTTGGCAGAGCAATGCGCCACTCTAGATTTTCGAGATCAACCTCGTCTAGGGGCAGCAGTTCTTCAGCGTAGGACATCTCAACTAAGTAACCATTTGAGAGCGCATAGCGTCCTTTAGAATCGTTGTGGAAATAGAGCGGATGAACAAAGGTGCGATCGCGAAAGGTCAATTCGTGACTGGGATCGGCATTAGGGTTGTCGCGAATATATGCCTCTTCGCTGGCGTAGGAGACATAGAGCGTCTGCTGTCCAGTCGTTGGGTCGGGCAAAAATGCCAACCCGGTCGGCGACTCAAACGGCGTGAGAATGCTGAACTGAAGCTCGCCCGTTGCCCGATCGAGACAATAAACCGTTTGCTCAATGCGATCGCAGACCCAGAGTTCTTCATCTCGCACAGTCAAATTGGCGGTTCCGACCCCAAGCAATGGAAACTGAGTAATCTTTCGTTTAGTGCTGCGTTCGTAAATGAAAATATAGCCTGACTTTTGACAGGTCACATAAATCGTAGATTCCCAAACCCCTACCCCGTCGGCAGCATAAGGCAAACTCACAAAAAGCTGTGGCGTTAAGTCATGAAATCCACAAAAATAAACGTTATTTTCTTGAGTAAACCAGATCGTTTCGCCCCAAATCGCCAAACTCGTTGCGTCAACAAACGGTTCTGTACTGTGAGCGTTGAGCACGATCGTATTGTCGCTCGCCGCGTCGAGCCGGAGTAAATAGCCGCGAACGGAGTCGAGAGCCAGCAGTTGACTTTGCCAAACTGCCAACCCATTTAGCGCATAGACCGCGATCGGACGAATGGTGCGCGGTGGCATAATGGGCTGAGATGAGACAGCCAGCGAGGAAGACTGCTCAGAAGAGATACCGAAATTGAGCATCGGTGTTATTAAATAAGCGTTCAGCCCCCAATCATAAACAAAACTGTCCCACGATGAATGTATCAAGACACGCTCTATGCAAAAAATGGGAGGTGAGAAAGCTTTATTTGAATTATGGACATCACTATTTATGAATCAGCGCGCTTTATTATTGGTCAACCGTCATGCTCGCAGAGGGCAGCAGCCGTTAGACGCTGCCGTCCATCAATTAAAATCGTTGGGGCTTGAGTTGTGCGAAGAAGCGATCGCAGACCCCGATCGTCTCCCAGATGTGATTCGTGATTATCGTAACAGGGTAGATTTAGTGATTATCGGCGGCGGTGACGGCACGTTGAATGCGGCGGTAGAAGGCTTAGTCGAGACTCAGTTACCGCTGGGCATCTTGCCATTGGGGACTGCCAACGATTTAGCGCGGACGCTAGGAATTCCGGCGACGTTGCCCGAAGCGTGTCAGATTATTGCAGCAGGCAAAGTTCATGCGATCGATTTGGGTTGGGTGAATGGCAAATATTTCTTCAACGTCGCCAGTTTGGGGTTGAGTGTGAAGATCACTCGCAGCCTCACCCAAGAAGTCAAGAGGCGCTGGGGCGTTTTTGCCTACGCCGCGACTGCTTTGCAAGCACTGTGGAAGAGTCGGCGGTTTCACGCAGAGATTCAGATTGAGGGAGGACGATCGCAGAAAGTTCGGGCGATTCAAATCGCGGTGGGCAATGGGCGCTATTATGGCGGCGGCATGGCAGTGGCAGAAGATGCGGCGATCGATGATCAGCGTTTAGATCTCTATAGTCTGGAGGTCGATCACTGGTGGCAGATGTTGGCGGTGCTTCCGGCGCTGCGGCGGGGACGGCAGGGCGTGTCGCCTTGGGCACAGTCTTGGACAGGCAAAGAGTTTCACGTTTATACTCGCAGACCTCGATCGATCAACACAGATGGAGAGATCACGACTTCGACCCCGGCTCATTTTAAAGTGGTGCCGAATGCTTTATCGGTGATTGTGCCGTGAGTTATTGTTGAACGATCGGATTCAGGAAGCAATTTGATCGATCGCTGGGCGATATTTGGGGGTCGGAATAGGCTTGCCTTCTGCTTTAGCCGTTTCTAGCCATGCTGCTTTGGCTTTTAAGAGTTCGTGGACGGCTTCTTCAACGGTGTCGCTAAACGCCGAGCAATATTTCAAATCGGGAATGTCGGCAATGTAGCCTTCGTCTTCTTCGCGATGAAAAATGTTGATGTGATAGTCTTTCATAGCTCGTCTTCACCTGTCTTAACTCTCATCAGTCTCGGCATCTCTGAGAAACAGCCGAATAAACTCTTCAGCCGCCTCTGGTTTGAGCTTTCGCAACGCCCGATAGATTTCAAATAACGCTTCTGCTAATGGATCTCTATCTTCACTCACCCAACGACTCATCACTGCGGGATTGATACCCATCGTCTTTGCAAGCTGGCTGCGCTTAATCTCGTGATTTATGAGTACTTGTTTGAGGGCGTTCCCTGCTCTTGCCATGCGCCAAATCTTAATAGAGCGTCGTATCTAAATTTGATTGCTAATTGACACCACCTCGTGTAAACTGATGTCAGATGACACGAACGTTATCTATCAATGGTTAAGAACCAGCCTCGCCCTGGAAAAGCATTTGGGCTGGTTTTTAGCTCCAATTCTCATGGAGACGTAATCATTATGCCTTACAAAGACCGCCTAGAATCTTGGGCTGTCATCCGACTGCTGCCAAAAATGCAGCGAGTCACCGTTGCCCGTCGTCGCACCGCATCTGATGCCGAAGGTTGTTGTCAGATATTACGCCGCTTAGAACCTGACGCTCAATTTATCGTGGTGTTCGATCGTCGAGAGCAACCCAGTTAGCCCAAACGATATTTAAGCCAAAACCCCAAAAGCGGCAGCGCAATTTGATAGCCGTGATCTGCCCCATACACGAGTCCTTTTTGCTCCAAACTGGCTAACGCTCCCTGCAAGCCGCCGCCCCTCGACAGATGATGTTTTTGAATATATTCCCGCGCATGAGGGCTATCGGTCGGGTCAAGCGCAAGGCTTTCTAGCACCCGCACTTGGCTATGAGGCAACAGCAAAATCAGCGATTCAAACGTGACGGACAGATCTTCGACGAGAGCGATCGCGCTGCGATGAACGTGATGAGGCTGAATAATTACAGGATGAAAAAGATCGTCACTCACCCGTTCAGACTGCCAGATGCGACGGGCAAGGGCGATCGTATCTCCAAAATGACCCTGCACATAGCCGAGAAATAATGCCTGACTCTCAGGCTCAAGCTGCAATCCCTTCGCTGTTATCGCGTCCACAATCCAGGGCTGCAAGTCTCGATCGGTGAGCGGTGCTAGAGAAACAACTTTTAGATCGCTCGGCTGAGTTTGTTGCTCTGCGACCGTAGCAATTAGCGCATAGCTGACTCGACTTTGCTGCTGAATTTCTTGGCGCAAATGATGTTCCCATTTACTGGTGCGATCCCACGATCGCAGGTGCGGAAAATTCTGAAACACGAGCACGACTCGGCAGTCTAGCCACTCTGCCATCTTTTGCGGCAGTGTCAGCAAAGCCTGAAATAATGACCACTCTTTCCCAGAAGACAGATGCCAAACCAGCGTTGCCCGTCCGGCTGAAGATGACTGCAAAACCACAGGCTGATCTTGGCTCCAGCGCTGGATTAGAGGATGTTCATCAGAGCCAAACGCCGACAGTAACCCTTCTGCCAGCAGTTGAAGGAAGCGATCGCAGCTAGTTGCCCGCAGACAGTCAATTTCAACGACTCTTGCGCCAGAGTGTTTCGCCGCCCAGCGAATCAGAGTTCGTCGCCCAATTCCTGGCACTCCTGCTAAAAGCAAGTCTTCATCAGCCGCCAAAATTGCGCTGACCTGCTGCAATTCAGCCTGTCTGCCAACCAACCTTTGCGGAATAAACGGGTTATCAACCATCTCACATTAAATCGGTGTACGAGCTTCCTGCTCCCTCTCCTCAAGAAAGAGCCTTTTCTCTCATTGAACATCTAGAGTATCGAGTCTATACTCTAAGTCAAGAAGTTTACACTATTTAATAGTGCTAAATCTAATTTCTAAGCACTATGATTAAGTGCTGTAGGCGTTCATTCCCTTATTCAATTCTATGGCTCCTAATCTGCTTTCTCTCAACTCGGCATGGCACACGATCGACCCTGAACGATCGCTCGACCTTTTGCACAGCGATCGCAAAACGGGGTTAACCCAACAACAAGTCGATGAACGGCTACAAGAATTTGGGACAAACGAATTAGAAGAAGTGAGCGGACGCAGCTCTTGGGAGATCTTGATCGACCAGTTTAAAAACGTGATGCTGCTGCTGCTAATCGGCGTAGCGTTGGTGTCTGGCGTTTTAGACTTGCTAGATTTGGTGCAGGGAGTCGGCAAACCGGGAGATATTCCTTTTAAAGACACGATCGCGATTTTGGCGATCGTGTTTCTCAACGGCGCATTGGGCTACTTTCAAGAAAGCCGCGCCGAGAAAGCGTTAGCCGCACTTAAACAACTGTCTTCTCCCAGAGTTCGGATTCTTCGCGATGGCAAAGTGCACGAAATCGACTCGGAGCAGCTCGTTCCGGGCGATGTGATGATGGTGGAAGCAGGAGTTCAATTAGCAGCCGATGGGCGACTGATCGAAACCTCAAACCTGCAAATCCGAGAATCTGCCCTAACGGGAGAGGCTCAGGCTGTCAACAAACAAGCCGACCTGCACCTGCCAGAAGAGACTTCGCTCGGCGATCGCTTAAATCTAGTCTACCAGGGCACTGAAGTCGTTCAAGGTCGCGGCACCGTCGTCGTGACAGGCACCGGGATGCGAACCGAACTCGGCAAAATCGCTACCATGCTGCAAGCTGTCGAGACCGAGCCGACTCCTCTACAGCAGCGAATGGATCAACTCAGTCAAGCGTTGGTGACTGGGGCGCTGATTCTGGTGGGTGTCGTGGTGATTGGGGGGCTGATTGCGGCTAGAAGCTTTGCGCCGATTCGGGAATTGCTGCAAGTGTCGCTGAGTATGGCAGTCGCCGTCGTGCCAGAAGGGTTGCCTGCGGTGATCACCGTGACTTTGGCGATCGGCACTCAGCGAATGGTGCGCCGCAATGCTCTGATTCGCAAACTCCCGGCAGTCGAAACTCTGGGTTCTGTCACCACAATTTGCTCTGACAAAACTGGAACATTGACGCAAAACAAAATGGTGGTGCAATCGTTTCATACTGCCAGCTTTTCGCCCAGTGTGACCGGAGAAGGCTATGTGCCTGAAGGCAAATTTCTGATTCAAGGGCAGGTTGCCGACCCGATCGAGCATCCAGAAGTGCGATCTCTCCTGCTTGCCTGCACACTCTGCAACGATTCACTCTTGCAAGCAGAAAACGGAAAGTGGACAATTTTGGGCGACCCTACCGAAGGCGCACTGCTGGTCGTCGCCGCCAAAGCCGGATTAGAGCAAGACCAGTGGAACAGCAAACTGCCTCGTGTGTCTGAGATTCCGTTCACCTCAGAGCGGAAGCGCATGAGCGTGATTGTTCAAGATGCCGCCAACCTGCTGCAATCAGAAACAGGCTTTTTGGCAACGCCCTACTTGATGTTTACCAAAGGGTCGCCAGAGTTAGTTTTAGAACGATGCCAGAAGATTCAGTATGGCGATCGGGTTCAGGGTCTAACCGATGAGCAGCGCAGCCAAGTTCTAGAACGCAATAATCAACTTGCTGCCAGAGGGTTACGAGTTTTAGGATTTGCCTATAAACCGTTAGATACTGTTCCGCCTGAAGGTTCGGACTCGGCAGAAAATGACTTAATCTGGCTCGGCTTGGTCGATATGCTCGATGCCCCTCGGCTAGAAGTCCGGGATGCTGTGGCTCGTTGCCGCACAGCCGGGATCCGTCCGGTGATGATCACGGGAGATCATCAACTCACCGCCCAAGCGATCGCCGAAAACCTGGGGATCTCTAAACCCGGCGACGAAGTGCTGATTGGACGCGACCTCGAAAAAATGGACTTGCCAGAACTCGAACGGCACGTCGATCGCGTTAGCATCTATGCTCGTGTTGCCCCCGAACACAAACTGCGAATCGTGCAGGCGCTTCAGCGTAAAGGCAAAATTGTTGCGATGACGGGTGACGGGGTAAACGACGCTCCTGCCCTCAAGCAAGCCGATATTGGGATTGCAATGGGCATCACCGGAACCGATGTCAGCAAAGAAGCCAGCGATATGGTCTTGTTAGACGATAACTTCGCCACGATCGTCGCTGCCACCGAAGAAGGTCGCGTGGTCTACACCAACATTCGTCGCTTTATCAAATACATTCTCGGCTCTAACATTGGCGAAGTGTTGACGATCGCCGCCTCGCCGCTGCTATTGCCGATCGGGGGCGTTCCTCTGTCTCCCCTCCAGATTTTGTGGATGAACCTCGTGACTGATGGATTGCCCGCTTTAGCGCTAGCGGTCGAGCCTGCCGAACCCAATGTGATGAATCGTCCTCCCAATCACCCAGATGAAAACATTTTTTCTCGCGGTTTGGGCGCTTACATGATTCGCATCGGCATCGTCTTGGCAGTGTTGACCATCACTCTCATGGTGGGATCTTACCAATACACCACTCAACATTTTGGCAACGGTTTAGATGCCGATCGCTGGAAAACGATGGTGTTCACAACCCTGTGCATTGCTCAAATGGGACACGCGATCGCCATTCGCTCAAATTCTAAATTGACGATCGAGCTAGACCCGCGCACTAATCCCTATGTTTGGGGTGCTGTCATCATCACCACAATTCTGCAACTGCTGTTGATCTATGTCGCCCCCTTGCGAAGCTTTTTTGGCACTCACTATCTCACCTTAAATGAGCTTGGAGTTTGCATCGGCTTCAGTGCCCTGATGTTTGTATGGATTGAGATGGAGAAGCTATTTGTGCGCTGGTTTGTCAATCGTCGATAAAACGATTTAGATCCAGTTAAAAAGCCTTGAGGGTATTGAAACAATAGATACTTTCAAGGCTTTTGAGTTACTTAATGAAATTTAATCAACATTCTCGAAGCCGTGCACAACCATCTTCTGACCTTTCATCTCAAAAAGTCTTACTGAACTTGCTTATTTCCTAATCATCGAAAATCTATCCCAGGGTATACTTTACGAAATCTTAACTCCCTCTTAAGGGAGTAGACAGCACCCATTGGAGATAGATGCAGTGCAACAAAGTAATTCTCTAGAACTTGAAACCGACCTGAGTCGATTAACCAGTGCCTTCGCAACTCGCAGCACGACGATTGGCAAAGAGGTGATCGCCAGTCTGAGAAGTCGGCTGACTCTGCGCGACGTAGCCGGAATGGTGATCGTCAGCCTCGAACGCCTTGTTTGGCAAGATCCACTGTCGTTTTGCTGGGCAATCGAAAACACGGTTCCTGGCTATGTGATGCGAGAAATCAGAAAAATCACCTCGATCACCGTCTACAAACGTCTCATCGATCGAGGTCTAGAGCCGGGGCAAGACTTCAGCATGGATGCCGAAGGGAACATTTTGTTTAGCGATCGGGTGAAGGTCACCGTTTTTAGCTAATTTAGAAAGGCTGATGCCTGTGTAGAAACCTATCCAGCTTGGGCAACTTATCAGTAGGGTGCAACGTGATTCGTCACCAGCGATTCCACGATTCTAATCAAACCCCTCACCATAGTTACCATGCTGGATTTCACCGTCGCCATCCGCACATTTAACGGGGCAAAGCGTCTTCCCCTCGTCCTCGATCGCCTGCGAACTCAGATTCAAACCAAGACGATCGCTTGGGAAGTGCTCGTAGTCGATAACAACAGCAACGACGACACTGCACGAGTCATTCAGAGCTATCAAGCCACTTGGGTAGGTCAGTGCCCATTGCGCTATGTGTTTGAACCTCAGCAAGGAGCCGCGATCGCCCGTCGCCGCGCTATTCAAGAAGCCGAGGGTCGCCTCATCGGTTTTTTAGATGACGACAATCTGCCCTCTGAAGATTGGGTGGCTTCCGCCGTTGCTTTTGGGCAGGTCAACCCTAAAGCTGGAGCATTTGGCAGTCGGATTCGGGGCGTTTTTGAGACAGAAATCCCGAAAAACTTTGAGAAAATCTCGGCATATCTAGCAATCAAAGGAAACACTCAACAGTATTGCTACGACACTTATAAAAAAGGACTGCCTGCTGGGGCAGGACTCGTTGTGCGGCGGCAAGCGTGGCTAGAGAGCGTTCCGACTCATCTCGTTCTTCAGGGTCCGACGGGCGATCGGCTACCGACAAAAAGTGAAGAGATCGAAGCTTTGTTCTACCTCCGCAAAGCAGGCTGGGAAATTTGGCATCATCCGACGATGCAAATTGAGCACCACATCCCTGCACGGCGCTTGGAGAGAGATTATTTGCTCAACTTTTTTCACACGTTAGGTCTGAGCCGTCATCGTTTGAGAATGCTCCGCTTTGTGCCCTGGCAGCGCCCTGTGATGACGATCGTGTATTTAGTCAGCGACCTCTGCAAGATTACTAGCTCCTTTGTTCGCCATCACAAAATACTTAAAACTGATGTGGTCGCCGCCTGTGAGATGCAGGCTTTAATCGGTAGCTTGTTCAGCCCTTTCTATCTGCTTAAGAAAAATCTGTTGCCAGTCAATCAGCAGCCCCATCCAGTTGCAAAAACGCAGTCTTGTCTCTAATTGGTCGATTCTTCTCAAGCATTTTAGTCTCTAATTCTATTTATAAATAATGCTAGATTTTACAGTTGCTATTTGCACCTACAACGGAGCGAATCGGATCAAGCAAGTATTAGAGCGGCTGCACTCGCAGGTCAATCTCCAAGGCATTCAGTGGGAGATTGTGGTCGTTGACAACAACAGCACCGATCACATTCAGCAAGTCATTGACGATTATCAAAAGAGTCGCTTTTCTGCAACGACACTGCGCTATTTGGTTGAGCCTCAGCAAGGAGTCGCTTTTGCTAGACTTCGGGCAGTTCAAGAAGCACAAGGCAATCTCGTTGGCTTTCTCGACGATGACACTCTCCCAGATGAAACCTGGCTTGCAAACGCCTACAAATTTGCCCAAACTCATCCACAAGCAGGAGCCTTTGGAGGGCAGATTCACGGCGAATTTGAAGTTGAACCATCACCAGAATTTAAGCACGTCGCTATTTTTTTAGCGATCGTCGAGCGAGGTTCAACCCCACATCTTTACACAAAAGTCCTTCCCCCCGGAGCAGGACTCGTCGTGCGACGGCAGGCGTGGCTAGAAAGTGTTCCTCAAAAACCGTTTCTGTCAGGACGTACCACCCAGTCAATGTTAACGAGCGAAGACATTGCAGCGATCGTGCACATTCAAAAAGCAGGCTGGGAAATTTGGTATAACCCAGAACAGCACCTCTATCATCAAATTCCGGCTTGGCGATTAGAGCGCACGTATCTTCTAAACCTAGTGCGAGGAATTGGATTAGCCAAACATCACATCCGCATGATGCGCCTCAGCGCTTGGCAGCGTCCCCTGGCTTTTCCGGTTTACCTCACCAATGATCTCATCAAAACAGTTTCTTATTTTGTCAAACATCAAAAATTACTCAAAAAAGACCTGTCCACCGCTTGTCAAATGGAGCTATTGACCAGTAGCGTAGCCAGCCCATTTTATCTCTGGAGTCGTCATCTAAACTTAAAAAAATAAGATGAAACTTAAGATGAAACTATTGATTCAACACACTCATCGTAGAGATGAAATTTCTGGGGTTCTGACTTATATTCAGTCAATTCAGACAGAGCTAAACTTGAGAGGAATTGAAACTAAAGTAATTTCAACGACTGACAGTTCGTTGCAACAATGGGTCGGCGCTATTCTTTGGGCTGATTTCGTTCACATGAATTCTAATCACTTGTTCTTTGCGTGTTTGTGTAAGATTCTCATCAAAAGAGTTGTCATTAAATATCATTATTTATTCTACTCATCCATTCACTTTACTTATCAAGAAATGCCTTTATCACAGAGGCTAAGAGCAGAGTTTATTCACTCATTACCTAAGTCTAACTATCCTTTAAAGTGGAAGTTGCATACAGTCGTAAAACTCGCTAAACTAGCGACTCGTTTTTTAACAGCATTGGTTGTCGATCGCCACACTGCCTGTAGTCAATTTTTAGCAGATTCCCACAGCTTCCCTTGGAAGGTGGAAACCTTATATAATCCCATCCAAGCTCAGGATCAAGGTGCTCACAAAACAGTCAATGAATTATCTAAACCGCATTCGTTTGTTTATGTCGGGCGGCTCAACTCAGATAAAGGCGTTGATTTACTTCTAAAAGCAACTCAACTGCTTCAGGCTCAAAACAAAGACTTTCGCGTGTTGATTATTGGAGATGGCGGAGAAGTCAAAGCGCTCCGAGACTTAGCAGCAGCGCTCGACATTTCAAACTGCGTTGAGTTTTTAGGGAACTACTCTCAACCCAAAATATTGCCGATCGTTCGATCGTCGCTTGCGCTGGTCGCACCTTCTCGTTGGCAAGAACCCGCTGGCTATGTCGTGCTTGAAGCCTCTAGCGTGGCAACCTGCTCGATCGCTGCCAATGTTGGCGGTTTACCAGAAATGGCAGGGTCGCACAACTTCCTGTGTGAGCGAGAAAACGTTGAAGAATTAGCGGCAGCTATGCGGGTTTGCCTCGATCGTCCCCAAGATGCTATTGAACGGGGCAAAAGAGCAAACGAATATGTTAGAGAGAAGTTTTCTCCTGCTCAAACTGTTGACCAACTCATTCAAATCTATCGAGAACTTAGCCCAGATTTTAAGCTATAAGTCATTATCTGTTGACGG
>Ga0209512_1002974_pt1 | contig 16809 bp, 17 predicted proteins | sample frozenSSSSmetaG_FD_184142 | JGI IMG/M metagenome (GOLD analysis project Ga0209512, IMG submission 184142) | Glacier valley bacterial and archeal communities from Borup Fiord, Nunavut, Canada, to study Microbial Dark Matter (Phase II) -... | ecosystem: Environmental > Aquatic > Freshwater > Ice >... | reverse complement strand
GAGAACACATGGGAACTAGCGAAGAATCTTAGCTGCTAGGAGTTGCTAGAGGAATTCCGACGTCGCCACCCTAGGTCTCCTAGAATGAAGGAGACAAAGAGGAAAACAGGTTGGGCGAGTCGACGCCGTAGGTAGAGGGGTTCGTAGTGCTAGGCGCGGGCTCTTTAGCCTCTGCTTCCTTACACTCCTTCTCCTCCGCCTCGTTAAGTTCGTCTATAGTTTTAAGGCCTTAGCGCAGCATGTCTTTAGCACGGGAACGAAAGAGTCGCTATTGTTTGCGAAGCCGTAGGATTTTAGCCATCGCCTCCTCCTCTTCCTCTTGCAGACGACGCTCTTCGCGTTCGAGCTTCTCCCATTCACTAGCGGAAGGACCACCCGCATCGCATTGAGCGTTCGTGCGAACACATTCATTACATCGCTTTAAATCGCTAGAAACAATGCATTTTAGTTGCTTCTTTTTACAACGGCTATAAGGCGGCATCTCTATGCTAGTAGTGGTTATTCGTTAAGCTAGAGTGAGTCGTTCCTTAAGTTTAGTATGTTTAGAAGACATAGTCGGCGGCGTAACCCGTTAGGACATGAAGAGTGGGCACAACCCCGCTTAAGTAGTTAGCACATTTCTTAGTTAGCAAAAGCCTTGAGGACTAGGCCTCTAGAGGGGGACCTAGTGTTACAGCTAAGTGGTTAGTTGTGGGTAGCTATGTCACGTGGACTTAGGATCACGTGATGGATATGAGGATATCATGGATAATATGTTATCTAGATATCTAGAGATATCCTTTAGCACGACGCCTCTATATAAGTAGATAGTATTCCCTTAGATAGGAGCTTCGTGCTTAACTTAATACAGTATCTTATACATACTAGTAACGTGTTACTTAAAGCCTTTATGTCTAATCCCCTACCTCCTCTGTTAAGTTAAAACCTTTACGCAAGAAACCTCTGTGAGCCTTATACGTTTAAGACCTAGCGTTACAAGAAGGGCTTCTTGTGAGAGGACATAAAAGTCTTAGGGATAGAGGACTATAGAAGGTAATGGACCAACAATGACTCATACTACAACTTATCCTAAGTTCGCACTTTAGGATCCTTCTGCTTGTAGCGGTTGCGGAAGCCTTATGCCTACCGACTTACCCTAGTTCAAGGATTTGCAGCGTTCACAACTTCAAAATGACGTAGCGGGCAGTACGTCCTAGTACGTACTCTCTAGTGTGCCATGAGAACTATCTGTGGTGGATCATTAGGTGGTCCTGCGCGGCCCTTAGGAACCGCGGGGTGGCGCGATCGACAGGAGTTAACCACCTTCAGTCCGTCCACGTTTTTTGTTTTCTAAGATCTGTTTGCTATTTCCAGCATATCATGCATCCCTTATGGCCAACCCCACCTATTTCCCCTAGCAAGATGGCGGCGCAACCGCGACCACCGCTAAACAAAGGTTTTTATACGCTAGTACGTGCGCTAAGAAATGCAGGGAGCAAATTCCCCAACCGTTTCTGTTAGTTACGATTTTTAACCCTTTAACCACTGCGAACATGTCATTCCGTCGTTAACAGTCTCTTCTCCACATTTGAACAGGCAGATTTTAGCAAATGCAAGAGAGCAGTCTTAAATTTAATAAGATGATCTGTCCTAATCTAGGCGAGGATTCAGAGCCTAACATTCTAAACAACAGATATGAATAAAGGTTGAGTAACGTCCCTCCCTACGTAGAGCAAAACCCACTGTGCAGGAAAAAATAATGGGTACTTTGACTTCAATCATCTTAAAATCTGTGTACGCATTGATATCTCTTATATTTTTGTATAAGTCGTGTTCTGTGGCCACTGCTGAACACACTAAACCCCTCTTACTAGAAAATCACGTTAGCGTCGTCGCCCTCTAGCCTAATTTGCAGAGAGTCTCTTTTCATAGCGCAACAGAGTTCCTCCATCCACTAGCGAAGATCTTTTCGCTAAGGCAAGTGTTCGTTAACGGCGAGCTAGGCCATTCTTGTCGAAGTGCAACATGCAAAGGCTTTTTGATATTAGGTGAATTCATACTATCTAGGACGATTAGAAACATGGGTAACTAAATGTAACTATTGAAACTAAAGGAATTGTAGAAAGTTTTCAAGAAGTAGACAACGTATGATTATAGTCTTGTGGACTGTTTTTGCTCCTTTGTGCGGACAAGAATGGAACAGGAGATACAGATGACAGTGTATGCTCTAATCACATGTAATTGTGCATACCGTCAATCCGTCCCGCGCCTCTAAAGTCGGATTCGAAATTAGCACTTGCGTCAAGAGCGACGTCCAGATGAGATATTCCTAGCTAAGCTCCCTCTTGTGTAGCGAGGGCATGTGCTATGGACACTAAGTTTTTGATCTCAAGGCTAGTTAGCAATCGTCGAACACTTTAGTAAGAAGACTTTACCTCCCGACCGTTAAGCTTCTCTTGCACCAGGTCCTCGAGAACCTTAGTACTGCAGACCGGTGGTCCTTGACCTATAACCGCCTTTTCCAGAAAGTATTTCCATATCTTCCTTCTTTAGTCTTCGCTAAGACTGTCATACTTGATCTTGAAGTGGATTCTGCTAGCGATTGCATCATCAATGTGTTCCACCCGATTAGTCGTTAGGAACATAATTCCCTGATAATATTCGAGCGTTCGCAAGAATACACAGACGATAGCATTGCGAATTATTTCAGAGGTCGAGCGCTGCTCTAGGAAAACATCCGCTTCATCGAGAAGGAGAAGAGCTTTCCATCTTGAAGCTCGTTGGAAGATTCCTGGAAGGCGCGCCTCAACGGTTTCTGCACTCGTGCCCAACTCGCCAGCGGAGACCTGGATCATCAGTAAGTGCGACACGATGGTATACAAGCAGACATACGGAATAGAGTGGCTTCTGAAGATGCTCGGATAGGACCTCAGCTGTTAGGGTCTTCCCCACACCTAGTGGGCCACTGATATGAAAGTCAGTATGCCATTATCAATAAGCAGGATCAGTCACTGTACTGTAGGAGGACATTGAGACCCTGCCCTTTCCCAACTATGAAATCGTCGAAGGTCTCGCCAGACGCTCGCCTCATGTGGGCCTCAGAAAGAGCCTATATGGCCTTCTTTTTCTTTTCGGGGATCTGAAGATGGGCGAGAGCAGCAGGCTGCCATTTGATATCCATGATATCATCAACGGCAAATTCGACTGTGGGCGTGTCAGCTGGACAAGGACCACAAATATACTGAAATCCGGGATGCTTACGCCATAACTTCTTGTTAAGGCTAAAACCGAGTACAGTCGGACTGCAAATGAGCACATCATCTCCAGCCACCTCTGCCGAGTTCTTCCCAATGCTCTTAACGACGTCGCTCGACGATTCACTAGTACCGTCCAGATCCATTGAGATCCAGATATTAGATGAAGAGGTTTGCTTAGAAGGCTTGGTAATGCTGGGTCTCTTGTAATTTGGGTTGGTCTCTTTGAAGTAGGCCGCATCAACTACGATTCGGCTGTTGATAGACACCTCGACCGGACGCCCTTTCTCCATGTAAAAGGCGGTCCCTTGGTACTAGCAATGATGGATGCCTGTTAACGAAAGAAATCTGCGGCCGCACTTGAGCAGTTGCGCCCTTGCATCGTTTTCATCTAGATGATATTGAAGGGGAAATACTTTAAGGGTATCAATCCGCTTGGCGCCACGGAACTTTTCAATTGCAAGATGAATTGCTGCTTCACTAAGTACCTTTCCATCAAAATCGAGATAACGACCCTCAAGGTGAAAGTACTTCACCCTAGTGTTTGTGGTTCGTTCTTCTCCAAAATCATACTTGACACATCTTGGCTTTCCAGTGCCAAAACACGTGGTATATACCAAGGTATTTGGTTTGAAGAGGGCCTAGAGCAGGTCATATGTGATGTGGCTATCTTTCAATAGTGGGTTCAGACGCTGTGTTGTGGGGACATAGGCTGTCTTGATGTAATTGATGAGGAATTCCAGATGTGTCTTATATTCGACGATCCTACTCTGGTCGAGGTCCCGATAGAGTTCAAGTCCTCGATATAACTCTATTTCAGGCAGATAGCTGTACAGCAGATTCTGCTCAACCTAAAAGACTATTAGTTATGGCTGCTCAACTTTCAGGTATAGTGAAGACCTCTAGAAAGCCTTGGTTCTTTCAAGCTGATTCCTTGAACATCTCCCAAAATTATTCTCAGGATATCGCACAACCCTTCTGACTTGATGTTAATGTGAAATGTCGTCTCTTTAGTATTCTTATCTGTTGGATAATTGAGATAGGATAGCTTCCATGGAAGTGGTTGACTGACCGACTCTTCCGCGGACAACAAAAACGTATCTGTCCAGTTCAGTTACCTCGTCGACTAGCTCTATCGACTCTACAAGTGTATACTTGTACGTCTTCTTATCATAGCTACATAGGAAAAGTTTGTCAGCGAGATTCCACTCATTTAGCAGTGGTGGCGTACATTTCTTTGACAGTTTTGAATGCATTAATGTCTTCGGCCTCAACTTCATTCGCCTGACCGTCTTCCGCGGTATCGGGTTGAGGAGCTTCAGAAACCTAAGCTGGCCCTGTCGGCTTTGCTTCGATAAGTTCTTTCAAGAGTACCTTGAGGTCGTGGATCGTAAGTGTAGATGCGTGGGGAACGGACACACGGGATTCAAGGTTTAAGCCCACTAACGTATCGACCATTTCCATTAGGTTGAGATGATTTTCGAGTTCGTCCTGCGGAGTTGGAAACAGGTTAGGGTTGTCTCCATTGGTGTTGGGGTCGGCTTCGGATATAGTAGGTCCAGAAGTCTCAGGTGGTGTGTGAGGACACTTGCAATTCGATGCAGTGGAAGCAACCTCCGTGGCCACGATGGCTTTGATCATCTCAGTAAGGTGTGAAACATTGTTCAAGGCATGCTCCGATGATGGCCGAGTCGGGGTACTTGGCGGGGTGGTTGGCTGTGCTACAGACAATGGGAGGCCGGTTTCAATCATCTCCGTTGGCGCCATTATCAATGCAGGCGGCTGAGGTGACTTCGACGTGCGTGATAGACAAGATGTAGGGAAAGCCAAAAGTAAGAAGATGTTGAGGAGCTGGATACTGGAGAACACAGAGAGTGACGATGATCAAAACTCCGGCACATCCGTGCCCTTATATATTCATCGATTCTCGGATTGTGCTCAATAGACGTCTAATCCATCTTGGGAAGACCAACGACGGAGAGTCGATCAAGGAAGCTGATCCCTTCATCCCCCGGATGAGCTGGCGGCCCACGGTTGCAACCATGATGCATGTGGAGTTGACAATCAAGACGGCTTCGTGATCCATTATGCAGACAACGCAGGGGGAGGAGATACATTGAAATGGAGTATTGATAGCTAAGAAATTACTGCTAGAGGGAGTGGTGATGGAGTACCGACTGTGGTTCCCCGAAATTTTTAATTCTCCGTATCTACAGTTTCCACTGGAAAGCGACAGGCCAACAAGCATAAACGGGGAAGCTCGATATGATTGTGGTTATTGATAGATCACGGCTTTCATCTCTGATCGATCCTTCTGGTTCGTACTGGATCGTACTGGGTCGTACTGGGTCGTACTGGATCGTACTGGATCGTATTGGGTCGTACTGGAAATGTCTTGGGTTGTACTAGGCTGTACTGTGTCGCAATGGATCATACTGGGTCGTACTGGATCGTACTAGGCTGTACTGTGTCGCACTGGGTAATACTGGGTCGTACTGGGTCGTACTAGGCTGTACTGTGTCGCACTGGGTCATACTGGGTCGTACTAGATCATACTGGGTTGTACTGGGTCGTACTGGGTTGTGCTGGGTATCTTTGAGCTTGTGCGGTAATTTGTAGTTATCGTCGGCCACAAGCTCTGGGCTTGGGTTTTCCAGCCCTTTAGGCACTAATATTGATGCCTGATTTTGTTTGGGGTAAGGTCACATGCCGCTGGGTATAACTGTGGTGGTCGTTACGCAAGATTTTCCCCATCAGTCATTACCACACCATGAATTGGAGAGCTCTTCCCATCAACACATAAACTTAATAAGAGCTTTATAGAGGTCTTCCTTCAAGGTGGTCGCGATCATCTTCATTAAAGCCGGCAGTATCCTTCGCCTTCTCTGCACTGTGTCTCTTGCTGGGCGAGGAATAGGCTACTTCAGTATGCACAATTGTTTTATTTGGAGTAGCAGAGAAGTCGTTGACAACAACAGGAGCCAGATAATTTCAGAGAGGAATCGTAAGCGCAGGCTGCAATTATGTCCGAGCAGGTAAGCTTCTCCATGTAAATGTGGCCGGGCGGGGCTTGTCAAGCTGACTTTGCATTACTCTCAGCTAGGAACTAAAGCACTGAAAGGAGACGACGAGGAGTTCATACAGAGTCACCATCTCTTCCCGGCCGACGCAAACTTTGCTAGGACAGTTACATGTAGAGGAACATTGATTCATGTATATCATCCAGACACGAAGACCACCGCTTGGGAGTGGGACGACACACGAGAATACACGACAAGAACTGTTCCGAGCGGCTATGTGGTTCAGGTCGTAGCCGCCTGGATCAAATTTGGGGCCTCGTCATCATAAGATACCTGCACCATCAGCCTTTGATCTAGAGCTTCGCCCTGCTGTCTGCCCACCAGCAAGGTTATACTCATATCCTCATTTGGGTCTTTGGGAAATATCGACGTGTAGCAGTCGCTCGTCAGCTCTCCACGTTTTTGCTCCTTACAGAATGGCTCGCCGAGGAGGTGTAAGCGGTCGACCGGTACCTTCGAGAACATATATTTGGGATAATGGAGTTCTGTTGGAGTTAGCGGTCTCTCTTGCCAAATGAAATGCTTCTTGTTACCCCTATGATGCCTGGCCATCTGACGTTCACTTTGTGGGTGGTGAGTCTGGTGCGGCTGCTGCGGCTGCTCGTCGGTATCTGATCCTGCGATAGCCAGCTCTCTACTCATGGGATCTGAACGACAGCCTGCCATTGCGTTAGCTTTTACTTTTGGGCACGGAAGAGCTCACGCACTGTCAGGGAACAAAATGGTCAGGAGCTCCAAACACCTAGGGTTCATTCCGTAGCCTCTCTTCCTCATGATCTCCTGCACTAATTGCAAGTCCTCATCTGTTTAAATATTAGCTACCGTGCACAATTCAGACAACCGCATACAGACCTTTGTCGAATAGGGACCGAATGAAGTCTGTGAATGAAAAGCACTTCTCGAAACCATTCCTAGAAGCTATCTCCTCACAAATCCTTCGTGCATCATGGCCGAGTTCCAAACGGCATCGTGAAAGCCTGTCGAGTGCGAACAACTCGTCGATCTTAGTGAAAGTTTCAATGTTCCTAGGCGATAATTCGAGTATAAATGGTAGGAAGAGATTTGAGTTTTCGCTCAAGACTCTGTGGTAGACATTGCGGGCAAGTTTCAATCGACGCTTCTGCCGAGTTGAAATGTCTGGCAAGTCGCTGACGTCTTTCCACACTATGTTGAACCGCTCCTCGAGGGTTGCTTGGTCACTCTTTGGAATAGTTTGATAATCTCTGAGCTCTTTGATTTTAACGGCAATCCGAGCAAGCACTGGCTTCATGATTGCAACTGTGCGATTCCTGGATCTGTTCTGGGTTGATATGGGAAGTTCTCGGTTACTCTGGGAGGTTTCGAGTTATTACGGGAGATTCTGGGTTATTATAGGAAGTTCCGGGTGATTGTGGGCTTTTTGCACCTTGGTCTGGGTACACGTGTGTCGATATAATTCGTGCACGTTTCCGAGCGTCCGCATTGGCTAGGGCGAAATCATAGTGGTGCCACATGCAGCTATTATGATGTCATGCTCATAGTGTCACTCGCATTTGATAGAGGCAGCAGCTCTCATTGGGCATTCAGCTCAACCAAGCCAATATGGGCGGTAACGAGCTTCATTGCTTAGTGTTGCACCGTCTCTGAATGCCACAGAACGCCACATCTTTTCTATGTTGGACCAGGATTCATGTACGAAATACACAGTAGGCCTGAATGTTAGGTTGACCGACGTCCCGTCCCGCCCCCGTGGGGATTTCACTCAGTGCCACTAATACTGATACGAACAGTTACACCTCAACAAAGGAGGACAACGATCAAACTCAAACACAGCGATACGTTGGTAGCTTCGAGGCAGCTGCACAAGTAATCTGCAAGAAAACTACAGCAGAAAGATTGAACCCTCCTCGACGCATCGCGCCTGCCTTCCAGGACCTCGAGCCTAAGTCAATCAACCAATTCAATTGTCGCTTTACGACTCGTTGACGGCCAAGATTTGACGTATGCTATTTAGAAAAGAGATTCCTGCTGTAAGTATTTCCCTTGTATGTCTTATCATAACTACGAACTGATAGAGTCAAGAATCTTGGGAATATTCTCCCGCTCCATGCACAGCATATGAGGTTTGGCCCTGTCGAACAGTCACGACCCTAGAATAGCTTGCATGTACTACATGTAGTAGCTCATCCTAGCGTACTCCACACTCTGCCCCGCTTGTATGGCGTACAAATTTACCGCTGGGTTCCAATTCGAGATCTTCATTGCACTAGATAGGGTTTAGCATAAATGTATTTGTATTCTTTATGAGACCTCAGAAGCAAATGCACACTTATCCGGCGTTTCCTGCTTCAAAAAATTATGTTCTGTTCTAGGATATATATCTTTATAGCACCACAATTACCTTTGCGACGAGCCTCTCTCAAGTTATTTGATCCCGATCCCCAATCCCCGATCCACGAGTCGATTCTAGTCCGGTGGTATTCAGTATTGCCGTGGATTGTGTGCACGTCGATTCACCTTTCCGTGGCACCTCACCCATATTCTGCAGCCCTTAAGACGTTGGTATTTTTCATCCATAAACTTACAGTATGAATTGACTTGTTTAGATTCTAAGTGCGCGAGTGTATGCATTTCGCTTCCTCCGACCTAGAGCGAAGCGACGGTCGGATCCGACGATTAACTGTAATCTCGCCCAAAAATATCCCTGTCCTTGAGGGCTTGGCGATCGCTGGTTTCCACAGGTTCGGTGAGAAATTGGACTATGGCAGGGGTGTGGATTACGCTAACTTACCAGTCGATTACAGCCAGACCTTTGACACCATCTGTACCATTGGAACCCTTGGCCATGACCCCCGCTTCCAGAGCCCAATCAATGACTAACTATTTCACACACGTGACCCGTGCTCATATCTCCAATGAACGCGACCGGAGCACAGGTCAAGATTGTGATCTGCCATCAAGACACCACGTTGACACCTGAATTTCATCCGAGGATTTGGACGGCCTTTCAAGGCATGCTCAGAAGAATAGTGGTCCATATACCTCGAGTTTCAACCAGTTCTGCCTGATCATGTCTGCCAAAATCACGACTCAATTTGGTCATGCTGTGCCGCCAGCACCTCGACACTCTGTAACCGTTCACATGCCCACATGGCAAAATGTCGAGAGGTACGGTGCCAACTCAGCTTCCGTCATCGCTACTTTCAAGAATGCGTATCCTCGGATGAAACCACATAAAGATATCGCCGATGTGAGCTCTGCTATGTGCGACCCAGCGAATTCCCAAGGCCAGGCTTGCTAACACTATTCACAGCTTGCTGCAGCATTGCTGAAGCGTCTAGGAGCGGAAAATGAAGGGTGTTTCCTGTTTCCATCACTATCAATCCGCCATGGAATGTGTCGAGTATTCCACGTCGCCGAGGCGAGACAACGGAGTCGACAAAAAGCCGGTCGCTTCCGACCAGATCAAAATCCGGGCCTTCACTGCGAAGGATCGCTTCTTCGCCGTCGTTTTTCCACTCGACAAGCTGTCTGTTGTCGGTGGCTTCTGGAGCACCCCTGGCGCTGGAATTTCGTCTCGATTCGCCGAAGCTAACCTGAATCATCTCGATCAACTTGCCGAAATTGCTGTGTCCGAGGATGAGACTTCCAGATCGAGTTTCGAGGGCTCGGCACACGAGCTGTTACGGGACAGAATCGTTCAATATCTTGAGCGAGCTCCATTGAATCCTGGTTTTCAGCCAAGACCATCCACCAACGATATCTATTTCTATCAGACAGGCATGGCTTCCATCTACAAGCCCCACTCATATTTGCTCAAGCTCTACCAAGGCACGACTGTGCTCTTCGGTATGGCCTTCATGAACACAATAACGGCTTTTGAGGAGTTTGGCTCGAGCTACAAGTTCTTCGGTCTTGGTACGGACGATGACTTACACGATTTGAAAATCTTTCTCCAAAACGAACGCAAGCACGGTCGGAAGGTTCAAGCCATCTGGGCAGAATTTCCTGCGAACCCGATTCTCGTCACTCCAAACATTACAAGACTTCGTGTACTGGCAGATGAGTACGATGTTGTACTCGCGATTGACGACACAATCGGAAGCTGGGCAAACATCGATATCACCAGCATGACTGATATGCTTGTGACCTCACTCACAAAATCCTTCAATGGCTACGCAGATGTCATCGCAGGAAGCGTGGTTCTAAATCCTGCCTCCCGCAAATACCGCGAGCTAAAATCTCTCTTCGACGAATATTACGTTCCAGAATTGTATGTTGATGATGCAGAAGCCATTGAAAGAAACAGCCGCGATTACTTGTCTCGCACCATCAAGCTCAACAAGAACGCCAGCTCCCTTGTCCGGTATCTGAAGTTGTGCACGGAAGACCCAAATAGTGCCGTTCGTGAAGTACACCATCCCTCCATCAACCCTTCAGGTGAGCATTACAAGGAATTCATGCGTCCCGCCACGCCAGACTTTACACCTGGCTATGGCTGCCTCTTCAGTATCGAACTGAAAGATCTTCCAACGACAGTGGCTTTCTACGACAATCTGAATGTGCATGATGGCCCTCACCTAGGAGCCCCATTCACTCTAGCATTTGCATATACCATGTGCGCTTACAAGAACAAGTTGGACTGGGCTGCACAGTACGGCTTGAAGCCTACACAAATTAGGATATCCACAGGACTTGAAGACACAGCAACTCTGCTCGAGGACTTTAGGGTTGCGGTCGAGGCGGCGAACAAGATCTATAGCACAAGAGTTCCGTGATTGATGTGATCACGACGAGATCTTTGATCAGTCGATTTAGGTCGAGTTGTAAGCAGAAGCTGAACCACATCCGAGTACGCTGTGCTGGACAGAGTTGACTTGGAGGGACCAATACTTGCCAGGCCATAATTGAGCTAGTACTTTGCAAATTCCATGCTTTTCGCACATGCATCCCTCTCGATGTCCAACTATTAAGAACGTAGTGTCGTATCTACATTGAGACCTTGTCAAATTTGTTGAGATTGAAAGTTGCGGTGCAACCTGCGCATTGTATAAAATTGAATTGATTGATTGAAAACTACAGAACTGTAGAATACAAGCTCGTTATATAGAATGCAGTGTGCAACGTGAGTCATATGCATGACTCACTACACTGCCACAGCACTGCCACCACCGTCAACAGCATAGTTGACTGAAGCTGAATTCTTAGCTCAACAAAATTGAGCAAGGTCCGAGCCGTTTCTTAGGCATCTCAAGACTCTGCAACATTGTTGGCGCCAAACTCAGAAAGCCCCGAAACGAACGCTAGGTATGTTACAACTCCATTGACTAAAATCATCGTGATTGGACAGTTGACCGCCTTGGCAACGTGTGTAAGGCGCGTAGGGCATAGGTTGACAAGATTGAAGACCATATAATCCCTTGGCATCGAAGCACATCCAAACCCCTTTAATGTATTCAACTGCAAAACCAAACAGTGTGCAGGAAAAGTAAATAAACTGGCTTCGCAATTGTAGAACCGATATTCAGTTGTAATTATCACAGCATAGCGTTTTTCCTCTGTCCGCTTTGTCTGTTTGGTCAGCCTTAACCCAATTAAGCAACGCGAAAACGGTCAGCCAACGCAGATGTCAGTAATTACGTGACTTCATATCTTATGACGTCATAGAGCGAGGTGTACGAAAACGAACTCGATCCTGAAAGAAAGCATTTCTGAAGGATCAATAATCTTTGAAAATAGAGGCAAGAATTCATCTTGTTGGACATGCTGAGTCAATGCATACTGTCGACCAAAACTTTAGTCGCTTCAACCCCGAGTTAACTCTCTTGGGCTCCCAGCAAGCGGAACCCTAGGTCGAACGTTTCCAAACCCAGAAAAAGTGAGCCTGATAATCACATCCTTCTAGCCTTTACGAATGTGCTCAACAAAAGATACTATATCGAAGACTCGGGAAATGGTATTGAGGGAGGTACAGTTAGTGGACCCCGATATTCAAGAGCGGAGCTCTTTGCCTTGGGACCCGGGGTCGGATCGACAAACTCTGGAAATAGCATTTCCTAGTCTGGACTTTTCCACCCTACATTCAGGATGGTCATCTAAGGAGGGGTTCTATTCTGCAGACCATAATGCAGTGAACGACAGGGCAAGGAAGGTGCGAGACGATTTGAGAGGGCCATTGTGGCGTCGAAGGACAGCGAAAGGGGAGACATAGTTGTTGTCACACTTGGAGCGTTTATGAAGTATTTGTCTGGTGATCCAACGATTGACCTACCAAAAGCAGGATGGAAAAGCTACACGATTGAGGAAGGAGGCGCGGCATGTATTCCAGTGCTGGTAAAGCACTCTGACGTTTTGTAATCCTTTGTTATCTAGGCGAGGGCTTGCAAGAGTGTCAAGGAGTTGTATTCATTGGTTCAGCGCCAACGGCCTCGCCGCTGAAACGTGTTCTCGCACATTCCTCCAAAACTCTGAGTACCTCGTAATGGCCAAACTTGATGGCTTCCTGTGCAGCAGTCCTCTTGTCATTATCTAAGGCATATACATCAGCTCCCGCGCTCAATAGCATTTCTGTAGCATCCAAATGCCCTGAGCGCGCTGCATAATGTAGAGCGGTCCAACCATGAAAGCCTCTGATGTTAACGTCTGCCGCAGCCCTGAGCAGTTCGCGCAAGATGGAGAGACGCCCACGACGTGCTGCGAAATGTACCGGCGTCCACTCATGATAGCTCTTGGAATCCACTGTCGCTCCAGCGCGCAGCAACATCTTGACACTGACGAAACAGTTGTTGCGTACTGCGGTGTGCAGTGGAGTTTCGCCAACATTGTCTCGACAGTTAGGAGAGATCTTGGCGACAAGCAGGCGTTGGACTGCGATATCATAGCAGATTGCTGCGGCACGATGCAGGTGCATGCTGATTCTCAATTGCACTTCCCCAGCGAGTATCTGATACAGGTAGGGCACGAGAATATTGTCGAATGCGTGGGATGCTAGTCGAAGACTCAGAAGGTCTGTCTTGTTCCCAATCTTGGTGATATTAGCGTTTGCTTTCATACCCACAGGGTTGGGAAAGGCAGAATGGGGATGACGAACGTTCTCTGCTATCACATGAATAACATCGACTGGAATATCTGTCAACGAAGCCGTGGCATCACCACACTGAGACATGATTATCGTTATGCATGAAGCCCAGAAGAAATACAGTAGAATTCAAAGTGACGTCCGTGAGGAATCATCTTATAAGGTAACTTGGATGTAAATAGTCAAACCCCGCAATAAGTCGCTTGGCGTTCCGCACTAAGAATAGCCCTGATGTCCTTCCGAGCCGCCACAAGGATTTTCCGTATTTGCTCGTCAACCCTGATGCAGGAAGGATCTGGACCTGGCCTACTTTGATTATACAACACAATAACTTGGCGCTGATGTAATTTACTACGTAAGCAACCTTATGTTTAGTGGGGTGATGTCCCGAAGGAGCCACAGCCGTACCAGGTAGTCCAGGCACCCACATAATAGAACGGTCGGAGACCAACCTGATTACGAAATTTACTAAGAGGATCACCAAGAGTATTTCCAGAAGCTGTCATCAGTGCCAAGGACTTGTGGATTCGCTCAGTATATTTAGGAGCGTCCTCTCCCTAAATAGCAGCAGACTCCTGTAACAAACTGAGGAAAACGATGTCCACAAACTCTGGTTCTGGGCAGCCGTCGCGCCTTATCAGCCACTTCACTGGAAGGTATTGCGCCCATTCCCTCAATCTCATTGTCGTGTTGCTAAAGAAATAGCTCTGCCAACGACCAAGGTGCCGGATGGTGCGCACTATGGGAAAATGGCGAGAGTGATCTCTGGGATAGGGGTAAACCCTCGCCTCCTCTTATCCAATTTGTCGAGCAAAGAGGCGACATTACACAGTGTATCGCGAAGTGTGGGAGACGTAGGAAAGTCCTTGTACCGGTATTAGCTGCCATCTTTGATATATTTTCACTGGCTGATTATCTACAGGGTTGCGGACGAGGTTATGATGTCGTCATGCTAGCCCTTCACGGTTTCGATGCCTATGGTTTAGAAATCTCCGCAGATGCTGTTACTACCGCAGAAGCGTATGCCGCCTCTGAAATGACCGCGCCATCTAAACACAACTTTTCTAAAGCAGGCAACGACAATCGAGTAAGCTATGGCGAAGTGAAGTTTCTTCAAGGTGATTTCTTTCGACGGGATTGGGAAGCAACCGCTCCGCTTGATGGTGAGACGAAGTTTGACATGATATATGACTACACGGTAACTCCTCCCTCCATCTCTAAACTCATGTCCCTGACAGCTTTAGTTTCTCTGTGCACTTCTACCAGAGACTCGGAAAGGCTGGGCCACGCGGATGGCGGAGTTACTCAGACCTGGCGGTTTACTCATTTGTTTGGAGTTTCCGCTTTACAAGGACCCCAAGCTTCCAGGGCCACCATGGGGCCTTAAAGGTGTATATTGGGATTTGTTGGCACGAGGAGGCAGCGGGATTCCCGAACACGACGCTCTAGAGGAGGAAGATGGCAGTGCGAGCCTCCAAGGTCAATTTTCAAGAGTGCTTCACATCAAACCAGAGGTATCGTATGAAAATGGCAAAGGAACAGATATGCTCAGTGTGTGGCGTAAGAAGAAAGCTTGATTGTATCAAAATATCTTCGCAATGCCACTTTGACCATTACAAGAAATGGTAGAGGTATGAGCATTTATGGGCCTTGAGTAAATAAAGATGATCATGTGGTACTGTTTAACCATCTACTTGCTCTAGTGAAACGACCGAAGTTCGCAATGATGCAACTGAACTCGGTGTCCGAAAGACAGAGGTAGACGAAGGCAGTTCCTGCAGAGAAATGTCATTTGAGATACCGCCTTCTGTATTCGTTTGGCCTCTCGTTAGATCCTCGCTCCTTTGCACCTGCTTTAGCTGGGCCCTGATCCTGAGTTTTTGTCGAGCCCAAGGAGCGAAGTTGAAATATCCTCCACACGCAATGACACCACACCAGAGCACAAGTTCAGAAGCATATATGACCATGCCCAGTGTGTCCAGCTCAGGTTGGAAGACTGTTTCATCAGCGACACACAGTTAATTCTGATGTGGACAACTTACAGACGGAGGTGAGCGAGAAGACATCTCCAGCAGCATCAATCCCAACGAATATAAACGAGATGCCTCGCACGGTTCGGTGGACGTAGATATCGTAATAATGCCGAAGGACCCCAGCACAGAGCAAGACTGCGGATATCACGCCCATGAGGGTTACAGCCCAGTACCGATCTTTCTGCACCGCATCCTGAAAATTCATCAGTTGTTGTCTTTAAAGATTTTTATGATTATTGACCTTTAGCGCAAATACCAAGCCAGTTTCCACACCCCCAAAGATTGCTCCCACCACTCCCACTACGGCACAGCATTTCATCGCCCCCCATTTCTAGGAGCCTATCATCAGCACCTCCTTCCGTCTCACATTCTAAGGTAACTAAGACTTACATCATCATAGTAGTAACACTGAATCCAAGTGATCAAACTCAACACTGTCAAAATCTGCGGCTGGATCTGGAGCGCGATATTGAAATTCGCCGCAACATTGTATGCACCTAAAGGAACGCCAGCACAGGCCCAGAGTAGCATCATTGAGCGTTGGAGACCTATTGTGTTGTGCCGCCGGTAATTGATTATTATTTGCGGAATGAGCTGGAAGGTATTAGTGATGTTGGTAGCAGGTGCGAAGGGAGAATACTTGAGTAGACCAGCACACTGCGCCGATTGTGCCTAGGACATTAGCAGCGATTGGCACATCCATTTTGAGTAATTGTGAACAGAGAGCACAGGAATTCAAATGACAATAATTTCTTAAAGCTTTTCACAAGAACTCAAGTTCAAGGAACACGTTTGTCGTGGAACCAAGAAGATGTTAATGGGAATTTATTAGTTCCTAGTGACCATCGGCATCGGGTCTCGTGTTGGAACTGCGTTCCTGGTAGTACGCTGTACTGCGTAGCCTGTATACCAGTTGTGTATATATAGGACTTCACCCCCCATAGTTTCTCAATCAAGTCGTCAAACTCCAATTATGTGTTCAACAGGTTATGAGCCCGGGTTAGCGCACGACGCGCTGCGCCAAATACACGTAATTGACGGCTTCCCTCATAGCTCTCGCAGGAGAGAGTAGCTATGTTGTACGATTGAGCGAAGATGTCGCCGTCACAGAAAGCCTCCTCACGACCACCTCCACACAGCGGAAGCAGCACCGATTACAAGACGAGTGCAGGGCACACCAAGCAAGCGACTACTTTGAACGTAAGAGCTAGGAATACTGTTGGGACTTCAGTTTAGATCAACTGGACCTTATAGGGGCGTAGCCAGGACAGACCAGCCAGATTCGACACCATGAGGGTGCGCAAGCGGTCAACACCACCACAGCGATGGTGCGCAGGTAGCGGGTAGCGAGCGCGGTCATACTGTGGATAGGATGGGCTAGGAAAGAGGGATAGGCAGAGACTTGG
>Ga0209512_1002973_pt1 | contig 16818 bp, 18 predicted proteins | sample frozenSSSSmetaG_FD_184142 | JGI IMG/M metagenome (GOLD analysis project Ga0209512, IMG submission 184142) | Glacier valley bacterial and archeal communities from Borup Fiord, Nunavut, Canada, to study Microbial Dark Matter (Phase II) -... | ecosystem: Environmental > Aquatic > Freshwater > Ice >... | reverse complement strand
GGTAGGGTAATTCGTGTGCGCGGGCGCATTCTATCATTGATGGGAATTCTCCATTTTCGTAGGCTAATACAGCTGTTTGTAGGGCGCGCTCCATCACGTCAAGAATCTACGTTGGCATACAGATTATTACAAATGTTCGTTTTGCCGAAATGTTCGTTTTGCTGTACCCCCCTAACCGGCTGACGCCGGTTTGGGGGGGCCGCAAAGGCCCCCCGATTAGGGGTATAACTCAACTCAATGAGTTTGAGTTGACCCTAAAACTCATGAGTTAACTCGAGTTGAGAACCCTGTGTCTAAATCTATCATTGCTATTATTCTGTAGATTTGAGCGTTTGAGCTCAGTTTTTGTTTCGCCGTGCGTCTAGATCCTTGACCAAAGTGAGTTAACAAAGCCTCGTATAGAGGGACACAGAATATACCACTAATAGGTAGACCTCTTGGAATTTCGTCTTCATATTCATCATCGGCAGAGTGCTTCCTCTTATATTAGGCCGATTCAGGTCCGGCGGTATTCAGCATTATCGTGGATTGTGTCTCGACGATTGCGCCTTCCCCTTTATGATCCTCGATGATGATAGGTGTAGCTACCAAAATGAGTTCAAGAACTTACTGTAGAAGGGAACAGAACATACCGACATCAATTTTCACTCCGAGGCTCGTTCCCGCATTCTCCGTCAGCGAAGCAATTGAACCAAGGCTCGGTCAATTCCACACTTAGCCCGAGCGTATTCAGTATTGTCTTGGATTGTGTGCATGTCGATTCGTCGTCTGAGTTGATAGCGGTCTCCTCGATCATACACGCAGGCATGGATTCAGTTGAGGTGGCTGTCGTTCTAATTGCGACTTCCTGATTCCTGTGGCCTGCAACATGATCGGCCGGCTTGCCAGCATGTTCAGTAACATCGACGGATTGGTCAGCGACCTAGGTTTCAGGCTCGGATTCTACCCGCGTTGACAGATCCGAAGCATCCGCCTCGGCTGGCGTGATGATCAAAGAATCTTCGCTGGAATTGGGAGTAGACTAGTTGCTAGTATTGGGCTGATCAAAGGCATCTCCACTACTCGAAGAAGTTGTGGCAGATGTCATTTGCTTGGCCTTCACAAGCCCAGACCTCGTTGACACCATGTTTCGGATTGGGATACACTGCTGAGTGAAGTGCAGGTGAGATTGCCTATCGGTGGAAAGATCAAATATGAAGAATCTGAAGTTGAAAATGGAAATTCGAAATGAATGGTGATTTTCCCTTATATGCGGACGCTGAGGTACCGCCTCTCCTAAGGATCCAGCTGTAATTTATTCAGCTGAGCAGCCTTGAACGGAGCATGAAGTCTGCCTTAGGATGCTAGATTCGTACCAACGTGCGTACTGATTCCCTGAATCCTTCCCCCTTTTCGCCACCATGCATAACATACGACCTTTGGAACAGCTGCTGATGTGCCACTGGGTCCCCTTCTTTTAAGCAGCTAACGCGGTTCATCATTGTGTGGCCATGCCTTGAAGATATTCTTAGAGCGGCTTTAGCAATAATATCAATCCATTGAACAAGGGTTCCTTATTACAGGTTACGTGGAGTGTACTTTTAAGGTGGCAAACTTGATAAGGATGTTCTACTATTGTCATAGATAGGCATATAGACCACGTGATTTGGTGCTTATCATGTGACTAGGCCCTTAGATAACAGTGCACGGTCTTGATATCGCAAGTGTCTTATCTCTGCTCATTAATTGGTTGTGACTAACTATTCGTGCGGGGTTAAAGAGCAAGGCAAGCTATTAAATGACGGATAGCATCTTTAAGAATTAGACGCGGACGTCTTTTTTTACGTCTAACAAACAAGGGATTAAGAGAAGAAAATGACCTTATAGATGTCGCTAAGTGCTGGACAACTTCGTGCGATCGAAGTTACTGAGCGCATCTGCTCATGTCTCTCCTTGCTAAGCTCAGCTTTTGTCATTATCAGCTTCCTCTGGACTCGTCGCTTCCATACACCGATCAACCGGCTTATCTTTTATGCTTCTTGGGGGAATGCTTTCACAAATGTGGCAACACTGATATCGATGTCTGGGCCCTTGCACGGCGCGGACAGCTCGCTCTGCCAGTTCCAGGGGGTTTTTCTTCAATGGTTCGCTCTTCTCGTGCTGGTACCCCGCGTCTGCCTTATTGCTCAAGATGACTAGGTTCATACCAGCAGATGCACTTTGGGCATTTTGCATGGCCTGCAATGTCTACCTAACTTTGTTTCGCAGATATGATACTTCTCAGTTGAGAAAGCTTGAGTGGAAGTATTGTATTGTGTGCTATGGACTCCCCTTCGTTCCCGCGTTTGTGTACTTATTCATCGAAACTGAGGCCAGAGGAAAGATTTATGGTCCACTCATTGTGAGCCTTGTGCAAATAGCGGCTTGTTTGATTGCTTTCTTTACTTACTTTGATTACCAGCAGTGGTGCTGGGTTAGGTCGGAATGGGCAGCCCTCCGCATAGCCATCGTCTTCGGTCCTGTTTGGTGCTTGATCGTACTCTCCGCGGCAATTTACATCTCCGCTGGCAGAGAAATTCTCAAGAGTCGACGACAACTGAATAGCTTTGCGGAACGAAGCTCGCAATCGTCTCCCATGACTCAGAACCAGTTTGACTTTTCGAGGGCGACAGACGTCCAAATCGCTGACGAAGCTGATTCTACTCCAGTGCAAGGCACAAGCAATTTGAGCCCTGATTTCGACCCGGAACTCGACAGGAGTCTGAGTCCTAGGTCCAGATACCCGTCTGACCCTGTCGACATTGAAAGTAGAACGGCCATCTCATCCAACATTGCTCCATTCAGGCGCCCACAGCGTGGTGCGAAAGCAGCTGCTAAGAGACGCAGGGCACCTTCCGAACGCCATACTCTTGTTTGGGCATATACCAAATTTGCTATTCTATTTCTGCTCGCGCTGTTTGTTACTTGGGTGTGTCTGTTTATTGGAATGTACCATATTATAGAACTTAAGGGGCTGACAATTTCCTTTAAACACAGATTCCCCCAACGATAAATCGAGTGTACGAATTCATCCACCCAGCTTCGCCCAACTTTGTCTTACTCTACTTGTCTTCATTTGTTATTCCTCTACAAGGGTTCTGGAACAGTATCATCTACATTGCCACCTCATACGCGGTTGTCAAAGGATTATTTGGCATCTTGCTACTACGCAGGCAGCGTGCTACCTCTGTCACGTGGCCTAGTTCTAGGGAGAGCGGTAGATAAACAATCCTGGGAGATTGTGGTTAAACTAAGAGTGGCATTGGTATACTCTGCAGTGCAATTATATGAAATGTTTGAAGTTGCCGAACACTGGAAGGCTCTACTTCTCCTTGATGAGGCTGATGAGTTTTTACGCCAGCGCTCCCTTGATCCAAATCACAAAACTCTCGTCAGTTTTTTTTTTTCGAGAGCTCGAGTATTACCAAGTAATTAGGTTGCTTACCATGAACCAGCGATTGTTCAATAAGAGCGACTCACTCTCAGTGAACAGTAACTCTAATTGAACAGTCGCTCGCAGTGAACAGTCAGCCTGAGTGAACAGTCACCCTAGGTGAATAGTCACCCTGAGTGAGTGAACTTTTAGTGCATGGTTAAATGACTTTAAGTTTAAAAGAGAAACCGCCGTTAGATTCCCATAACAAGTGAATGTAGCAATCCTAGTTAATTAGTAGGCGTGACTTTCTATAGGGACTTAACATACTTTATAAGTAAGCGCCTAATTCGTCCCTCTATAGGAGCTTAACTCTACAATAACACTAGCTCTAACACCGCTAGTAGAAAAGACTATTAGAAGAAAGGACAACTGCACTCTATAGCGCTTATGAAGATACTCATAATTGTTAGATCTTTCTAAGTGACTAAGTACTTGTCACACCTTTTCGTGCTTACATTAAGTTTCTACTCTAAAGTCCCATTAATGAACTATGGTGTGTGTTAGTTAAAGCTGTACTAATGAGAGGAGTGCTAGGAGCATATAGTAGAGACATTATTAACAACTTACTAGTCTAATTTAGATTTTGTAAGGCGGTTTTAGTAGCTAACGTATCTATACTAGATAGTCTAAATACTATAAACTGTAGGGATCTCGTTAATTTAGCCATATTGTAATAAAGCGTAGTATTTAAGAAAGTCTTTAAACATAGCGGCATTAAGTCGTAATGACGCCTTAATTTTTATCCTCTTTATATTAAGGAACTTAATATCTTTGTAAGTAGACCTCTACGAAGTGACATTTATACGTACTCTTACTATAGCTCCCCTACATCCCCGTGTCTTACTTAGGTAGCACTAGCAAGGGAGGATTGTTTAGTCCAGTTTAATAGAGCCTGTTGTTTAGATGTACTCTACGCGGCATATCCTTACTTCTATGCTAGAGCACTTCAATCTTCCTAAGTAAGGGCTTTCCGTCTCATCGTAGGTATAAGAATAGGCGATGTTGTAGATGGACGACTGGAGAGTGGGAGCTTAGCTCTTTATACTATTTTCATGGCTCACCCTGCTCACCCTACTCATCCTGCTCACCCATGACCATCTAATGTCGCGGTGCAACGCGTCCTAACATGGCACCCAACTTCTAAGGGTCGAGGTGGTCACCATCACATAATTGAGGGGGACGATCTTAGCAAGGCAGTAACATCGTAAGGCCCTTAACATTCTGAGGGCGGCGACGCTCACCCGCTAGGCTAGATGGCGCCGTTCTAACTATTATCTAGGTGATTGATTTAGATCGGCAGATTAGTAGTTAGGTGGGTGACCACTAGCGAATACCTACTGTTGTATGTTTTTGTCTTTTTTCCTTCTGTTCGTTTATTATTTTGCTGCTGCCTCTATCTATTCTACATATAAATTCATGCAATAGTTTATGAGTACATACGACCATAGACTGGAGAGAATTGGGCATCCCGTCTGCCATACATAAGCTCCATAATCACCTAGATACTAGTCTTAATCGTGCCAATAGGCATAGCATGGAACTTTAGCCCCTTGCCGCTTTGAAGGGTGAAGCGAAGGGTGAGCAGGTGGTTGGTAGAAAACCAACGATATAGCATGAGGGAAATCCCAACTACTTTCTTAAGTGGGGTTGTTGGAAACATACGCTCGTAGTTCATCTGGGAACGGTCACAGCCAGCATGTCGGGCATTCCTACGACTGGCATAATGCCGTATCCGTTTATATGATATAATGCTGCATACCTACGAATGACAGACTCTTATATAAGAAGATTATATTCCGTAGCTCTATAGTTTGGAATTGATGAAGGTCTAATATACTCAATCAAATCAAGTTCTCATATTTTCATCATTTGCAATCAACCTTCTGAAGCTCGCGGACTCGTTGGGTGGCCCTAGAGAAGGTAAGCCTTCAGCGGAAACAAATAAAAGGAGCGGAAATATGGGCCTTACATTGCCACACCGAGCTTTCTTGAAGCAACTCCGCAGAAGCAATAAGCGGCACTAATGCGAATTGAGTGGCCCTCGTCATTTGCAGGCTTTCTATTTCTGCAGTTACTTCCGTCATTACAGCGTCAACGTGTGGATATTGTTCGACAGCTGAGGTGGTCGATCGTCCGTATCGGAAATACCAATATAGGAGCAGACCTAGACGGAATATCAGATAAGAGGACGAAAAAGGAAGCTGTTGATGGAAAAGAGAAGGAAGATTGAACGGCTGATTCAATTGCAACATACCGCCTTCAGACGCAGCAGTGGTGGACAGAGGTCCGAAGCGATGTGGTGCCATTTTCTGTACATATCTCAGACCCAGTCGACAATCGAACCTCAGGGCCATGGCTGCGCGGAAAAGTGCTTTTGCCAGGCTGTTTGAATGCGGCTGTTCTGAAAGGCTCTGCAACTCGTTTGAATTATCCAGAAGCTCAGGTGACCTGAGCAGCCTTTTCATGCGTGTCAACTGGTGACTTCCGTAAAGATGATAGAATGTCGAATCCAGCAACGACCTGGTGCACTGTATAATCGGTAAAGGAAGGGAGGGGTTTGACGTTTTGCTAGGTGTCTGCTCACTCCACATATTATCGAGGAGCTGTACCGGAACGGACATTTTGTTGATGAAGTCTGCGTATAGCTCAGGATGTTGAGAGCTAGCAAGCTTTTCAAATGAACAGATATGGCTAAGCATAGAGGATACGATGGTTAGAAATGCAAAGTCGTCAGCTTGGATTTCCGGCTTTTGTCCAGCAAAAATATTTCTCACGACATCGGACGAATATAAAATAGTGGGAGGTCCTTCCCAGCTCTGCTCCTCTTTCAGCCAATCAGTCGTGTTTGAAGGAAGGCGAATTCTGGCCTCGAAATTGGGAAGGCTGAAGCTTTGTTCTTGCGTGATGGAACTCAACACTGCCCCGAGGATTCCGACGCTTGCAACGCACCTGGATCCATGTGAGAGCCGTTTCCAGTGGATAGGTTTCGGGAGCATGAGTCTTCCTCACCTACTGATAGTCTCCTGATAAACCCAGTCTTTGTACGTAGTTGCCTCGGATGAATTCATCGCTTTAATGCCTTCCTGCGCAAGCTAAAGACACAAACTGCACGTTAATCACATGGGCTGTCATATTTGGGTCGCGGTCTCATACTTTGGTTGTAAACGAGAACGTGTCCAATGCTCTCTGTCGCATTTGGGAGTTTCGGCCATGAACTCCAAAATAACTCAGCAAAAGTCTTGTTTGCAGTTCCCAAAGCTGAAAGTTATTCTCTTTTGTTCCAGTAAGGGAAATATCCTCGTTCTACGTAGAGTATTAGTTGAATACTAATACAGGTAGAAAGCGAAGGATATGGAGATTCAAGCCCGAGAGTCGAGAGGATTGAACGACTGACTCTTCTGCTATTGCTGTGACGCGTTGATTCACTCACCTCAGACATGAGTCGCAAGGCGGCTATGTGCATATTTGCAGCGGTTTCTTGCTCACTCGAATATAGGGCGCCGCACGCCATGATTTCGAGTAGTAGGGGGCCTATGATCGGATCTCCTATTAAGATCCTTCTAGAGATATGTCCACAGCTGATACTCACAAGGTACAGAGGTAAGATCAAAAGTAGAGCGATGTATTATTGGGAGATGCGGAGTCATATGCTCGAAAAAGGCTTTCACAAATCGCATCAGTGCGTATTTGGACGGAAATCGGAAATCAGAAAGTCTCTGGAATCGATCAAATTTCACCAAATTGGCTTGGGCCTCCGAGTATTCATCGTCGTGGATAAAAAAGGAATTGTCCGTCTGATGCATGTCGCTTTCGCCGGAAGATGAGAAGTTGTTTGGCGGCGGTATGGGCGACGCTTGGAAATTGTCTTGATTTACGGCCGGCAAGGAAGACAGGTTAATACCAGGCTCGAAGAGTTGCCATAGACTCAAATCTGCAGTTTGGTGAGAAGAAAGGAAGCCAAGCATATCGTCATCCGGCAAAATTGCTTCATTTAGGAAGGAAAGGCCACTGGCATACATGTCTAGATCCACAGACCCTCCTAGATTTGTTTGTGCGCATCCATTCTGTTCATTGGTGTGCGAGCCAGGCGCCTGTAACGGCCTTGTCGAGGATGAATCCCCCCTTACCGTTTCTTGAGCGAAATTTCGTGTTGTTGACGTGCCGGCAGGGCCTTTCGTGCATGAGTTGTCGAAGGCTGATGGAGACATACTGCTGTAACCGGCTCTTCCATCTTCGTGATGGTCAGCTCTTGGACTATTCTCGCGGCCTTCTTGTGACATGGAGTCTGAATGGAAATTTCTGGTGTGGCGGATAATCACATCCTTTCGTGACGACGATACTGAACAGTACTGACAGGCGTACGGCTTTTCCCCTCGATCTGTACCAGACTAAACTTAGTAACAGCGCTTGAAGGAAGGGTTGATAGTAATGTCACACGCACGAGCTGTCTGGTGACGCCTCAAGTGCGCTGAGCGATTGAATGTGGCACTACAAAGCGAACAAGGGAAAACGCTCGTGTTTGACCTCGCGCCCTTCTTAAGGCTGACGTTGCTTTCCTTGTCTTGGGTTGAACGCAACACAGCCATAATGGGATGACCCGGTGAGGCAAACAGATCTTTTGAGCCTGGGGCCGGAACAATAAGCCGAGGAGTTGGTTACATATCTCGAAGGAGCAGGAATACGATCAGGCGTGCGAGATACTTTTTGAAGTGAGACAGAAGGCGGAAGTCGGAGGTAGCGGATGAAGCAGCTGGTAGTCAGTGAAGAAGTGAGGTGGTTTGGGATTCGGAGGAGGGTAGCAACATGAGGTTTGTAGAAGCTCTGATCCCCATCACGGGAGGTAGCTCGGTTGCCGAAGATGCGGGGTACGGGGGCGGGCCCCTTCAGCGGGGAAAGGGCTAGACCCAAACAAATGAATAGAGATGTCGGTAACCCGACCATCCGGGTGCCCAAGATGTACGAAGTACTCGTTCCGTCGTACATTTGATTGGCTCTGTAATACTGTGGGCTGTACGGATATGCACATATCCGTGCGGAACCATGTGGACGGTTGCTTAAGTAAATCTTATTCAAATCTTATTCTTCAGGCTGTGAATCATCATGTGATTCATAGCCGTGATCCACCCCTGAGCTTATCATTCACCGTACGCGCACAATTACACCTTACATTAAATTGTCTATGTCTACAGTCCACACCTATCCTTGCTACAGAGGTACGTGTAGCAAATTGGCCGCACGGATAGATGCACTTTCCAGGAAAGATCCGGATCCGACCCGCGTCCTGCGTACCGGACCGTAATACCATCTCACTTGCAGTTCAACTTGCAATATAACTATACCTGCGAATAAGTACTGGACGAAAATATAACTCGTGACAGCGAGGAAAATCCATGGGAGAAAAGGGTGACTGATTTACCAATACAACATATGTTAGAGAGGAAAGGTCAAACATAGAGGTTTTGAGACACAAAATTCAGTTAACAGATACTGGCACGGATTCACGAGTAGGTGCGAAAGTTTATCTCGACTGATCTCAGAAATCTGTTAAGCTTCAAGAACAGGGAGGACTGAAAGCTTCGACTGCGGTGGTTGCGCGCCAGCGAAATCTTTAGCCGCAACGACTCAGTTCAGGTGAGACTTAGTTGTGAGACGCAGATGGGGCTGTGACCTTCTCGCTCGCTCATTCTGCGACGAGTAACAGAATATGTTGCTGCCACGGCAATTAAATGCGCGAATGAATCGCGAATGAAGATAACATCTCGACATGGCGTCAGAACTATATGAGTTTGTGGCTTTGGCCAAACTGTGACGCAATCGTATTGGCATTCAGTGATGCCTGGGCCCTTGATCTACTGATACACGAAGGCTACTAATCCATTGTTTGGGATGATGATTATTATATTGTTGTTCTGTACGTACGAAGGTAAGGTAAAAATATCTATCTACCTAACAAGCTAGCTACTCAGCTGATTCACCATAAGGGTGGATCTACTGCCATGACCACATACGAGACTCTTCCACGGGACGTATAGTCCATCATCTACTCCATCTTACAGTCGCAATAACGGCCTATTCAATCTACCAAACCTAGAAACAGATTGTTTTATATTGATGTGCTGATGGTCTCGGGCGAGTCTTTCTTACTCAGTTTTCATCAGCTCAAAGAGCCAAAACGGCAACTGCTGTAGTTCAAGACGTCGGGAAATGAGCATTTAACATTACTGAGCTGGAGAACTTCTCCAGTATACTACCCATTCCAAAAACACACGCCTTGCGCAGCCCGACCCCTCCCACTCGAAGCTAGCATAAGGTAACCCGTAAAACAATCTAATTCATGGTTGTTCCCCCTGTAACCGGAAGATAGACACCATTTATCCAGCTTGCACCTTCCTCACAAAGCATGGCTACTGTCCATGCGATTTCCTCCGGCGTAGCCACACGAGGAGCAACAGGCGTCTCGGCGATCATAGGCTTCAATAATTCTCGAACAATAGGAGGCGCTGCGTGCCATCCATCGGTACCAACAACACCTGGAGCTATTGCGTTGACAGTGCATCCGTAGTTCCGCGGGAGTTCTTTGGCCCAGCATCGCGTAAGAGTTTCGATTGTACCTTTGGTGCCGGCATACATGCTGATATCCAAGCTGGGGGTGCGGGAGGAACCACTGGTGATGTTGACGATGCGGGAGTCCTTAGAGGAGAGAATCTTCAATACCGCTCTTGTAAGTAGATATGGTCCTCTAACATTCAAATTGAGCAGTTTTTCCACATGACTTTCAACTTTTGCATCATCTGGGTCGTCCAGACTCATTCCCAGCATAATACCCGCGTTGTTAACGAGTATATCGACATTGCCAAATTCGGCCACTGTGGCGTCTGCTAGGGCTTGAGGTCCCTCGGTAGTCGACAAATCTGCTTCGATAGCAATTGACCTGGAATGTTGGGCAAGACTCTGGAGAATGCTGTCTGCATTCGCCTTCTCACTGGAATTTGGATAGTTAATGACAACAGAAGCTCCACGCCGAGCCAACTCCTGAGCTACCGAAGCGCCTATACCGGCTGAAGAGCCGCTGACAATGGCGACCTTTCCACGAAGAGATAACAGGGTCGCTGTATCTAATGAAGCCATGGCGTTGTTCTGATGTGTGACTGAATATGTGCCCTACTTAGAAACTTAGAAAAATGAAAATAACAACAATGTAAAGTTACTAATAAAAAAACGGGGGGCGAAGGATGTATCAAACGATAGAAGAGCTTACGAGTTAAAAACTAGTTCGCTACTGCTCAGATGCGAAATGGTTTTGATATCGGCTCCCACTGCGTATTGGGGTTATATATGACTTTTGAAAATGTTAAGCACCTTCCATGGTTGATTTCTTCTGCGGCTAGATTCCCCAAAGCGCGGAACTTAGAATGGGTGCCCACCTAGAAGAAAAAATACGGCTAATCAGTACTCCTTGCGGAGACAAAGTCATTTAGTCGCTCCAGATATGTAACTCCCTCACCACTGCCTCCCTAGATCCCAAAGTACTTTTGCCGAGGGTGTACATAGTCTTCTACTGTCAATCGCTTTCCACTTTGTGCAATCGCCTCCGAAGGCCCTAGACACTTGTCTCGGTTGTCTGTGGGATATCCCCTTCCCCTTGCTAATTGATACTCCCCACCGAGACGGATGGCACCATGCGCCACCATGGCGCCAAATATCCCATGCGCCACCTCGGGATGATCGGTGTTTCTGGAGTTTGAGTCAAATCAGCAAATGAAATTTACGAGCAAATATCCACACAGATGAGCATTGATTGTTTTTTGTCCGCTATCATTGACCCCACCGTACCAAAACGGTTGACGAGACGCTTACCGCCCAGACAAACTTGGCACCAGTGTTGGAGTAATTATTCTACTTGGTATTCGGAAATTTCCATTCCATAAGTGTTCTGCCGTTCTGCATATATTTGTGCTACTGTCTCAAGGTATCATCAACTAAGGGCCTTGAAAACGACAGAACATTGGTTATCAAGTCAACAAAATGTCATGTGCCGAATGTTACACCGGCCACACTAGACCAGGCGTGCCAGGAGGAATCGAAGTAGAAATTCACGGCATTAAAGCCTACGTAGCTGGCTCTCAACCTGCAGAAAACGTCCCCGAAGCTTTGATAGTGATTATCTCAGACGCGTTTGGGTGGAAGACGAATAACATACGACTACTTGCCGATTCATATGCAAGACGAACTGCTTGTCGGGTGTATGTGCCTGATTTCATGAACGGTTAGTAATGCGATTGCTGCTTTGGCTGATAACTGGAGCACAAGCCTTCACCGAGGCCATGCTGATGATCGTGAACTTTTCTTTCAGGCACTGAGGCACCGCAATGGATGATGAAACAAGTCGATCGGATTCTTTCCGAAGGTGGATTGTGGGGTTGGCTTGTGAAACCGTACGTCTTTAACTTTCTAAAACCAGACGTCTGGAGTATGATTGAAGAGAGTAGGCTAATCGCAAGCGTTATTGCAAACAGATGGTTGATGGCTCAAGCGGCGTACACTATGGTGCCATTCAGATATCGAAATCACCCCCCACACATTTACCCAAAAGTCAAAAAGTTCATGGACGAATTTCGCTGTGCAGAGGGAAGAAATGTCAAAGTTGGTGTTGTGGGTTTCTGCTGGGGTGGCTATCATGTCACGCACTTAGCCCACGGCGATCTGGCAGCAAATGGGAGAACCATTATCGATGCAGCTTTTACTGCTCATCCCAGTGGGCTAACGATTCCAGCGGATATAAAAGGCGTTGTGCTTCCATACAGCGTGTCAATTGGGGATGTCGATTTCGCCATCCCTATGAAGGAAGTAGAAATGATGAAACATATCTTGAAGGAAAACCAGGACTTGGATAGTGAAGTTGTTGTTATTCCAAATGCAAAGCATGGCTTCGCGGTGCGCGCCGACTGCGACGATCAGACCGCGATGGCAATGGCCGAGCAGGCCGAGGATCAAGCAGTCAAATGGTTCGAAAAGCACTTAAGCGGAGGAGCTGTGGCCGCTAGAAAAGGTTGAAAGGGTTCCAAAGTTTAAACAGAAATCCTAGACTTTTATCAAGCACTGCAGGATACTTTCCCTCTACTGTATCCCTCACGTTCTGTTCCAGATCTTCCTTCGGCAGTTTCAGTCTCTCATCCATTATAATCAATGAAGTAAAATCTCCTAGAGCGCCGTTCTCATAGGGAGAACCCCAGGTAAGGGCGCCCACAAGGTTACCCAGGCCTTACATATCCTGAGCAGCTATTTATTCCTTTGCTTGAGGGATTGTTAAACATAGTGTTAATGAACACTGTGGGCATGGAAGATCAATGTGAGAAAAGCATGTAGAATAGAGTCTCGCTACCTATGAATCTAACTACTATTTATATGCCCTGAATAGGCAGTGCCTGAATAGGCAGCAGTCAGCTATTGGACTGGAAGGCAGGTGAATACTCTGCTCTGGTAAATGCATGATATGAGACATGCAGATGTGAGATCTGAAGGCGTATGAACATTCTATGCAGGATGTGAGGCCTAAATTCCTTCAACAGGGATTAATTTAGCTGACATAATGCGTTCAATCGTCTGTTTCTGCCAGTGACTTTCTCTAATACATTGACCATCTAGTTCTGCGTCACAGTATAGGCCGCGATGTGAATGTACTTGTTTTTTGCCTCTTCGTAGGAAACTGAGTTAGTGAGAAGGGGAAATATAGCGCGAGCGACAGTCTCGCGCGTGCTAGTCGAGTAAGGGACATTGCCACCGCCGATAAGAAAATGCTGTCTGCTCGTCGAGGTTAAAGCCAAGAAGCTGGTCAATGATGTTGAATAGAGAGGGTGTTGCCTACGAGGCACCAGAGGATTCTTAGGAATATGAGAATCCAGGAGAATCTTCGTATTATGCATGGATGATTCCATGCATATATCCATCGGCTCTTTGAGCCTTTGTCACTGCCATTCTATATCAGAATAGATGGCCCACAGCATAGTTAGTTAATCAATGAATTCCATTTTCATTTTTTTCTACACTGCGTATGCTCTATTTTCAACAAATGAGACCCTAATATCATTCGTTGATGAGTACCGTTTCGTAAAGTACGAGTTGAGGAAAAGAACATCTCTTTATGACATTGAGAACGGTCGCGAAAATGTACAAAGTCAAGCCATGGATTTAATAGGATCGCCGTTTGGGTCATTGGTCCTTTTCAAGTGGTTGGCAAAGCTCTTCTTTTTATGAGCTAGAGGCACCTGATCGCCAATTTGCGGCTCAGATACGCTTATTCCGTATTCGGAACGGATGGACCTTTTCGCACCTGCCCTGACAGGGCATCGATGATGACCATTTGATCCAATGGACAATCATGGCTCAAAAACGACAATACAACATCTTGTCCCTTGAAGGTTTTCTCTAAAATTCAGGGCCATGGTCTATGTTGGATGAATACGGGCATTCACTTCCAATAGCTGACGGGCACCCGGGGATTCTGTTTGTGTTCATGCATGGAAGCCACCATGCATGGAACACTGTTTGATAGTCTTCAGTTCTTTATTGAGGCTCTCTATATGAGAGATGCCCATTCCGTAGTTTAGATAGATTTATTCTACATGCCTTTATCACTTTTGCTTCCGTGCACACAGTTCACCAATATTGTGTTCAACACTTTGCCATCGAAGCCATATTAGTCTTTGCCTTCGCCATTTTCTATCCTGTTCTGTAGGTTTTATCTTCTCCACTGATTAATCAATCACAACTAACGACTGTTTCAAAATAGTACCCAGGTGTTGTTTGAAGATGATCCTTTTCTCATAGTGTGTCGCTCGATGCCATATTGGATTGCAGCTTTGGTGACCACTGGGATCTGGGGCTTTATAAGCTCTAAACTCAAAACCATCAAGGCCCCGTTATTTATTGGATTTGTGATCTATGGAGCTGGCGCCGTGGGTTTTGCCACGCTGTAGCCAGGCCAAAGCTTTAATGCTCTCGCCTTCGCTGCCGTATCAGGGGTCGGCTTTGGTGCGCCTCTGGTCCTCGTCATTACTGGCCTTCAGTTGTCAACTCCACATCGATTCATCGCCACTGCTACGGCAGTTGCCACTTCGTCGAGGGCACTCACGGCCACAGTTTTCACAGCTCTCTATTCGGCGGCTGTCAATGCACGACTTCCTGGCTATCTTTCCAGCTATGTAGCCGAAGGCAGCTTTGCGCGCGGGACTCCCACCCAGCTCTCTTCCGACGTTTATCCAAGCTCTGGTCGGCGGTGATACTGCTGCTCTCGCCACGATTCCAGGAGTGTCGCCGATGATTATCGGCGTCGGTGTGGCTGCTTTGAAGCAGGCATATGCCGACGGGATTAGGATTGTCTTTATCATTGCGTCTGTCTTTGCTGCAGCTGCCTGTGTCGCTGTTTTCTTCATAGGCAATTTGAAGGAGGAAATGAATTATCGTGTAGACGCTCCTGTCGAGGATCTACGCGCAGTGCATGCCACGTAACAAATAACAATATCAAACACCCGTGGCAGTATGCGCATGGCTCCTTTTCACTCGTTGATAGTCTGGTGGAAGGATCTTTCACCTGCGTGATGCGTCAGTCCTCTGCAAAATCAGTGACTACCTAGTTGGGTGGAAATCCACTGTTTTGGTACTAAGATGCGACATAGTTTTTTTTCTTACAACAATGAAGAACGGCGGCACCGCCCAGCCTTAGGAATTGACGCCCTGGATTATTATAACCCATTCCAATTACCAGGCTATCTTTTTTTTTGCCTTTGCATGCCCGTCTGAGCTTGTTACAACCATTGCATTGAGATGATGCCTATCATAAACCCAGTCTCGTCAAAGTTGTAGATATCCACATGGTCAATACCATACTTCATAATTGTATTCTGCATAAGCTCAAACCAACCACGAATAGCTTCTGGATCCTCGCACTTAGCCCTCTGATAGTCATATTTTCGCTGGAAGTGTGTCCGGAGCTTTGGGCGGCGCTTAATGAAGTTGGAGGCCCAACGCGTCCCGAAGCGTGGCGTGTCACGTATTGCGAAAAGTCGATTTGTCATATCTTCCATAATAGACATCCGGGGAGGATATCCTTTAGTTAGTTAGATCAAGGATATATTGAACAAGAACTGATTCCTTTAGGTCAGTCAATTTCTGCGAATTGGCTGTAATATCGTGTCGTGGATGTATGCCGGGCTTACGCCGACTAAGCTTCTCGTGATCAGAATAGATCTTCCCCGTAGCTCGAGCACTCAACTTTGGGTCATTTTGCATAGCCTGAAGGGCTAAAAGGATCCTGCTTTCATCATGTTTATGAGACATAAATTGTGGTAGAGAAATTTAATGTTTGGTGGAGTTGTCACGTAGGCGCGTCAAAGTGTGACATTTGCTTTCTGTGACATTCGCTATACATGTATTTAAATACTTTTATTTAGTATATTTAAAATGTAAGGTGTTTTCATTTTAAATACAAACACACGGTATTGTTATCCTTCAAGCAAAATAGCAAGGTTTTTTGTCTTCTGCCATTTATATTTTCATTTCACCAACTAGCTTGCAATACATACTAGACTATACTAATCCTTCAACGAAGAACGTTGGTCACCCATAGTGCGGAATTAAGCTCCTGCTTAAGTTCCTTGACGGTCTGCACGGAAGCTGAGTCAGTGGCAAAGAGGTCAAACTTTGGACCAGGGAAGAGTTCAATGGAAATCGTCACGAAATCTCAAAGAGCCTGATCCAACTAGGTCTTAATTGTTGGATAAAGAGGTTTGATGCCTGTCTATAGGCACCCGGGGATTATTACTTTGGAGAATCTTCACGTTATGCATGGATGATTCCATGCATCGTTCCATTGGCTCTTTGAGCCTTTGTTACTGCCAATATATATTAAAATAGATGGCCCATAGCATAGTTAGTTAACCAATCACTTCATATTCATTTTTTTTACTGCGTCTACGTGTCTACTTTTGACATTAATTGCTTCAGATTCCTGACAGAAGTCAAAAGGCTGAGCTAAGGCGCCGAAACTATGCGCCCTTGCCCCTTGGTGTTGCAAATAGTCACGAAGATAGCGCAGCAGAGTAAAAGATGAATACAAAAGAATGGATTGATTTAATTGAACTATCTAACCTATGGAGCTCTATTTGTACTCAAATAGAGCGTTTGATAAACGAGTGTTTTCATGAGGGAATTGATCCCTCATGCATCCCCCCTTCCGTGAGCCGTCTGGCCCGTCTCCTTCCCGTGAGCCATTTTCTCACGGGATCTATCACCAAACGGAGGATTCAGGCGGTGAATCCTCAGGGTCAATTGGATGCCCCGGTGGCACCCACCCTTCATTCCAACAC
>Ga0209512_1002970_pt1 | contig 16827 bp, 11 predicted proteins | sample frozenSSSSmetaG_FD_184142 | JGI IMG/M metagenome (GOLD analysis project Ga0209512, IMG submission 184142) | Glacier valley bacterial and archeal communities from Borup Fiord, Nunavut, Canada, to study Microbial Dark Matter (Phase II) -... | ecosystem: Environmental > Aquatic > Freshwater > Ice >... | reverse complement strand
AGTTCTAGAACCAATGAACTTCTTTATTATTAAAGCAAAATAGCAGAATTTTCATAGTTATTTATTCGATTAACATTAATATAATATTACGTTAACATAGAATAGGCTTTCTGAAAGTAGCTTCGACTATAATTAGTTTTATAGCAGACTGCTAAGTAATTACTTTGCAACAAAAATTTAAACTCAATTTTTTAAAATTTTTTTTCTTTTATTTATTAAGTTATGCATGCCATACAGAGATTTCATTATGACAGGTTACAAGGCTGTTTAAAAAAAATCAGAAAAGAATCGGAAGACTTTATGCTTCCTGAAGATCATTTACAATCTGTTTTTCTGCAGGAAGAAAGGCTAAAGAAATTATTGCAAAATTACCAGGAAGCCTTGCAGCATTTAGCTTTAATATTGAAGGACTATGAAAAAGAACAGCAATTAACACAATCGCTGATTTACGTGCATAAAAAATATAGAAAAGAAGTACTTAAAAGTAATAAGGTGAGCAGGATTCTGATAAAAACTCAATAGATCTGGGTCAAAAAATAATCTAATTTAATCTGACCATTTAATCTTACAGATTGATATTTTATAATTTTGGGGGCATAAGAGATTATGGTTGTTTATAAAAACACGGGCCGGGCTGCCTCATACTGCATAACAGAAATATGGGAGATAAATACATTCTTTTTTTGTCGACAAATCTTATATGGGGTGGGAGTGAAGTATTGTGGACACAATCAGCTAAGGCATTTGCTGCAAAGGGTTGCAAGGTAAGGGCAGGTTTTTTTTATGAATTTGAGTTTGCAGATCAATATATGAACAGTAAGGCAGATTTCGTTGATTTAGCATTTAAGCCAAAGCCACTGCATTTTTTACAAAGGGTTATTCAGAAACTAGGGCTTGCAAAATTCCCTGTAAAAAATATTTTGCACGAAGACTTTAAAAATATTTGCCCCGACCTGGTTGTTATATCACAGGGAAATAATATTGACGGTAAGGTTTTTATGGAGGATTGTATACTATTTAATATTCCTTTTGTTACAATAACTCAATTGGTAACACTGGATTTTTGGCCTGCATTAAATGATAAAATTATAAATAAACTTAGGTTCTTGTATCAGCAGGCGAAAGCTAATTATTTCGTATCAACTAATACCCTGTTACAACACGAACGGCTTTTGGCAGAAAGATTCCATAACAATGTTATTGTCTATAACCCCTTCACAAAAGAATACCCTTCCTCCATTAATTTCCCCGTTTTGGAAGATGGTATCTACAAAGTTGCTCTGGTAGGCAGAATTGAAACTTTTCATAAGGGGTATGACTTATTAATTGATATTCTGAAACAGGAAAAATGGAAAACCAGGCCTGTTCAATTTTCGGTTTTCGGAACCGGCCCCCACATTGAGTTACTGCAGCGAACAATTAAATTAAACAAAATTGAAAACATTAGTTTCAATGGTCATTCCCATAAAATTGATGAAGTCTGGAAAAAGCACCATATTTTATTAATGCCTTCAAGAATGGAAGGCCAGTCTCTTAGCCTTATTGAAGCAATGAGGTTTAGCAGGGCGGCAATTGTTACTGATGTGGGGGGAACAAATGAGTTGATTGACGATGGTGTAAATGGTTTTATTGCCAGGTATCCATTACCTGAATTTATTGACGACGCCCTTGAGAGAGCATGGGAAAGAAGAGATGAATGGGAACAATTAGGAATTAATGCAGCTAAAGCAATAGCACAAAAGCATCCCGCTGATGCAGTTTCTTTTTTTAACAATCAGATTGAAAAAGTACTTTCTGAAAATGATGAATTTTTAGAAAAACATAAATAAATAAGCATGCTGGTTAGTATTTGTATGATTACGTATAATCATGAAAGTTTTATTGCTCAATCGATAGAAAGCATTTTAGCGCAGGTGACTGATTTTTCTATACAATTGGTGATTGGTGAAGATAAAAGTACAGACCGAACACTGATAATATGCAACGACTATGCCGAAAAATTTCCTGATAAAATAAAGCTGATTACGAGCAATGAAAATGTTGGGATGAAGCTGAATTTTTTCAGGACATATAAAGCATGCGGAAGTAAATATATTGCGTTTTGTGAAGGCGACGATTATTGGACAGATCCTTACAAGTTGCAAAAGCAGGTTAATTTTCTTGAACAGAATGCAACGTTTAGCGGTTGTTTTCACAATGTGAAAATGCAGCTGGAAAGAGCTGGCGAAAACAGAGAATGGATATTACATAAATCCTTGCCAAAGGATAGTTTTGATACGGAGGATGTATTGGACCCCTGGTTTATACCTACACTTTCATTTGTATTTGTCAATTACCCGGATTTTGAATTACCCGATTGGTTTTTTCACTGTGAATATGGTGATTTACCATTTATGTTATTGTTAAGTTTACGGGGGAACTTTAAATACTTTAATGAAGTGATGGGTGTTTACCGGTTGCATGACAATGGTGTATCTGCGGTTCATAAAAACTATGATAAGATTATGGTGATGGTATACATTTATGCGTCATTTGATATTCATACAAATTACAAGTACCATGATGCAATCCGCCGGGCAGCGATTTATGAAATTGACCGGCATACCCCGCCGAAGGAGATTTCTACTGTAGAAATAAGTAAAAACTCAATTTCAGGTTTGGAAAAGCTTTATAGAAAAATGAAGAAAATCATTCAGACAAATTAACCGCTTTAATTATTCTGGTCTCAGCACGTTACCGCAAGAATCATGGATATAGCTATTAGCTCTTCTCTGCAACTTTAAGTATATCCATATTCACGGTTGATTTTTAATTGGAGAATACTGAACGAATCGTAGCACTAAGAATATTAATCCCGGTAGTAATAAAAAATTGAAAAAAAGTTGTTTGTTAATTATATAAAACCCATCCCTAAAAAACTGAAAAGGTAATAGTCCGCAAACCATTATATAATACACTGCGCCAAATCTGGAATTTTCAGAATTATGTCGTAAAAAATTTAGTACAAACCCTGTAGCCATCATAAAAAAGAATGAGCCTATTGAGCCAAAATTAATAACAAATGTACTCCAGACACTATCAGCTCCCAAAGGGCTTTGGGTAATGAAACCCATATCCTGGGTGGAAATAACATATTGACGCAGACTAAAAAAAGTATTGGGTACAAGATTAAAAAAAGACGTTAAAAAGTTTGCAGGAAAATTTACCAATGGTATTTTGTTATCAATTAAAAAAGTACTTGTACTAAACCATGTGAAAACTGGTTCCGCAAAAAATGAATAGGAAGCTTTTGATAAATTAAATGTTAAGTTTTGCCGCCAAACACCCAGAGCACTGCCCACAAATAGGCCTACAGCTAAAATAAAACATATCTGTTTCAAGTTCCATTTTTTTCTTGCAAAAGATGTTTTAAAAACCAATAAAGTTAAAAAGGTTTGAAATACATACATTCTGCCGCCCATTGTGAGCAAAAAAAAGGCGGTAAGTGTGCAACCTGCTATTAATAATATTGAAATTTTTTGCTTTGTAATTAATTGATAAACGAGGAAGAAATCATAGATAACAAGTAATGTCGAAAATTTCCCCCTCACATTTGCATCGTAAGTGGCATATCCGCCAAACAAAGATCCACGCCCGAGTAAAACAAAAATAACCAACACTAAAAATAATACAACGGCAATTAAGGGCATATTACTGCTATCTGAGTTTTTTGAAAATAACTGAAGTGAACGTTTATAAGGTTTGCATAATTTAAAAATAAAATGTCCGATATAAAAAGCAGGTAACCACGATAAAGTAATTAATAAATAAGTTATGATTTTATTTTCAGAGATCTGTTTAAAAAACCCTTGATAGAGTTCTATCCCGGGATAGCCATCAAAAAAATTGAAATAGCCAACAATCAATGGGGTAAATAAATAAAAAATATAGCCTATTAAAAATAATATTCTGTGATCTATCCTAAAATACTGTTTCATTGCGTTTTAATTAGTGCAAAATAAGATTTAACTACAAAGTTGCTAAAGGCTAATACAAGTCTTTTTAATGTTACGATAATTTGATTTGATGATTGCGGCTCCTTATTCTTCAGAAATAAAAATTAATTGTGCAAAATTATTATTGTTATTTATTTTACAAGGTCAACCAATATAACATTCTGTTCTTTCTTTTTTATTATAAATGTTTTTTCAATAAATATCCATGAAAGGATTGCCAGCAAAAATGTTATGCATAATGACAATGCTAAACCAACAAACGGATTATTACTATAAAACTTATAAAATACCAATATTTGTATTACCGGAAAATGATAAATATAAAGTCCGAATGAAACATCTTCTTTTCTGTACGGGTAATTTATAACAGGTATACTGTATGCAAAAAAATAAACGGATAAAGCGAGGAATATACTTTGTACTAGAATAGGAAGTGGAAAAAATAATACAACAATGCATAAACTACCGGCTCTCTTAACTATATTAATAAAGTATTGATTTTTCTCCAATTCGGTCATCCATCCACCGAGAACAAAATAAAATAACTGACCGGGTATTTGTCTCGATAGAAAAAGATAATTATCATTACTATTATGAATGTACAGATATTTCATAATCAAAAAATATCCTATTGATGACAGGAATAAAACCCCATATAAACAATGCCTGTTTACCTTTTCCTTTAAAAATATTATGAGGGGAACCAGCAGATAAAAACCAACTTCAATCTTTAATGTCCACAAAGAGCCATTAATTGTAGCGTATGTATTTTCTGTAAAAACTCCCGGGAGAGCAGGTGTTATAAAATTTAAAAAAAAAAGATTGGAAAGAAGGTATTTATACAATTGAGCGGAACTAAAATATTGTGCTATTGATAAGGTTGAGATTATACAACCCAAAACTGCACAAGCTATTATTAGAGCGAAGTAAGCTGGGTATATTCTTTTAATTCTTTTTATAAAAAATTCTTTTGAAGAGTCGCTACGTAAATAGCTTTTTATTATAAGGTAACCGCTGATGATAAAAAATGCCTGTACTGCCCTTTCTCCATTAAATAAATAAGTAAGAAATTTTAATGATGGTTGCTGACTCAGTTCAAAACAATGAAAGAATACAACACATAAGGCAAGGCATATCCTTATCAGGTTAAAATTATTTTCGCTGTTAAAAGTGTAGCCTTTTGTATCCATTTAGCCATTGATTTATGCAAATAGAAATGTCAGTCTGTTTAAATATATTTTACGATACCTGGTAATAGCTGCGGATCGCTTTTTGATTAATTAGATTCTGTTTTAATACGCATGATTTTTGAAATCCAGCTCCGAGTTCGCACATATACTGTCCTGCATTCTTAAAATAGTTTCGTCAAAGTGTGCAAAAAAATATATTAAGAAATCGATTATTCATGGTTCATAATATTTCTGTATACCTTAATTACTAGTAGAAAAAATATTGTTATAAAAATCCCAATCAAACAAAAAATAATAAAACTTTTTACTGCGCTCGATCCAGTCATTTTTAAAGGCAATACAGGCAGATCAATATACTGTATCAATGGGGTCTCTCTCATTAAAGTTGTTTTGGCAGCTTCAAGACTTCTGAACAAATCCGCATAGGTATTTCTTAATATTTGTGCCTCGGCCTGTTGTCTGTCTCCTGAAACTGTTGCTATCTGCCTTATGGGGTTGATGTTCGCATCTGTATAAGTTGCCCTCCCGTAGAGTGAGCCCGTAAATGCATTTTTTATGGAATCAGTTCTATTCTGTAAGAAAGTAACGTTGGTTTTAGCCCGTTGGGTTTTAGTATCAATATAAAAACGGGTTACTTCATCAATTAAAGTTTCCAGGAAATATTTGGAAAACAGTTCGTTCTCTGATGTACAAGTTACCGATACTATGCTCGTGCCCTTTCCCTTTTTATCAACGCTGAGGTTTTTACCGATCAGTGTTTCATAAATATTTCTGATGATTCCGTTTTCAAACAATATTTGTGTTTTATCTTTTTTATTAGAGAGAAAATTAAGTTTTGGGTAAGGGCTTTCCTTTAGCCATTTATTCCTGTAATCTAAGGAGTCTAGAAAAAAATCAGCAAACAACAGTGTTTTGCCTTCGATGTTGACAGTGCTTTTTAATACTTTTTCTATCAGTAACCTTGATTGCATTAGCTCCACTATATTAGTGGCACTGCTAAAAACACCCCCTGCATCAAGGATAGTACCCATTCCTAACTGTTCACTTATCTGGGAGAAATCGCTTCTTGCACTTTGTGCTGCACCTTCGTCCAGGGCGAAAGTTATTTCTGCCGTATAGACTGGTTTTTTGAAGTAACTTCTCAATATGCCTGTTAGTCCGAAAATAAGTGCAACCAAGAAAATTTTCCACCAGCTTCTTTTAATGTAGAGCATACCACCCTGTATACGCAGAATTATTTTTTTAGGTGAAAATTCATCGAATACCCTGTCCTCATCATGCCGTGTTATGGTAGTATCTGTCATTTCTTTAAAACATTGTAGATGATCGCCAGCATAGTGGCCAATGAAACACCAAGGGAAACTACCTCTACCGGCCGTAAACGTTCTTTCTCCCGTTTTGCAGGTACAAAAATTTCTGCACCAGGACTAAGACGGGGATAGCTTTTGATAAATAAAAATGATTTAGTTCCTTTCACAGAACCATTTGCGTACACTACATAGGGTCTTTTTTTTGAAGATCTGTCACTAAAACCACCCGCCTTATTTATATAATCTTTAAACTTTAAACTCTCACCAAACCTTACCAGGGCAGGATATAATATTTCTCCGCTTACCCTTACCGTCTGTAATTGTTTGGGTATTCTTAACGTATCTCCGTCATCTAAAAAAAGATCGAATTCAGATTGAGGATCGTCTAAAATAGTTTCTAAATCAATACCCACATTTTCAGATTTTTTACGGGTATTAAATTCCAGTTCAGTTTGCAACATTGCCGGTGAAACCCCTGCTGAATAATTTTGCTTTAATAAATTGGCCAGTCCCTGTTCACTATTGTTCTGTTCAGATTTTGATAAATTTTTTGTTCTTACCAAAACAGCTCCCTGCAGGTAGGCTTCAGGAGTAAGACCGCCTGCTCTTTTTACAAGATCAGAAATACGATCACCTTTTGCTTCCAATGTATATTTACCCTTGTAAATAACTTCTCCCTCAATCACTACATTTTTTTGGGTAAAATAGCCCGGGGCTGGCCGGATCGTCACTTCATCAAATGGAAGCAAAGTGAAAGCGGGGATACTTGCGCTATCCTCTAAGTTCAGTTCAATATCCTTTTGGTAAATAATGGCAGTTTTGCTGTTGACAGAATCTTTGCTGGTATTGTTCACCCTTCTTGATATCTCAATTCGTTTTGTTGAAGCAGCTTCCTTTAGTCCGCCTGCCATCAGAATAAGGTCTTCAACAGTAATACTGTCTTCGTATAAAAATACGCCCGGTGAAGAGACTTCTCCTTCGATGGTTACATAATAGCCCTCCTTTAAATCAAATTTTGAAAAAATATTGATTCTGTCTTCACGCTTTAGTACTATATCTTTAATTTTTCCACTTAATAATTTTTCAACATCAAAAGAAATAATCATCGGGCTTAAATCATCTTTTAGCCGATGCAGTGAACCCCGGCTCATAAAAGCATCTTCTCTAACCCCGTCGGCGTCTTTAATTAACTGAGCCAGACTCATGCCTTCCCTTAACTCGTATTCTCCGGGTCGGTAAACGGCACCTTTAATACTTATCCGGTTACTAAAACGGTTCAATATTTTACCTATAATGTAGGTATCTCCTTTTTGCGGAATAATGTCTGATAAATTTTCCTCCAGAATGGTAGTAACTTTTCTTTCTTTAGCAGTATTTTTAAAAACCTGTATCCTCGACGTGTAGGCATTGTCTGTAAAGCCACCGGCATAATTCACAATATTGCTCATGGTCTCGCCTTTTACAACATCATACAAACCTGGTTTTTTTACCTCGCCCTTTAACTCTACCCTTACAGAATAGGTATTGATCTTTATTACATCATCATCCATTAACCTGATATCATTTTTTTTACTTCCGTTTAGGAGGTACTGATATACATCAATTGTAGCAATAATGCTGTTGTTCCTGATTACCTGGATATCACGGAATGATCCGTTTAAATTCGGGCCACCGCAAGCATACAATGCGTTATAAGCAGAGGCCAGGGAGGGTAAGGTAAAAGTACCAGGCAGCGTAGCTTCGCCTATGATGGTAACTTTTATGCTCCGGATTGTACCGAGGTTTACATCAACGGTGGTTTTACCGTTTTTTATATTGGTGTAAATTGTCTGACTTAGTTTGCGGGTGATGGAAGTTTTTGCCTGTTCAATAGTTAATCCGCTTACAGCAATTGAGCCGGCAACAGGTATCCTGATTATACCCTCCGGAGAAACTTTTAAATGATAGCTTATTTCAGAATAGCCTGACACATCGATCAGTAGTTCGTCGTCTGCAGCAAGCCGGTAATTTTTTGGTGTTGGCAGTCTCAGGTTAGGTTCAAATGTCAATCTCTTGTTATTGAATACGTCAAATCCAAAATTTTTCGATTTTAATTCACTAAAAATGGTTGTAAATTCCCCAATTGGTTTTTGCTCAAGTGAAGTAACTGTTTCACCCTGGCTATTAATTACCGGCTGCTTTGCCGCCTCTTTGGGTATTGAACTAATGGGAGCACTTAATGTTTTTCGAAAAGCCTTTATCCTGTCTTTTAGTTTTACCAATTCGATTGAATTCATCCCCCTTTGAAATGCCAGTTGTTCAATTTGTTCATCTTTAAGTGTTAGCCTGTCGGTTTCTGCAACTAACTTTCTGATTTGCTCATCGGTTAACTCTTCCACCTTTACATTACTCAAATCTTCCGGAGTTTGTGCACTTGAGTAAGCCTGTATTACAAAAAGGAATGAGCATAATAACAGCATTTTTTTGAAACAGGAATAATTAAAAAAAGCATTTAAGATTTTCAAAAAAAAATATTTAAAAGTCTCTTTTTCGGCTAATAGATTCATAAAATGTGAAGTGGTAAAATTCTTAAGCTAAGCCGCAAAACTAATTTTTTTTAAGAGGTAGCCAGATTAACATTATATTAATTTTTACCATTATTGACATAAGGATATAAAATATAATTTCTTTGTATAATTTGATTTATTCCTGTGAATATAAAGAAGGAAGTATTACAATGAAAGCAGCTTTGTGATGTGTACTCAATTGCATAAATGCGGCTTATCGAAAAAGGAAGCGACAACAAGTTTACATTAAGGTAATATTGGAATATGTAGTTTCGCTTTCCAGATGCAATTGTTAGTGCTGAAAAAAATATGTGCCGGAGGTACATAAAGTTTAAATGAATTACCTGTATGCCAAAAAACATAATTGAAGTAGAAAATCTCTCTAAGCTGTATAAACTTGGCAGCATAGGCACGGGCACCCTCTCTCATGATCTAAACAGGTGGTGGAACAAAGTAAGAAAAAAGGAAGACCCTTTTATGCTTAATGCCGGTGTTAATGACAGGAATGCTGCCGATAATTCAGGCTATGTCTGGTCGCTCAAGGATATCAATTTTGAAGTAAAGACCGGAGAAATTTTTGGGATAATTGGCGGCAATGGGGCAGGAAAAAGTACTTTGCTTAAGCTGTTATCTAAAATTACCAAGCCAACAAGTGGCGCTATAAAAATTGACGGAAGAGTAGCTTCCTTACTTGAAGTTGGAACCGGATTTCATCCTGAATTAACCGGAAGAGAAAATGTATTTTTAAATGGAGCAATACTGGGGATGCGCAAGGAAGAAATAAAAAACAGGTTTGATGAGATTGTGGAATTTTCCGGAATAGGACGGTACATAGATACACCGGTAAAAAAATACAGTTCAGGAATGTATGTACGTCTTGCCTTTGCTGTAGCTGCTCATCTTGAACCGGATATTTTAATAATTGATGAAGTGTTGGCCGTTGGTGATGCAGAGTTTCAGGCAAAATGCCTGGGCAAAATGAAGGATGTTTCTATGAACCAGGGTAGAACTGTTTTATTTGTAAGCCATAGCATTCCGGCAATAAAGCAACTTTGTACAAAGGCATTGCTGCTTGAACAGGGACAGCAAAAGGCTGTCGGTGATATGAGTGATATTATTTCCATTTATCAACATGAAGAGGCAGATATCGAAAAAGGAATAAGGGGAAATATTCCAGCGAATTTACCAGGGTATTTTACAGACTGGAAACTGGAAGAGCCCGTTTTACAAAACAGTCATACCTGTTATTCAGGAGATACCTGTATTTTTTCTTTCGGTTTCAGGGCACTGGAAAATTTAAAAAATTGCGAAATCTGTTTTGCAGTTAAGTACGAAGAGTTGCTCATAATCAATACCAGCAGCCTGGCCAATAATGGTGTTAATTTTTCTATCTCACCGGGCTATTACACATTTAATTTTAAAATAGATTTTCCAATCCGTGATGCAAGGCTTGATGTAGAAGCTACGTTTTTAAGCTTTTCAAAAAAAGTGGATTCCTGGATGTCTACTACCAAGCTCACCGTCTTAGACAATTTTAGGTCGCATTTGTACGCGGGAGTAATAAACCCAGAAACACAATTTTCTATGGTTCAGAAAAACGGTATGCTGGTTAATTAAATAAAGGATGGTTCGGGCGGTAATTAATACTTAAAATATCTATAGTAAAATGTTGAAGGAAGTTAAAAAGCCTGTTCTATTTGTAAGTCACTTTGCCAACATGAGTGGTGCGCCGCTCCTTCTACTGGAAATAATTAAAGAATTTAAAAAGAGATCAGATGTACCATTTGAAATTTTAGTTGTAGAAGACGGCGAAATTTCTGGTGAGTTTGAAAAACTTGCTAAAACCTATATCTGGCAAAAGAAAGAAAGCATCCTTCCTCAGGGAATTTTGAAAATTCCAGTACAGTTTTGGCGTAGGTTGTCATTAAAACTTCATCACCTCACTATTTTAAAAGGTGTTAAAAATACTTCGCTTGTATTTTTTAATACAATAACAAATGGCCAGGTGCAAAAAAAATTGTTGCCATTAAAATGCAGGTTTGTTTGTTATGTACACGAACTGGAAGCAGCCATACAAATTGCAACAAATAAGGAAGGCCTGGAAATAGTATTAGCCAATACGCAATTATTTCTTGCCTGTTCTCATGCAGTAAAAAAAAATCTCGTTACCAATCACCATATTGAAGAAAAGAATATCGAGGTAGTCAATTATTCAATGGCCGAAGTATTCAGGGAAAAGAAAATGCATGCAGCATTTATTACTGCTTTCAAAACAAATAATAATATTCCAGCCGATGCCATCATCATTGGTATTGCAGCCTCCAATGAATGGCGGAAAGGATTTGATCTGTTACTTCCACTGGTAGCCGTTTTTTTTAATTTGTATCCCCATAGCAATGCTTATTTTATCTGGAAAGGATTCAGGAAGGAAAATAGGTCTTCATTTTTTGATTTGTATGATTACATGAAATTTAATAACAAGGGGCGGGTAATACTATTGCCTCATGATGGAGATAGTATCAATACCATTGCCTGTTTTGATATTCATCTCTTACTTTCCAGGGAGGACCCTTATCCGCTGGTGGTATTGGAAGCCGCTTCCTTTGCCATACCGACGGTAAGCTTTGCAAATGCAGGTGGCAGCCCTGAATTTATTGAAAAAGATTGTGGCTGTTGTGCTCCTTACGGTGACCTTCTGCGGCTATCGCAACTATTGTATGAATTGGCAAATGATGCTGAAAAGAGAAATAATATGGGTGCAAATGCGCAACGAAAACTACGGCAGCGGCATGATCCGGAAAATGCCATGCCGGCATTTATGCGGATTCTGGCAAGCTGAGTGCAGTACTAAAAATAGTTTAATTCCAACAATGGATCAGGTATTGTTTTTATCTCATCAATTCTCAGAAAGAAAATGATTTCAATAATTATTTGTTCAGCAAATAAAGGTGTGCTTGATAATGCAGTTAAAAGTATTACCGGTACAATCGGCGTTCCTTTTGAAGTAATCAGTATAGAAAACAGTACCCGTAAGTATGGAATCTGCGCAGCCTATAACCTGGGGGCAGCCAAAGCAAATTATGATATCTTATGTTTTATGCACGAAGACATTTCTTTCGATACCATCGGCTGGGGGCAGAAAGTTATGGATCATTTAAAATCACCGGCAGTTGGTTTGATTGGTCTGGCTGGAGGTGATTCTAAAAGCCTGGTGCCTTCTCCATGGGCTTCGCTCATGTGTTTTAATGAAGGTAATTTTATACAACATTACAAAGATCCGGCAAAGCCGCCTAAGCGGATCTACGGCACCTGTTCTCCCGAAGACCTGTCCGCTATCAAAAGGGTAATTTGTATCGATGGGTTCTGGATGTGTACCCGCAGGGACGTATTTGCAAAGTACAGGTTTGATGAAAAAACTTTCACCGGTTTTCATGCTTATGATATCGACTATTCGTTGCAGGTAGCAGGCGGATACAAGGTAGCGGTAGTTTTTGATATACTGGTACACCATTATTCAGAAGGAAAGTTTGACAGGACATGGCTTGAAAATGCAATGCTGGTAAGCGATAAATGGCAAAGGGTATTGCCTGCTGCGGTGCATACTATCAGTAAAGAAAAACTGGTAGAAGAGCAGTGGACAACCATGAGAAGTTTTATTGATAAAATGGTGGAAGTGGGTTACAGTCTGCCGGTCATCTGCAGGTTGTATGTAAAATATTCGTTTAAAAAACATTTCTACTGGAAACACTTTTTATATTTTTTTAGGTACATTTTTTTGGAGTATTTAAAAAAAGAAGAGTGGCGCAAAGAGCCAGGCAAATTTAAAAAAGCAGCGGATCGATGAAACGAATCGGTAATAACTTCTGATTTTTATAAAAATAAGTATTGGTTTAATGACTTATAATCGATTACAACATACTGTGCAATGCCTCTGCAGTATTGTAATGCAAAAGGTAACAAGGGATGTGGAAATAACGCTGGCCGACGATTTTCTAACCGATCATTAGTTTGATTTTATCCGTGACTTTGCTGGGCATTCGGATTTTAATTTTATCTATTTACCTACCACAAAAAACTGAGGGTTTGTAAAAGATTACCGCCGCCCTTTTTTTGGCCTGCAAGGGAAATTACATTACAGTAACAAAAGGCACGACTGTTGGATAGCCCCTAAGCACTTACAAAAACTAGTAAATTTTTTAGCAAGCCATCAGGAGTGTTTGATGACAATGAACCTTTTGTTCACATTGAACGAATTTGCTACAATCTATTCAGCAGCAGCATGGGCAAGGCCGGAAGATTTTAAATAGGTAACAGTACAGGAAATAGCATGGGAAAATTAATTGGGCAATACCCCAGCCGGTGTTGTCGGAAAAATTGGAATATAGAAATCCGATCGAGATTTTTTTAGTCTTCTGATAGCTGATTGGATAATCGGCATAGTACCGAGCAAAGATGGGCTTCCAGCAATTCTAAAAGAATCAACGGCTGGTTATATCATTAATAATAAGGGGCATGCTTTACTCGGCGATGAACTGAAGAAAACCGACATAAGCAAGGATCAACTGGAATGGGTGATACTTTTTACGACACAGACAAAAGCCAGTTAAAATACAAATAATTATTTAAAACGAAAGACGCTTATGTATTGTAAAGTATTTTTTTTAGTAAATTCTGCAGTTGAAAAACCTGACTGGTTGAAGAACCTTCTTACACAAACCTGTAATTTTTACCACCCTTCATTCCCCATTTTTTTAAAAAAAATCCGTTTTACCAAGAAAATCAGCAATTAGTATTACAACATCAGCGTAAAAAATTGTTCCGAATTGCATTTATATCGTTAACAATTAATTAACCGGTCTTTAACAATACCATAAACTTTTGATAAGATTGAAAAGCCAATAACTGATGATAACGAAATTACTTTTGGTAAAACTATTTACACATGAAAAAGATTTTTACCTTGTTATTTACAACGTTGATTGTAACAGCAGCATTTGCGCAAAGTTCAATCATAGTGCCTTCAACAAATTATGATTATTCATTTGTTACCGTGGGTTGTAATAGGGTAGATTACCTCGATACGGCTGCTACCTCAAACGATGCTCTTTATAGCACAGGAGCCAGCACGGCTAATGTATATCAGTTAAAACGTTTGTTCACAGAAATTTCGCAGCTAAGCCCCTTACCAAAATTTCTTATCATGACAGGGGATATTGTAATGGGTTACAAAACACCGTCAACACCTGATACAACCGAGTTGGCCAAACAATTAACAGCATGGAAAGCAATTTACGAAAGCCACCCTCTGTCAACGATGGGCATCACGCTCATAGTGGTGCCAGGTAACCACGAAACTCAGGATAAGGCTGCAGGCAAAAAGTCATTCCTTGCAGCTGAACAAATATTTACAAGGGTCATGGCGCCATACATATTGGGCAGTAATGGACCCGGAATCGGCGGCGCCGATGGATTAACAACCGACCAAAGCAAGTTGACCTATTCATTCAATTATGGACTTGACCATTATATTATGATGAACACCGACCCTGTAGGCAGAGACAACCAGGTACCTTACAAATGGTTAGCTGGTGATATACAATATGCAAAGGCAAATAGTGCGAGGCATATTTTTGTATTTGGCCATAAACCAGCCTATTCATCTCCACTAACACCTGCAGGCGGTTTGGATGCTGCAAGCACCCTGCCTCAAAGAGATAGTTTATGGAAATATTTAGAGAATAATAATTGCGAGGCAATGTTCTCTGCTCATGAGCATCTTTGGGACAGCATTCATCCACATGCCGGTAAAACTTGGCAGGTTATCGCGGGTAATGGCGGCTCACGTGTAGAACCAGCCTGGGCGGCAACTACAGGGCCTGGAAGGCAGTATTATGGTTACACACTTGTTAACCTTTATACAGACAGAAAAGTGAATGTAATGGGACTAGGCAGAAATACAGATATGACCCCTGTTGTAGGCTCTCCATTTACAATTAACGAAGATGCCAATCCTACAACTGTCAGGAATAATTTCAATATTTGTTTAACTACCACATCCACCACCAGTATCACTGCCAATAACAGTTATGCCTGGAACGGGGTTACTTATACCAGTTCAGGAACTTATACCAAAACAGGTCTGACAAATGCAGCAGGCTGTGATTCAGTTGCCACTTTAATTTTACAAATTATTCCATTCAATTCCACTTACGTAATTGGAACTTCACCTGGTGTTCAGTTTACTGCCATGTTAACAGCCAACGATTCAGTGGGTGGATATAAAATGAGCGGTATCCCCGATGGATTGGGTGCTTTCGACAATGGTGACGGTACATTTACCTTGCTGATGAACCATGAAATTACAAGTGCATTGGGTGATGTTAGGGCACATGGTTCAAAAGGTGCTTTTGTTTCCAAATGGATCATTAATAAGTCCGACCTGAAAGTGACCAATGGTGAAGACCTGATGAAGAAAGTAAATCTTTGGGATATTGCTACATCAACTTACACAGAATTCAGTGCATTAAATCCATCTTCACGTGCCGCATTCTCCCGTTTTTGTTCCGCTGATCTTCCTCCGGTATCTGCATTTTATAACAGTACTACCGGACTTGGAACACAGGAACGTATTTTTATGAACGGGGAAGAAAATAATGATGAAAGCCGTGCAATGGCACATATTGTTACCGGTGCAAATGGAGGTACTTCTTGGGAGTTACCAGCCTTAGGGAAGGCTGCATGGGAAAATGCGGTAGCCACACCAAACTCAGGTAATAAAACAGTAGTTGGTTTGATGAATGACGGAACTGACGGACAGGTATATTTTTACATTGGCACCAAAACAAATACTGGAACAGAAGTCGACAAAGCAGGGTTGACCAACGGAACACCTTGGGGAGTAAAGGTAACAGGCTTTGCAAAAGAGCGTGTGAATTCTACTACACTTAATCCGCTACCTGCAATAGGAACAAGGTTTAGCCTGGTAGATTTGGGCATTGTAAAAAATATAACCGGAGTTTCATTCAATGCTAACAGTAACACTGCGGGTATTACTAGTTTCTCACGTCCTGAAGATGGTGCATGGGATCCATCACATCCTAATGATTTTTATTTTAATACTACTGATCAATTAGACCAGGTAAATGATGGAATTGGCGTACAGGTTGGACGTACCCGGGTGTGGCGTTTACGTTTCGATGACGTAAAAAATCCAGAAACCGGCGGTACTATTGAAGCAGTACTGGATGGGACTGAAGGGCCTGTTATGCTCGACAACATGGCGATCAATAAAGACGGCCATATTATATTGCTCGAAGATGTGGGTAATGCCGCACACAATGGTAAAGTTTGGGATTATAATATTGCAAAAGATTCACTGCGACTAATTGGTAAACATGATCCGGTTCGCTTTGGCGATATCGGTGTAGCTGCTACCGCACCATTTACTGTAGATGAAGAAACATCCGGTGTAATCGATATGCAGGACATACTCGGGGCGGGTAAATTCTTAATCGTTGACCAAGCGCATTATACAGCAGGCATACCTGTTGATATTGTTGAAGGTGGACAGTTGCTGGAATTGTATAACCCTTATTCAATTAATCAGTCTCCGGCAATAACAATTACCAACCCTATTACAGGCAACCCATACAATGCTGTGGCCAATATAAGCTTTGATGCAACTGCAACAGATGTTGATGGCATCATTACAAAGGTTGAATTTTATAACAATGCGATTAAGATAGGGGAAGATCTAACCGCACCGTACTCTTTTGCAGGTGACTCT
>Ga0209512_1002969_pt1 | contig 16827 bp, 16 predicted proteins | sample frozenSSSSmetaG_FD_184142 | JGI IMG/M metagenome (GOLD analysis project Ga0209512, IMG submission 184142) | Glacier valley bacterial and archeal communities from Borup Fiord, Nunavut, Canada, to study Microbial Dark Matter (Phase II) -... | ecosystem: Environmental > Aquatic > Freshwater > Ice >... | reverse complement strand
CAAGGCTGCTGCGGACGCACAGGCCGCCGCCGATGCCAAGGCTGCTGCGGACGCACAGGCTGCCGCCGACGCCAAGGCTGCTGCCGACGCACAGGCTGCCGCCGATGCCAAGGCTGCTGCGGACGCACAGGCTGCCGCCGACGCCAAGGCTGCTGCCGACGCACAGGCTGCCGCCGATGCCAAGGCCGCAGCGGACGCACAGGCTGCTCCCGCAGTCGAGGAGCCTGCCGCACCCGCACAACCTTCTGCCGACGACCAGCAGGCAAAGTTCGTGGCCGACCTCCAGGCCGCGCTCGACCAGTATCAGGCTGCCCTGAACCAGGCCGCCGGTGGCGACTATGCCGGTGGCAAGGCCGCTGCCGACGCGGCCGCCGCCAAGATCCTCGAGCTCTGCACCACCAACGGTTACACCGACGTCAAGTCGTGCATCGGCCAGGATCTGCCACCGGTGCCGGAAGCTCCGGCTGAGCAGCCCGCTGCCCCCGCCGCCGAGGCTCCTGCGACTGAGACTCCTGCCGCTCCCGCTGCCGAGACCCCGGCCGCTCCCGCCGAAGATCCTGCCGTTGTGGCCCAGGCCCAGCTGCAGACCGCGCTGGAGCTCTACAATGTCGGTATCGGCCAGCTCGACACCGGCGACACCGCCGGCCAGTCGACCATCGATGCGGCCAACAAGCAGTTCGCCGACATCTGCGCTGGCCTCGGCCAGACCGACGTCGCCGCCTGCCTTGCCCAGTATGGCATCGAGCTCGCCCCGATCCCGGCCGTCGTCGCGCCGACCGAACCGGCGACCCCGCCGATCGCCGACCTGCCCGGCGCCAACGAAGCCGTGACCCCGGAGGCCGTCGAAGTGCTGCCCGAGGCCGTGGCTCCCGAGTCCGCCGCGCCGATCCTCGACAGCGCCAAGGACGTCCAGGCCGAAATCGCCGATGGCCAGACCCCGGCCGAACAGCCAGCAGCCCCGGCCGAGCCCGCTGCTCCGCCGCCGGCTGACGATAGCGCCGCTCAGGCCGACATCGCGCCGGTCGAAGTGCAGTCGATCAAGGACACTCAGGGCGAGGCCGTCGCGGCCGATGCCCTGACCCAGGCCGAGGTGCCGCCGAACGTCACCATCATCAACAACACCACGGTCATCAACAACACGGTGATCAACAACAACGGTGACAACACTCCCGCCCCCGCTCCGGGTGACGACCGTCCTGGCAAGCCGCGGCCCGACTATGCCAATAACGGCTTCATCTTCAGCATCGGCATCAACCTCGTCATCTCGAGCAACGACTTCGACCGCCTGAGCGACGACGACGAGGACGAGGTCGAGTACCAGCGCCTGTCTAACGGCCGGATCAAGGAGACCATCACGCGCCCGAACGGCGTGCAGATCGTCACCATCCGTAACCGCTACGGCGAAGTGCTGAAGCGCTCGCGCATCACCCCCGATGGCCGTGAGTACATCCTCGCCTACTACGACGAGGACGAGGTTGACGACCGTGACTTCGGCAACTGGCGCGACCCGGGCGACGACCTGCCCCCGCTGCGCCTGACCATCCCGATCAAGGACTACATCCTCGATGCCGACGATTCGGATGAGGAAGACGTCGAGCTCTTCTTCCGCCAGCCGCCGGTGGAGCAGGTCCGCGAGATCTACACCATCGACGACGTCAAGCGCTCGGCCCGCCTGCGCGACTCGGTGCGCCGCATCGAAGTGGGTGGCCTGACCTTCGACTCGGGCGCCGCGACCATCGCACGCAGCCAGGTCGGCGCCCTCAGCAAGGTGGCCAACGCCATGCTGGCACTGCTCGAGGACAACCCGGCCGAGACCTTCCTGATTGAGGGTCACACCGACGCCACGGGTCCGGACGACAAGAACCTGATCCTGTCGGACGCCCGCGCCACCACGGTCGCCCGCATCCTCACCGACTTCTACGACGTGCCCGCCGAAAACCTGGTCGCCCAGGGCTATGGCGAGCGCTTCCTGAAGGTGAAGACGGAACTGGCCGAGCCGATCAACCGTCGCGTCTCGATCAAGCGCATCACCCCGCTGATCACCATCGCCGACCGCAAGTAAGGCCGAGCGACACCAAAACTGGCGGGCCGGGGAGCAATCCCCGGCCCGTTTGCCTTTTGTCGGCCTTGAGGCACGATCTCGCCCCGCGAGTTCCTCCACCGGCTTGCCGGAGGGGAACCGGCGAAGCCGGTGGAGGGGGGCAACATGCGCCAGCCAACCGTCGCCCACAGCCTTGTCCCGAGCCTCACTTATCGACTGCCCCCGTTGCGGCAAACACCTCGCCGGCTCCCGCCCATCCCGCTCCTCAATCCTCGCATCCCTGAGACAGTCCCCCACTGCGACAGCCCCGCCCTTGCCTCCCGCGCCATTTCTTGTATCCCTCCCGAACCAACACCCGGAGCGACCATGCCGAAACGCCTCGAACTGGCCCTCGAAGCCGTCATCCTCGCCTCGCGCTGGCTGCTGGTCGTCTTCTACCTGGGTCTCGCCCTGGCGCTGGCCGTCTATGCCCTCACCTTCGGGGTCAAGCTGTGGGACTTCATCAGCCACGTCTTCGACATCGAGGAAGCCGACGCCATCCTGAAGATGCTCGGCCTGATCGACGCCGCGCTGGTCGCCAGCCTCGTGGTCATGGTCATCATCTCGGGCTACGAGAACTACGTCTCGCGCTTCGACGACGAGAGCTCGGTGCACTGGCTGGGCGAGATCGACGCCGGCTCATTGAAGATCAAGGTGGCCTCGACCATCGTCGCCATCTCGTCGATCCACCTGCTGCAGATTTTCCTCAACGTCGGCACCCAGACCGCCGATCACCTGATGTGGTACACGCTGATCCACCTCGCCTTTGTCGTCTCAGCGCTGTTCCTCGCCTGGATCGACCGCATTGGCGCGATGACCAAGACCATCGGCAAGGTCCAGAAATCGTCGCAGCCGACGAAAATCGAGGACTCCAGCGAGGCCTGAGCCCCCTGCCCGACCGCTGCGTCGGCAGCAACTCCGCCAGCAAAATCAACAAGCTGGGCCCGCGCCATGAATCAGTGCGGCAAGTTCTCACAAATTCGGGAACCACATCGCAAATCGTCGCGTTCTTTGGCCATACGGTACTCAATAAAGGAGCTACACAATGGCTACTCCAGATCGCGACACCGTCTACACGACTGACGGCGTCACCCGCCCCACCTACACCCGCGAGTCCAGTGCTACTGGCTGGTTCGTCGGTATCATTGTGGCGCTCGCCCTGCTGGCTATCGGCTACTTGGTGTTCTCTGCGAACTCCACGCCGTCGACCACCAATATCGATGTCAACAACACGCCGGCCGTGACGGCTCCGTCCACCGGCACCGACACCGCTCCGATGACTGTGGCTCCGGCCGCAACTCCGGATGCGGCTCCGATGACCGAAGCCCCCGCGGCTCCGGTCGATGCTGCGCCGGCCGCCCCCGCCGACGCTGCTCCCGCCGCCTCGACCGCTCCGGCGACCGAGACCCCGGCGGCCCCGGCCACTCCGGCCCAATAACAAGAACCACTCAAAGTCACACGCTTCAGCCTCCCTCTGAAGCGGTACCAGCCCCGGCATCCCCCATGCCGGGGCTTCTTTATTGCTCGTAGTTGTAGAGGCTGTAGTAGACGACGCTGATGTCGTCGCTCGGCTCGAAATCCTTTGCTGTCCACTGAAACTGTGTCGGGCCGATCTTCTTTGCCTCGAGCGGGCAGAAGGCAACGAGGTCCGCGTCCCTCATCCCCTCGCCGCTGTCGTACTTGTCGACGATGAGGTTGAACTCCTCGATCGGTCCCTTCCAGAAATTGCCGGTGGTCGTCACATAGCCCTGCGTCACCACCTCGTAGCTGCCCTGCGCGCGGTGCTTCTTGATGGCGTTGATCAACGAGTCGTGGATGCAGTACTGGTCTTTCCGTTCCTTGACGTAGACCGGGTCGTCATACTCCCCGCCACCTTCGTAGCTCTGGCCGATCTCGCCCGGATAGCCGTTGAGCGGCACGTAGCTGATCTCGACCTCGGTCTGCCCCGGCGCAAAGTCCTGCCGCCACTCGTACACTGTCTGGTAAAGCCAGGCGAGCTCGAGGTAGTCGGATCCGTCATAGGTGCGGAAAAGCCCCTGCTCCACCAGCCGGTCGATGACTTTGCGATCGAGGTTGGCGAGGTCCGGTTGCCCTTCCTCGTTCGAGGGGATCAGCGGAACGCCGGCCGCCTTCAGCGTCTCGCTCACATCCACGCCGTCGAGCCAGGCGAATTCATGCAGCGTCACCTCCAGCGGGTCGCCGTTCACGCTGACTTTGAAATCCATGTAGTTGCGCATGTCGCCAAGCGCCGCCGCGTCGGTCCCGCCCAGATAATCCGGTCCGCCATCCAGCGGCACCTTCGGCATCGGGAAGCCGATCGTATGCGTCTCGGTGTCCTTGGCGTCCGAGCGGTACACGTAGTGCACCTTGATCTGCCGGATGCTGAGATAGAGATCCTCGCGGGCGATCGCGATATTCGCCGCTTCCTTGAACACCAGCCCGCCCGCCGGAAACTCCGAGATGACGCCGTTGGCCAAGGCCGGCGCGGCCAGCCCCGCGACAATAGCAAACGCAGCAGCTTTGACGAGCATTGGTCCCCCCTTGGTTGAGCGGACGTGCAATGCCGCAGCCCGCCTGAACCAACGCTGAAGCATCCGTCCACCGCTGTCCGTCGCTCGGTCAGTCCTTGAGCTTGGGCGGTACCACCAGTGTCGTATCCTTGGGCGAGGAGAGCACGATCAGCGTCTCGGTGCGCTGCACGCCCGGCACCTCCTTCAGCACTTCGGCGAAGAACCCCTCGAGGTCGCGCGTCGTCCGCAGCCGCACCTTGATCAGGTAGTTCCAGGCGCCCGTGACATGATGCGCTTCCTGCACCTCGGGCGCCGCCGCGATGGCGGCGAGGAACTTCGCCTCGGTTCCCGGATCGCTCCAGCCAATGAACACGAACGCCAGCAGGTCGAGTCCCACCTTCTCCGGGTCGAGATGCGCGTGAAAACCCTTGACGATGCCCAGCTTCACCAGCCGCCGGATCCGGTCGTTCAGCGTCGAGGCCGGCACGCCCAGTGCCTTGCCCAGCTCCGCCACCGGCACCCGGTCATCCTGCTGCAGCAGCGCCAGCAGCCTGTGATCGATATCATCGAGGCCCGTCGCCATCGCCGCTTCCCCACGCTTTGCCACAAAGATGAACGGCGCAGACAGTAGCGCCCCGAGTTCGAAAGGCAACCCGTCGCACCCCCTTGCACACGGGCTTGTCACTCCCCAATTCGGCGGGAAAGCAACGCACAACGATACCCCTTGGGAGGCGCCTATGTTCAATATCGACAGCATCGTCAAAGCTCTGCAGTCGGACCAGAACCTGCAGAAGAACCTCATGAGCGGCGCTGCCGGCATGGCGGCCGGCATGTTCATGTCGGGTGGCGGCCTCGGCAAGATGGTCGGCAGCGTCGCCAAGGTCGGCGCGGTGGCGGCGGTCGGCGGCATCGCCTGGTCGGCGTGGCAGAACTACCAGAAGAACCAGCCGGGCGCCGCACCCGCGTCCAGCGAGGATGCGTTCGTGCCGCCCCCGCAGGCCTCGTACCAGACCGAGGAGTTAGGCAAGACCCTCGTCCGCGCCATGATCTCCGCCGCCAAGGCCGACGGCCAGATCGACACCGAGGAGAAGGACCGTATCTTCAAGCGCCTCGAAGCCATGCCGCTCTCGGCCGAAGAGAAGGCCTTCGTCTTCGACGAACTCTCGAGCCCGCTCGACATCGAAGCCGTCGTCGCCCGCGCCGATACCCCCGAGCACGCCTCCGAGATCTACGCCGCCTCGCTCGTCGCCGTGAAGCCCGACACCCCCACCGAGCGCGCCTACCTCGACGCCCTCGCCTTCAAGCTGAAGCTCGCCCCCGCCCTCGTCGCCGAAATCCACAAGGCCGCCGGCCTCGAGTCCTCCGCCCCGCCCATGGCCGCCCAGTCCTACATCCCGACGAGCAACGTCTGAGGTTGCCAACACTCACCCCACCCTGGTGGGTCGGGCACGGACTCTGGTCTCCCTCCCCCTTGTGGGGAGGGTAGCGTCGCTAGTCGCGCAGCGACATGGCAGAGCTAGGGTGGGGGTCAGTCGCCCGCATCAGTATCACCCCTGTGCCGTCTTGCGCCGCCCGCCCGCCCCAGCCATCTGTCTCGCAACCAACCCGCGAGGACCCGCCATGGAAATCGGCCTCTACTCGTTCGCCGAGAACACCCCCGACCCGCTGAACAACGGCCACCTGCAATCCCCCGCCGAGCGCCTGAAGGACCTGCTCGAGGAGATAAAGCTCGCTGATGAACTCGGCCTCGATTTCTACGGCCTCGGCGAACACCACCGCCCCGACTTCGTCGCCTCCGCCCCGGTCACCATCCTCGCCGCCGCCGCCGCGCTCACCAAGAACATCCGCCTCTCCACTGCCGTCACCGTGCTGAGCTCCGAGGACCCTATCCGCGTCTGGCAGCAGTTCGCCACCCTCGACCTGCTCTCCAACGGCCGCGCCGAGATCATGGCCGGCCGCGGCAGCTTCGTCGAAAGCTTCCCGCTCTTCGGCTATGACCTCGAGGCCTACGACGCCCTGTTCGAGGAGAAGCTCGCCGAACTGATCAAGATTCGCGAAGGCGGCCAAAGGGGGCAGAAGGTCGAGTGGCCCGGCTCCGAGCACACCAAGGCTATCCCCGGCATCGCCATCTATCCCAAGCCCGTGCAGGAGCAACTGCCTCTCTGGGTCGCCGTCGGCGGCACACCCAACTCCGTCGCCCGCGCCGCCTATTACGGCCTGCCGCTGATGCTCGCCATCATCGGCGGCAACCCGCAGCAGTTCCAGCCCTTCACCGAGCTCTACCGCCGCACCGCCGACAAGGTGGGCCACGACGCAACGAAGCTGCCGATCGGCATCTCCTCGCACGGCTTCATCGCCGAAAACTCGCAGGACGCGCTCGATATCGCCTTCCCCGCCCATCACGAGGCGATGAGCCGCATCGGCCGCGAACGCGGTTGGCCGCCCACCACCCGCGCCCAGTTCGAGGCCGGTGCCAGTCCGGCCGGCGCCTACTTCATGGGTTCGCCGCAGCAGGTCATCGACAAGATCCTGATGCAGCACGAATGGTTCCAGCACGATCGCTTCGGCCTGCAGCTCAGCGTCGGCACCCTCCCCCACGACAAGGTCATGAAGGCCATCGAGCTGTTCGGCACCATCGTAAGACCCGCCGTCAACAAGGCGCTCGGCAGCCGGCAGGTCGCCGCCGGGGCCGCGGCCGCGACGCTGAACTGACGCGGCTGGACAGGCTGGCAGTGCCATGCTTGATCCGGCGTATGACCAATCCGTCGCCGCTGCCGATCTTCTACATCAACCTGCGCTCGCGCCCCGACCGGCGCGAGTTCATGGAGGCCCAGTTCTCGCGGCTCGGCCTGGTCGCCGAACGCTTCGACGCCGTCACCATCGCTGACGTGCCGCCCGAACTGATCGCGCAGCACACCGACCGTCGAATCATGTGGCCGATCGGCACCGGCGACATCGCCTGCGGCCTCAGCCATCAGGCCATCTGGCAGTTAATGCACGATCGCGGCCTGCCCGCCGCGCTGATACTGGAAGACGACGCAATCCTAACCGAGGCGCTCTTGCCTTTGCTTGACGGCAACCTGTTCGTCCAGCACCGCGCTGATATTCTGAAGCTCGAAACCCGCCGCAACCGGGTCCTCCTCGGCGCGCCTGAAACGACCATCGCGGGCACCGAACTGCGCGAACTGCAGTCCTCCCACATGGGCACGGCCGCTTACATCGTCTCCGGCGAGCTGGCGCACCGATCGATCGACCATCCGCTGCTGGGGATGATGGCAGTTGATCGCTTCCTCTTCGGCAAGGGCGGGGCGCATTTGCTGCGCAGCCGCATACTGCAGGCGACGCCGAGCCCCGTCGTCCAGCTTGACCGCCTTGGTGCCCAGTCTGCGCTGTCGCAGACAGAAATGGCAAAGAGCGACCTGGTCGCACCTCGCAAGCGCCGCGAAAGTCAGCGCCAGCGTGCGGCTATCGGGGATGTTATCTCCGTCAACGCCGATCACACCGCCCGGCTGCTCCGGCTCATCGCCCGAGATCCCGCCATTATGACGCGCAAGCGGGGCCGTGTCCGCTTCGCGGGCGATTCCCGGCCCACCGGCCCCGCATCGTGAGCGATCCGCTGCCCGCCTTCTATATCAATCTCGCAACCCGCCCCGATCGGCGGACCCATATGGAAGCCGAGCTGGCGCGCGTCGGCCTCGTCGCCGAGCGGATCGAGGCCAAGGCTCCCGCTGACCTGCCGCCGGCCCTGCTGGCCGCAGTCACGACGCGCCGTCACCAGCGTCTCACCGCCACCGAGCTCGCCTGCAGTTTTTCGCACCGGCATGTGTGGCGGCTTATGCTTGATCGCGGCCACGCAGCAGCGCTGGTGCTCGAAGACGATGCGATCATCTCGACGGCGCTGCCGGCCGCCCTCGCCGACCCGCTCTTTCTCGGGCCCGATGTCGATGCCATCCAGCTTGAGACCCATCCGTCGAACGCCCTGATTGGGCCTGCCCGGCGGACGACGAACCCTGCCCTTGCCCGTCACCGCCTGCTCACGTCGAGCCTCGGTACCGCTGGCTATCTTCTCACTGCCCATTGGGCCGGCCGACTGCTCGCCGACCCTGCGCTCGATCTCTATCCGGTCGACAAGGTGCTGTTTGGTCGCGAAGCCGGCAGCCTCTATCGCGCCGCCGTTTGGCAAGCCGTACCGGCCCTACTCATTCCGGTGCCCGAGAGTCCCGGCTCCAGCGTGGGCCGCAGCGATCTTGAGATAGCGCGCGCCGAAAATCGCCGCCAGCGGCCGCGCCGCCCTCGCCGGGCGGTGCGCCATCAGTTCCATCACTGGCTCGTTCTGGCAAAGAGCGCATTGACCGGACGTTTGTGGGGTGCGCGGCGGATCGATATTCCAGCCGCGCCTGACCTTAGGTCACCGCGCTGATCTGGCGACGCCGAGTTACTTCCCGCTGCGCCGCATCGATTTGATCGGCAGCGGCGGCAGGCCGGATTTCTCACCGATCTCGCGGTCCTGCTCCATGATGAAGCTGCGCGCCGGTTCGTCTCGGTCGAGGCCGGCGAGCAGATCGGCCGGCACCTTGCGGTTCGAGCGCTGGCTGCCATCTTCATAGACGACGTCGAACATCACGAACTCTTGTCGTGCGGACGGCTTCTTGGCCATTTCAATCAAACTCCGATGAAGCGCCTTCGGGAAAAGTCGCAGACTTTTCTACCGCGCAGCGCGAAAACTCAGGCTTTTGGGGGCGGGCGGTTAGTTCGCCTGCGATGGGGCCGGCCAGCTCCGGCCGAAGACGCCCTCACCCTGCTCGTCGATAATCTGCCGGCCCTTGGCCAGCGAGAAACTCACCACGTCCTCGCGCGACGAAAACCGGTCGGCGCGAACGAACTTGTAGCTCTTGAGCTCCCCGCCGACGGTCTTCTCGATGATCCCCGCCAGTTGGAACTCGCCGCCCGCCGGCATGGTGATCGCCTTGATGGTGAAGCCTTTGTAGCTTTCTTCGCCCACCACAGCAGGCTCGATGCTCTTGCCCGCCGAGTTGGCTGTCTCGCCGCCGTCACCACCGAAAATCTTCTTCCAGAACGACATCGCCGCCTCGCACCAAACTTCTGGCCTTGCCTTTAGGCCGCAGGCCCCGGTTTGTCCACCGGCACGGGCTTCACGCCCCCCTGACCCGCCTCAGCTATCGACTTGGCATCAGGCCGAGTGCAGCGAGACTGACGTGCACCCGCGGTACCAGCGCCGCCGCCAGAGTGTCATCACGCTTCGCCTCGAAACGTTCCCGGTACCCCTCCGTGGCCAGTTTCCGGAACACATGGGTGACCAGAGTCTCGGCCTCGATCACCCAGACCTCGGCAATGCCCCACGCCGCATAGATGCCGATCTTCCGGCCAAGGTCATATCGCAGGCTGGAGTCAGCCACCTCGATCGCCAGCAGCACATGGTGCCCGCGCAGGTTTTCGACCGCGACCGAACGCGGAAACACCACGAAGTCGGGCTCGATGAACGACTTCTCATCAAGCCGAAGCGTGGTCTCCTGGACGATGCGCAGGTCCGCCAGCCCGAGCCGCTGAAAGTGCTCGTTCAACTCGATCTTCACAATTTCATGGCGAGCCCCCTTGGGCGACATGGGCACCACCTCACCGCCGATGAGCTCGAACCGCTCATGCTCGTCAATGATGCCTGCGGCCACCATCGCCTCGATCTCGGCGACCGTCCACGGCCGACGCGGCATGCCATCGGCCGCCTGCGTCGTCTCCGGTTCGAGTTGCCGAGGTTGAAACAGCTCGTTCATGGCGTCAGCGTATCACGAACACATCGCGGTTCGAAGCCCCGGCCGAGTGCCAGACGACCCAGACGAGAAGGCCCGGATCGCTCCGGGCCCCCATCAACTCAGTTGTCGAGGAAGCTTCTCAGCTTCCGGCTGCGGCTCGGGTGCTTCAGCTTGCGCAGCGCCTTCGCCTCGATCTGCCGGATACGTTCGCGCGTCACCGAGAACTGCTGACCCACTTCTTCGAGCGTGTGGTCGGTGTTCATGCCGATGCCGAAGCGCATGCGCAGCACGCGTTCCTCGCGCGGCGTCAGCGACGCCAGCACGCGGGTCGTGGTTTCCCGCAGGTTCGACTGAATGGCCGCGTCGATCGGCTGGATCGCGTTCACGTCCGGAATGAAATCGCCGAGGTTGCTATCCTCCTCGTCGCCGATCGGCGTTTCGAGGCTGATCGGCTCCTTGGCGATCTTCAGCACCTTCCGCACCTTGTCGAGCGGCATCTGCAGCTTTTCGCTCAACTCTTCCGGCGTTGGCTCGCGGCCGATCTCGTGCAGCATCTGGCGCGAGGTGCGGACGATCTTGTTGATCGTCTCGATCATGTGCACCGGGATACGGATGGTGCGCGCCTGATCGGCAATGCTGCGGGTGATCGCCTGGCGGATCCACCATGTCGCATAGGTCGAGAACTTGTAGCCGCGGCGGTACTCGAACTTGTCCACCGCCTTCATCAGGCCGATGTTACCTTCCTGAATGAGATCAAGGAACTGCAGGCCGCGGTTCGTGTATTTCTTCGCGATCGAAATCACCAGGCGGAGGTTGGCTTCCACCATCTCCTTCTTGGCGATCGCAGCTTCGCGCTCGCCCTTTTGCACCTTGTGCACGATGCGACGGTATTCGCCGATATCGAGGCCGGTTTCCGTCGCCAGCGTCTGGATATCGCTGCGGATTTCGTTCGCCGTGTCGGCCTCGCGCTTGGCGAATTCGCCCCAGCCCTTGCCGCCCAGCTTGGCGACGTCCGCGACCCAGTTCTGCTCGAGCTCGCTGCCGTAATAGGCCTCGAGGAACGCCTCGCGCTTCACGCCATAGCTCTCGGCCAGCCGCAGCAGGCGGCCTTCGAGACGCACCAGGCGCTTGTTGATGTCGTACAGCTGCTCGACCAGGCTTTCGATACGCGAGGTGTTGAGCGACAGCGACTTCACGTCGGTGATCACTTCACTGCGCCAGTCGCCGAGCCGCTTGAGCTCGGAGGTCGAAGCGGGCGCCGCGCCTGCAATCCGGTCCTCGGTATGCTGGTCCTGCAGCTTGCGCATCTTGCCGTAGGCGCTGGCGATGCGGTCGAACGTCTCGACCACCTGCGGCTTCAGCTCCGCTTCCATCGCCGACAGCGACAGCGAGTTCTCGAAATCGTCGTCCTCGTCATCGACCGGGTCCTGCGGCGCCTGGGGCTCCTCGGGAACATAATCGTCCTCGGAATCGCCCGACGGCCGCGCTACCGGCTTCGGCTTGACCGCCGCCTTCGGCTCTTCCTTGACGTATGACGGGCGCTCGATCTCACTCGGCATCACCGGCGCCGCCTGCTTGGCGTCGGGGCCGGCATAGGTCGCCTCGAGGTCGATGATGTCGCGCAGCAGAATTTCCGCATTCGCCAGCTGGTCGCGCCAGATGATGATGGCCTGGAAGGTCAGCGGGCTCTCACACAGCCCTTCGATCATCGTCTCGCGACCGGCCTCGATGCGCTTGGCGATGGCGATTTCGCCCTCGCGGCTCAGCAGTTCCACCGAGCCCATCTCGCGCAGATACATGCGCACCGGGTCATCGGTGCGGTCGCTGCCTTCGCGGGTGTTCGACTTCGACGCGACCGCCGTGCCCGTCCGCTCGGCGAGCTCAGTCGATTCCTCTTCCGGCGTATCCGGCTCGGCTTCCTCGACCTCGTCCTCGTCGACGACGTTGATGCCCATGTCCGAGAACATCGCCATGATGTCCTCGATCTGCTCGGAGGTAACCTCCTCCGAGGGCAGCACGGCGTTCAGTTCTTCATAGGTGACGTAGCCGCGCTTCTTGGCGGTCTTGATGAGCTTTTTTACCGCGGCATCGGATAGGTCGAGCAACGGGCTGTCGGGAGCCTCGCTACCGGCCGGCTTCTCGGCCTCCGGCTTCTCGGATTCTTTTGCCTTGGTCTGGGTAGCTGCCTTGGTGGCCATCTAGCTCACTGCTCCGGGGGCCCGCCTGCTGCTCGGGCGCCGATAGTCGTTACTTGGTCATGGCTTGAAACAAGGTAAAGGGACCTGCTGGCGCAACGGCTCCGGGCGAGCCGTCACTTGTCCGTCATCGCGCCACGAGCGAGGTGATTCGCTCATATGCGGCCATGGGCAGTGATTCGCCCATATACGAAAGAGCGCGAACCCGAAACTTGCTAGAAGCTCCGTGTCGCGCGTCCCGATAACGAACCAAACCCTTCGATCAATGCTTCCGTGCCATCGACGGTGGCAATCTGGTTCTGGATGTCTCGCAGCCTCTCGAATGTTTCTTCGCTCGGGTCGTCGCCCAGCGCCACTTCGGCTGCTTTCAGGGCCTTATTTAGCTCAACCGATTTGTAATGCAAGGCCAGCGCATGTTTTAGCCCGATCTCGGCGTCGCCGTTGGCGATCTCCGACCCAGATTGCCATATCCCCTGCCGGGCCAGCGTCTCCGCCATTTTCTCGATCGCCTGACCATGCCCGCGCGCCCCGAGCGCTGATCGCAGGCCATCGCCGGAAATATCGTGGTCGAGCGTCACCAGGTCGAGCATCGCGCTCAGCAGCCCCCGCGCCACCGGCGACGGCAGTTCCAGCGACGCAAGTGATTCGAGTCGGCTCTCGCACAGCGACGGATGGTTCGCCAGGCTCATCAGGATCGCCGCCTCGCGCGGCGTCGAGTCGATGCCGCGCCCCGGCTTCATCAGCCGCGAGTTCCGCAGTGTGTCCGACACCACCAGCCGCGGATTGCCCCGCCCCAGCGCGTTGTAGGGCTGCTGCCCCCGACCCCCATTGCGGTTGTTCCTGCCATAGCGCCCGTCATTCTGGAACCCTTGCCGCCCGTCGTAACGGCTATTGCGCCGCGCCGGCACGAAGAACGCCTGCAACTTCTCGTCGAACGCCTGCGAATAATGCCGCTTCACCGACGCATCCCCGATCGAATTGGCCCGCGCCCTGAGCCGCGCCTCGAGCGCCGCCCGCGCTTCGGGCGTCTCCGGCACGATCCCCCCATCGGTCTCGAGGCTCCAGATCACGTCCGACAGCGAGCGCGCCCGGTCGATCACCTCGGCGAACGCCCCCCTGCCCTCGGCCTTGATCAGGTCGTCGGGGTCCTGCCCCTCGGGCAGCGTGGCGATCCGCACCGTCCGCCCCGGCGCCAGGTGCGGCAGCACCAGGTCGGTGGCCCGCGCCGCCGCCCGCTGTCCGGCGCTGTCGCCATCGAAACAGAGGATCGGCTGCTCGCTCATCCGCCAGAGTAGTTGCAGGTGCTCCTCGGTCAGCGCCGTCCCCATCGGCGCCACCGTGCCCTCAAACCCCGCCATCACCGCCGCGATCACGTCGAGATAGCCCTCGACCACGATCACCGACTTGCCGGCCCGCGCCGCTTCCCGCGCCGCATTGCCGTTGTAGAGGTTCTGCCGCTTCTTGAAGAGCTCGGTCTCGGGCGAGTTCAGATACTTCGCCGGCACGTCGGCCGACAGCGCCCGCCCGCCAAAGGCGATGATCTTGCCGCGGAAATCCGAAATCGGGAACATCACCCGGTTACGGAACCGGTCATAGGGCAGCGGGTTTTCCTCGCGCACCACCACCAGCCCCGCATCTACCATTTCCTGCGCCGTCACCCCGTTGGCGGCAAGGTGCTCCTTCAGCCCGTTGGCACTATCGGGCGCATACCCGATCCGGAACTTCGTCACCGCCGTCGGGCTCACCCCACGCTCATGCAGATAGCCCCGCGCCCGCGCCCCGATGTTATGGCTCAGCGCCGCCTCGAAATACTGCGTCGCGATTTCCATCACATCATAGAGCGAGCGCCGGACTTCCTGCCGCTTCTCGTCCTCGGCGTCCCGCGCCGGCATCGGCACGCCGGCCATGCCCGCGAGCTTCTCCACCGCCTCGGGAAAACTCATCCCGGCCTTCTCGGTCAAAAACCGGAAGTGATCCCCCGCCGCCCCGCAGCCAAAGCACTTGTAGATGCCGCGCCGGTCATCGGCATGAAAGCTGGGCGACTTCTCCCCATGGAACGGACAACACGCCCAAAAATCCCCACGCTGCGGCTGGCTCTTCCGCTTGTCCCAGATGACGTGCTCCCCCACCACCTGCGAGATAGGCAGGCGTTGCCGAATTTCCTCAAGGAAGCCATCAGAGAACCGCATACCCCTACGTAAGCATGCGGGGGGCGGCTGTCATGGGGGATGTGGTTATGCACAACGCGGTGACCAAAAGTCCAAGCGCTTATCGGGGCCCTTGGCGTTGCCGTCGCGTCCCGATAGACAGGAACCTCACGTCAGCGGCTTCGCAAGGCACCAGGTACTACCTATGATGTGTGCCCAGTGGACGCCATGGAGTTTGCTAGCAGCCATGGAAGCTCGTTTCTTTTCTCACTTGCGATTGCAGAACTGGCGCAACTTTAGGGACGTGGATATCGCGTTGCGTCCGCGTGCCTTTTTCATTGGCCCCAATGCCTCGGGGAAGTCCAACATTTTGGATGCCTTCCGATTCTTGCATGATCTTGTCGCGGTTGGTGGCGGGCTTGCTGAAGCAATTCGTAAACGCGGTGGAATCGCGAAAGTACGCTGCCTCCACAGTCGTATTCCTTCCAACGTAGAGGTCGACGTCTTCCTAAATCTAGGCATAACGACGTGGAGATACTTTCTCTCTTTTAATCAAAACAGAACAGAAGATCGCCCGCGTACTGTCCGTGAGTTAGTTGAGAAAAATGGAGAAGTTATTCTTGATCGGAATGAGCGCGATGAGCGCAATGACCCACTGACGCTGACGCAAACCATTATCGAACAAATCGCTCAGAATCGGGACTTCCGGGACATCTACGACTTTTTCAATAGCATCAGATACTCGCATATCGTTCCCCAGATCGTAAGGGATACTCGCAGAGAGGTGGACGAAGTCGAGGATCCATTCGGGGGTGATTTCCTCCGAAAGATCCACGAAACGAACAAGCGACAACGCGACGCACGTTTGAAGCGAATGCGAGATGCGTTGGCTATCGCGGTTCCGCAGTTTGAGGACCTCACATTCGAGTTGGATGAGGGCGGGCGTCCTCATCTGTCGGCCGCCTACCGTCACTGGAGAAAGACCCCCAGCAAACAACGCGAAGAAACCTTTTCGGACGGCACACTGCGGCTGCTTGGGCTGCTTTGGGCCATTGGCGAGAAGGAAGGACCGCTATTGCTTGAGGAGCCTGAATCGTCTCTGAACGATGCGGTTGTTGCGCAAATCCCCGCGATGCTTTCTAGAATGCAACGCTTGTCAGGTCGGCAAATCATCATAACCACTCACTCTGAAGCGCTCCTGTCAGACCCGGGCGTCGGGCCTGCCGAGGTACATCTATTACGGGTGACCGAGAATGGTACCGTCGTACAAACAGGGCACGATATCACCGGGCTGACAGAACTATACAAATCCGGACTGACCATTGGCGAGGTAGCACTACCAATGATAAGACCAAATGGTGTGGAACAGTTATCTTTATTTCAGGCAATGTAGAATGATGCTGTCGGTTGTTGCAGAAGGTTACTGCGATATCCTCGCCTGTCGAAAGCTTATTCACAGCACAGGACACGAAATCGAAAGGGAGTTCAACTGCAGAGGAAAGGGAAATCTGGACAAGCGCCTGCATGGTTTCGTAGCTGCCGCCGAACACTTCGACTGGCTGGTGTTGCGTGATTTGGACGCCGATGACATTTGCGCGCCACAACTCATTGCACGCTTGGTTCGGACACCGCTGCCGGCGAGATTGAGGTTCCGTATTGCAGTTAGGGCGGTAGAAGCTTGGCTATTTTCGGACGCGGGGTCGTTGGCAACTTGGCTGAAAGTGAGTGAAGGCGCAGTCCCGCGTGACCCGGAAGCATTGGCTGACCCGAAGGCGGCAATGGCACATCTTGCGGCTCGCTCCCGTGACCGCAACCTGCGGGAAGGAATGACACCTGACCCTCACAGCGGCGCGCGTGTCGGCCCCGAATACGAAAGCTGTTTGGCTGATTTCGTTCAGAACCATTGGAGTCCGGAGAGCGCCATTGAGGCCGGGCGCTCCAACTCCTTAGGCAGGGCTATGGCTGCACTTAAGGCCTTGTAGCAATTTAGATAGCGTCGGGCACTTTGAGCTGCTGCCGGTTCGGTGGACACGAAGTTAGGCTCGCTTAGCTTGTTCTTCGTAGTCCACGGGGCTCAGATAGCCCAGTGTCGAGTGTCTGCGCCTGGGGTTGTAGAAGCGCTCGATA
>Ga0209512_1002967_pt1 | contig 16832 bp, 18 predicted proteins | sample frozenSSSSmetaG_FD_184142 | JGI IMG/M metagenome (GOLD analysis project Ga0209512, IMG submission 184142) | Glacier valley bacterial and archeal communities from Borup Fiord, Nunavut, Canada, to study Microbial Dark Matter (Phase II) -... | ecosystem: Environmental > Aquatic > Freshwater > Ice >... | reverse complement strand
GCGATCTGCCGCATGAATCTCCATTACAGAATCGATGATGACCTTGAACGGATATTTTTTTTGAATCTTTGCCAGTGGAACTTTCACATTCTCAAAATCGATCTGCCGAACCGGAACCCAGATTGAGATTGGGAAAAGATAGAGGTAATCGCGGTCGGAAACCAGCGTAACATCAAAACGGCCACTTCTTTGTAATTGAATTGCTGTCTGGATACCAGCGAATCCGCCACCAAGGATTAAAACTTTCTTCATAGGATTCAAATTTCAATTAGTAACTTTATCCCAGTTTATTATTCAGACTTTGCCAGCTGCCGCCATTGTGCACATTGATAAAACCATTTGACTTCAGGATTCCCTTTGCAGAATAACTTCTCATTCCTGATTCACAGCAGGTAATAACGGGACGTTTTTTGTCTTTTAACTTGTTCAGATTCTTGTGCAGTTGCTCAACCGGAATATTGACAGAGCCTCTAATATGTCCCGATCCATATTCACCTTTGGTGCGAACATCTAAAATAATTGCACCTTCTTTTACTAATTGAGAAAGATCAACTTTGGGACCAATGCCCAGCATTTTTTTTATTAATGATAACATTAGTATTTCGATTTAAATGATTGATTCTATTAAATATTGTGTGGCAATTATGCAAACAACCTTGAATTGTTTATGCAATAGCATCTGGCTTTTAGTCCCGATGCATCGGGAGCGGCTGGCTTTAAACCGGCTAACTATTTGATCATATGCCTTTAAAACTTTAGTTGACACGTGATTATTTAGTAAGCGAATCTGCCAGTTACAAGTGGCTAATCGTCAGTAGCAATAAGTGCAAATTATCGCTGCCTCATCATCTGCATGATACCGCCACCGTTCTTCGTGTTTGTAAAACCCAGTTGTTGCAACACCCTTTGTCCATAAGCAGAACGGGCTCCGGAAGCGCAATAAAGGGTTATTTCGCGTGATTTACCGCCCAATTCGTTGATCCTTATTTGCAGGTCATCCAATGGTATATTGATTGCTCCTTTATATGCTCCACCTGCAAATTCCTGGGGTGTTCGAACATCAATGATGATTGGTTCTGAAGACAAATTTACAGCAGCAGGTTTTGCTTTCCGGCTTGCCATCATCGCGGCAATTCCACCGCCATTTTTCACGTTGGTATAACCAATCTGCATCAACACGCGCTGTGCATAAGCTGATCGGGCACCTGAAGCACAATAAAGCGTGATTTCACGTGACTTACTACCTAATTCATTGATTCGTAATTGCATTTCGTCCAACGGAATATTGATGGCACCGGGATAAGCGCCGTCCTGAAATTCTTCAGGTGTACGCACGTCAACGACGATTGGAGAATCAGTATCCCTGGCTTTCGCTGCTATTTTTTCTTCTGCCTTTGCAGTTTCTTCTCCGACCGATTTCAACTCAACAGGTAAAAGATCTATTTTCAGAAATTTAAAACCAGTGGTTCGCGCCTGTCGTTGAAGGGAAGTATGTCCGCCCGAGATATTGGTGACATCTTTAAATCCTGCTCCAAGCAAAGTACGAAGTGCCTGATGTCCTTTTTTACCTGTTTCATCATATACAATCACAGGACGATTGGCAGGAATGGATTTCATTTGTTGCGGTAATAACTCCAGCGGCAGGTGAACAGCTCCCTTCACATGGCCCTTTTCGAATGCAAAAACATCACGAACATCTACAAAAACAGGATGCTGACCTTCGATGAATGCATCGAGTTCGGAAACTGTAACCGATGGACTGAACCCTGAAATTCGGTTTTCTGCAGTATATGCGGCCATATTAATGGCATCGTTGGCGGTTCCGATGGGTGGTGAATAGGCAAAATCAATATCCGCAATATCGCTGATCGTCAGTTTTGCAGCAGTAGCTGTTGCAATCACATCCAGCCGTTTATCAGCCCCTTTGTATCCTGCCGCTTGTCCACCCAGTATGATTCCTGTGTTACGGTCGTAGATCAACATCGTTGTTACTGTTTCTGCACCCGGATAATAGGAAGTATGATGTTCTTTATGAACTACAACTGCATCCGCATCAATCCCGGCAGCACGCGCCTGTTTCAACGAGAAACCTGTTATTCCGGCAACCGCTTCGAAAACACGAACCACCGATGTTCCGATCGAACCTTTATAACTATGGTTTCCACCCAATGCATTTTCAGCGGCAATTCTGCCCTGACGATTGGCGGGACCGGCCAAAGGAATTCGAACTTTTTTACCATTTACGCGATGTTCAATCTCAACCATATCGCCTGCGGCATAAATATCGGGATCTGAAGTCTGCAGTTGTGAATTAACCAGTAATCCACCTGCTTCTCCAATTTCGAGACCTGCCTCTTTTGCCAGTTGTAGTGTGGGACGAACGCCAATCGAAAGCAAAACCATATCGGCATCAAGAACTTTCCCATTGTCGAGTTTAACCGATCGTGGCATAATTTCGGTAACTCCAGCACCCGTATGAATACCAACGCCATATGAAAGTAATTCATTCTCAATAAATCCGGCCGTTTCGGCTTCCATAATGGACATTGCGTGTGGCATCATTTCCACAACATTCACATTCAGTCCCCTTTTTACAAGGGCCTCCACCATTTCGAGACCGATAAATCCTCCGCCTACAACAACCGCATTTTTGGGTTTCTTCTCTGCCAGATGATGTGAAATCTTATCCATGTCTTCAAGGGTCCACAACGTGAATACATGACCATAATCAGCACCCGGGAGGGTAGGAGTAATTGGGCGCCCGCCTTGTGCCAGGATCAATTTTGTGTATTCAAATGTATTCTGCTCACCACTTCTGGTATCCATTGTTTTAACCTTATGCGCCATCCGATCGATCGACGAAACAATCGTATGTGTGTGTACTTCAACCCCATATTGTTCATTAAAACTCTCGGGGCTTTGAAGAATCAGTTTCGACCTGCTTTTTATATCACCTCCAATAAAGTACGGTAATCCGCAATTGGCAAATGAGATGTCAGGTCCTGCTTCAAGCATTACGATTTCAGCAGTTGGCGAAATGCGGCGAACTTTGGCTGCAGCTGTTGCGCCTGCCGCTACTCCTCCTATAATCAATATCTTTTCCATATTCTTTACAGTATTGTTTCTATTTGAGATTTCTAATATTATTTGATTCTTGTTTCTTGTCGTTTTTAGTCATTTACTACGTGTTATTTAATGACTTCTTAATGACTATTAATGACTATATAATGACTTCTTAGTGACAATTATATCGACTTGCTAACTCACTTTCGCCATCTCCTTGAGTAAAAAATCTTTTGATTTAATTCCAACAAAACGGTTTATTTCTGTTCCGTTTTTAAACAGGATTAACGTGGGAATGCTCCTGACCTTGAATTTTTGTGCGAGAGCCTGATGTTGTTCGATATTTATCTTCCCTACCAGTGAGTTTCCCGTCAATTCAGACGCCACATCGTTTAATACAGGGGCCATCATCCTACAGGGAGCACACCATGTTGCCCAAAAGTCTACGAGCACCACTTTGTTTTTAGTTTGTTGCTGAAAATTCTTATCCGTAAGTGTGAGTACTTTCACATGATCAGCTACCATCGGCGTGTTTTTCATTTTTGCCATCGTGAAAGAACGTAAAATAATGAAAGTGACGATTACAACCCCGATTACTATAAATGCTGTTTGCATATTCCGCAGTTATTAAGTTTTTACTTTTTGTGTTTGTGATTGCGTTAAGCGTTGACAGTTGCAGCAAGTTCTTTATCTAAAATAGCTATTACCTGTGCTTTTGATTGAATGCCCGATGTGGCCTTCACAACTTTCCCGTTTTTATAATAAATTGTAAAAGGGATTCCGGTAAAACCATCAACTTCGGACAATGTGCGAATAACATGCGATTCCGGGTTGTCAAATTCCATGTCGAAGAATTTTACATGTTTGTATTCGGTTTCCAATTCTTCTGCAATTCTGTAAACGGGGACACACATTGGACCCATGCGTCCACAGATTACCATCACATCATCGTTATTGTTGATTATTTCAGCATGCGCTGCAGCGCTTTCGATGTGTTTTAAATTGGTATACAGCATGACTTTTCGTTTTTAAATTTTATGATACAAAGTTACAGGACTGATTCCTGTGAATAAAGGTTTTTCCCTTAAAGCACAACAGCTCCCTGATTGAATTAGGACAACTTTTTAATTGATTTAAAACAACCTTGTGTTTTAAAACTTATATTTAACTTCGTCATCTGTTAATTACTTTCTATTCCGGGAAAGAAATAAATGCTGTTCTGGTCTGGGAATAGATGTTAACTTATAATTTAAAATGATGAAGACTATTCTGGAAACAGACAATGACTTTATTTGCGATATTCAGGCGCCATGTTTTCAAATGCTTATACCGGAAGAAGTAGCGCTTGTAAGGGGAAGTAAAACACAGGTGCTTTTCCGCAAAGGCGACAACCTCACCAAGCAGGGGGCTTTCGCATCGTATGTATTATTTATAATCAGTGGTTTAGCTAAGCAATATATCGAGGGGGACAATTCCAGAAATTATAACTTAAGGATTATCAAACCTGGCGAATTTGTTGGACTTTCAGCGGTATTCACAAAAAGCACGTTTAATTATTCCTCCGTTGCAATCACCGATTGCCAGGTATTCCTGGTCGAAAAGGAGGCCATCGCAAAGGTCATAAAACAAAATGGTTTGTTTGGTTTTACAATGATAACAAGGTACTTCGAACAGAATGCAAACCTTTTCGATACGCTCAGAACGGTTATCTACAAACAAATGAACGGACGCATAGCAGAAACATTGTTATATATAGACGGATTTAAGAATGAGAATCCGAATATTTTCCAGCTCCTTTCGCGTAAAGACATTGCCGACTTTGCCGGGATCTCGACTGAGAGTGCTGTGAAATTATTGAAGAGCTTTGAAAAAGACGGATTGATTGAATTGAATGAAAAAGATATCCAGGTTGTTAACCACAACGGATTGCTTGAAATAAGCAAAAAAGGGTAAATTCAGCTACTTTATAGATATTGGTAAATTGACCGATAGTGAAATCATACTTCAAATAGCCCAGGGTGACCGGAATATGTACCGGAAACTTGTAGAGCGATACCAACCGATGGTATTTCGCACCTGCATGGGTTTTTTGCATCACAAGGATGATGCCGACGATCTTACGCAGGATGTTTTCATTCAGGCATATCAAACGCTATCAGCTTTTAAGGGTGATGCCTCCTTCTCAACATGGATTTACCGTATTGCAGTGAATGCGTCACTTAATAAAATACGAAAGTCCTCAAAAAGCCAGTTTCTGCAGCGACTTGAAACAATGTTCGGAGGCGAAAAAAGCAAAGAATATTCCTTCCCAATTTCTGATAATGAGAATCCAGAGAATATTTTAATCCAGAATGAACACAAGGAATGGGTACAGAAAGCGCTAAACAGTCTGCCCGAAAATCAGCGCACAGCAATCGTACTTAGTAAATACGATGATTTACCCCAGAAAGAAATTGCAGAGATCATGAATACAACTGAAGGTGCCGTTGAAGCGCTGATACAAAGGGCAAAAGCGAACCTTCGTGAAAAATTATCTTCGCTGAAGAAAAAAAGTAAAAAATAACCGTAGGAAAAATAGAAGTTTTGTTTCTAACCATTAAAGTCAATTAAAATGAACTGTCAATTATGCCAAAAAGAATTAGATGCGTACCGCAAAGGCACATTGCCCGAAGGTATCCGGGTTCAGGTCGAAACCCACCTGGGAGAATGTAAGGCGTGTGCGGAAAGTTTTCAACTGGTAAGTCTTGCCAACAAGGTAATGGACGCGGAAAAGGAGATAGAATCGAACCCATTTCTTGTGACGCGGATTATAGCCGGTATCGAAGAACTGGAGCAAAATCGCGAAAGTTACCAGCGCGTCCCTGCTTATTGGAGCATATTAAAACCAGCATTGATAAGCGTTTCGATTGCAGCAGCTATATTTATTGGAGTTTTGGTTGGTAATATTTATTTACCAACACAATCAATCAATAAACTGCCTGTTGAAATGACTTACATGAACGATGCGGCTCTTGAATCAGTTGATCTGTTTTCACAACTATAATTCTTTTAAGATGAAAACAGAATATAAATATTCGCTGATGATTTGGGCAATTGTGATACTTGCAGTTATGAATATCTCGACGCTCGTGACCATTATGTATCACAAGTATCATTCGGATAAGACAGAAACCGTTTCCACATCAGATCCGAAACAACTGGAGACTGATTCAGAAAAATTTAGTGGGCGCTATTTTCGCGACCAGTTGGATCTGAGCAGTGAACAAATGGATAAATTCAAGGAAATGAACCCTGTTTTCAGGCCAAAAGCAAGGAGTATTACAATTGAATTAGCCGAGAAACGGAAACAAATGCTGGTTGAAATGTCTGCAGCAAATAGTGATACAACAAGGTTAAATGCGCTATCCGATTCAATTGGTCTGCTGCATAGCGACTTAAAGAAGATCACTTACAGGTATTATTTGGAAATCAAAGACATTTGCAACCATGAACAGCAAAGAAAACTCGAACAATTGTTCGGTGAAATGTTTACAAACGATTCGCAGCTTGGATACCCCGGCAATGGTGGACCAAGAGGGGGGCGACAAGGCAGACGGTTTAGTAATTGATTGACTATTAATTATTTTAAATTTTAGAGACATGAAAACAAAACTTTTTTTAACAGGATTAGCCTTAATGGCAGTAACAGTATTCGCAAATGCCCAAGATCCGGCTACAGGACGGGGAAATTGTAATGGTCAGCGTAATGGCCAATGTAACGGTACAGGTAAAGGTTCGGCATTTGTGGATAAAAACAACGATGGAGTTTGTGACAACATCCAAAATGGCAATACGACAGGTAATAAAGGAAATGGCAAATGCGATGGCAGTGGTAAAGGTCAGGGACAGGGAAAAGGACAAGGAAGGAACTTCGTTGATGCCAATAAAAACGGGATCTGCGACACTTACGAAGCCCGTATAAAGAAATAGTTTTACCATCCAATTAATGTACATTTCAAGTACAGATTCTTAGAATCATTCATATTTTATAGTATTAAATAACAGTTGTTTAGAAAGTTTCTAAATCGCTGAATGCAATAACTATGTTCGTTTATTAGATAATTCAAAAATTTAACAATTAAAATTAGTGTTATGAAAACAAAGATTTTTTTATCTGTAATAGTATTGGGTGCCCTTTTATTAACAATTTCATGTTCAGATGGAATCTCTGCGATAGAGGAAGTTACGGCTGCAGATCAAGTATTAGCATCAACTGATCAGATAGATGCAGATTTGAAAAGTGCTAACTTGGCAGTTCCTTGCCTAATTACTGGTACAATAGCAGATGTGCCTGTTCCAGTTTGCGTATTATCCGGGACCGTAACTGAATCAGAAGCTGCAAGTCTGCTTTTTATGCGTGAGGAGGAAAAAATGGCCCGTGATGTATATGCCTACATGTTTGCCAAATACAATTTACCCGTCTTTGGTAATATCACAAAAAGTGAGAATGCACATATGTTAGCTGTATTGCGGCTCATTACAGCATTCAAAATTACAGATAACAGTAATAACAATCCGGGTGAATACACCAATGCGCATATCAAATATCTGTATCAGCAATTGCTCACGATGGGAAATGCTTCCCTGATAGATGCTTTAAAAGTTGGAGTACTTATTGAACAAACAGACATTAATGATCTTGAAAATGAGTTGTTGGCAGTACAGAATTCCTCCATTAAAACGGTATATACCAATTTGAAGGCCGGCTCAAATGCCCATCTGAAAGCATTTATCTGGAACCTGAAAATCCAGGGTGTTGTTTACCCATAATTCCTGACTTCATTGGATCAGAATAAATTGACCATTCTTTACCAGCGTCATGTATTTTTAAATAAATGAGGATGATATTTTCAGCGAAACTGGTTAAGGGTGGTCAATACTTTCAGGATTTTGTAAAACATTTACAAAAATGTTCAACCGTTTCATTAGCAGATTAAAGTATCTTTGATTCATACAAAATAAGAAATATCATGAAACGAGCCATGAGAATTACTTCTCACACAGGAAAATGATTATTGGCGAGTTCCATCTGACAATTAAAAAACAAATTATAAACAGATGAAAATAACCGAAGAAATAAGAATTAGCGACAACGGATTTGTTTTTAATTCGAGAACAGGCGATTCGTTCAATATAAATCCTACCGGATTGGAACTCACCAAAATGATAGCCCATGGACTTGATTTTGATGCGATTAAAAGCATATTTCTTGAAAAATATGACATGGACGACCTGACCTTTGAAAAAGATTTTTATGAGTTTTGTGCGCTGATCAAATATCACCAGATTACCTCGCAGGAAGATCCTCTTGATTTTAAGTAAACTACCATGTCGAAAACAAAAATAACAATAGCAGTAACCGGGCTTAACAACACGGATAATCCGGGACCTGGTGTACCGGTCATCCGTTCATTAAAAGAATCAACCGAATTCGAAGTTCGGATTATCGGACTGGTTTACGAAACGCTCGAACCCGGTATTTATATGGAAGGTTTATGTGATAAAATATTCCAGATTCCTTATCCATCAGCGGGATCCGACGAACTGATCGATCGGATTGAGGAAATACACCGGCGTGAACCATTCGATGTATTGATCCCTAATTTTGATTCTGAACTGTTTTCGTTTATGAAAAACGAAGGCAGGCTCCTTCGAAGCGGTATCCACACTTTTCTTCCCACCATGAAGCAATTTCAGGAAAGGGAAAAAGATAAGCTACTTGAATATGGTGAAAAATACGGGATAAAAGTGCCTGCAAGCATCAATCTTGGTAGCCTGAACCAAATTTCAGAAATCAAGGAAAAGCTTAAATATCCGGTGATGGTAAAGGGGCAGTTTTATGATGCCTACTTAGCCAACAATCTTGAACAAGTTAAACAGACTTTTGCCAAAATATCCTCAAAATGGGGTTTACCTGTTATTATTCAGGAATTTGTGAAGGGTACCGAAGTCAATGTAATTGCGCTTGGCGATGGTTTGGGAAATACAATTGCGGCTGTACCTATGCGGAAACAATATATTACCGACAAAGGAAAAGCTTGGGGAGGAATTACATTATCTGATGAGAAAATGCTCGAAGTTACCAGAAGCCTTATACGCCAAACGAAGTGGAAAGGAGGAATGGAACTCGAACTGATAAAAACTATAAAAGGTGAATATTACCTCATCGAAATCAATCCCCGAATTCCCGCATGGGTTTACCTGGCTGTTGGCGCCGGACAAAACATTCCGGAAGCTTTGGTTAAATTAGCTTTAGGTCAAGATGTTGCTCCAATGGAAACCTATAAATCAGGAAAAATGTTTGTTCGGTATTCTTATGATATCATCGTTGACCTGGAAAAATTTGAAACAATTGCAATGAATGGAGAAATTTAAAATAGTTGGAAGCCATGGAAAAATTAAAATATGAAAAGCCGTCAATAAGTAAGATTAACGCAGGAATGCCAAGTAAATTTGGGCTACCAGTAAAACAAAAAGTGATATCAGAGATCGATGGATTCCTTGTTTCATCGTTAATTGAAGAATACGGTTCGCCACTTTTTGTTATTTCTGAAAAGACTATGCGGGAAGTGTATGGTGATGCAAAAAGGGCTTTCGATACCCGGTATCCCAAAGTACAGTTTGCCTGGTCGTATAAAACAAATTATCTCGATGCTATTTGCAGCATCTACTACGACGAAGGTTCGTGGGCTGAAGTAGTTTCGGGTTTCGAGTTCGAAAAAGCCCTTTCGAATGGGGTAGACGGTTCACAAATTTTGTTTAACGGGCCCGATAAATCGGAAGCTGATTTAATTATGGCCATCGAAAACAATGCCAGCATCCACATCGACCATTTCGATGAGCTTTATTTATTGATAGAAATAAGCCGGAAATTGCATAAAAAAGCAAGGGTGGCAATCCGTATAAACCTGGATGCCGGAGTCTATCCTATTTGGGACCGCTTTGGTTTTAATTATGAAAATGGTGATGCGTGGAATGCGATTAACAGAATTATGTTGGCAGAAAGCCTGGAAATGATTGGCTTGCATACACACATCGGAACCTATATCACGGTACAATCGGCATATGCCATTGCCGCGGTAAAACTGGCAAACCTTTATGTCGCGATCCATCGGAAATTCGATTCCTGGTTAAAATACATTGACCTTGGTGGCGGTTTTGCTTCAAAGAATACACTCAAAGGTGCCTATATGCCCGGTTCCGAAACCTGCCCATCCTTCGACGACTACGCTGAGGCTATTTCAAATGCATTGATTTCATCGGAAATACCACACGAAAATCTACCGGTGTTGTTTCTCGAAACCGGACGCGCGTTAATCGATGATGCGGGATATTTGCTTACGACTGTTTTGGCCAACAAACGTCTCAATAACGGAAGACGTTCCATGGTCATCGATGCCGGTGTCAATCTGTTATTCACTTCGTTCTGGTATAATTTAGGCGTTTATCCGACCAAAGAGTTGGAACACAGCGAGGAAACAACCATTTACGGCCCTTTATGTATGAACATCGATGTAATCCGTGATGCGATTGTCTTTCCTCAGGTAAAAGCGGGCGATCAATTGGTCATTGAACGGGTTGGTGCCTATAATATCACACAATCAATGCAATTTATTACTTACCGTCCAAATGTTGTTTTAATCGACAACGAAGGTAAAACGCATATTATCAGGAAAAAAGACACCCTGGATAACTTTAAACAGGTCGAATCAAATCCTAAAAGACTGTAAACATCCTGATGGAAAAAAATACTAAAATAATCAGCACGGAAATCCTGTTCTCGGTATTAAACAGTTATTCGCAGGTGTTTTTTTCCACATCGAAGGTGCTTGCCATTCTTTTGGTGTTCATCAGTTTCTTTGATTATGGCGCAGGAATCGGGGGATTGATTGCCGTTGCCGTTGCAAATTTGCTGGCCTATTATCTGGGTTATAATACCTATTTTCTGAAATCAGGACTATATGGGTTTAACAGCCTCCTGGTGGGATTAGGTATTGGTCTGGCTTTCCAGCCTTCCCTCGAATTATATGTACTGGTTGCCATTTCTGCCATTACCTGCTTCTTCCTTACGATTGTTTTTCAAGGAGTTCTCGGAAAATATGGTTTGCCTTTTTTAAGTATCCCATTTTTGGTCACGATCTGGATTATTGGTTTATCGGGCGGAGAACTTACGGCACTAAACATCAGCGAACGTGGGATTTTCACCTACAATGAACTTTTCGGATTGGGCGGACATACGATGGTCAGATTGTACAACTGGCTGGAAGCCCTGATCGATTCTTCATTTATCCGGATCTATTTTTATTCACTTGGTGCTATCTTTTTTCAGAAGGGATTACTTGCCGGAATCATTATTTCATTCGGATTGCTGATATATTCGCGCATTACGTTTATGTTATCCATTCTTGGTTATTCGGTTTCATACCTGTTCTATTTGCTGGTTGGTATTGAATTTAATTCATTGAACTATACATTTATCGGATTCAATTATATTTTAACCGCAATTGCATTGGGTGGATATTACTTAATTCCTGGGCGAACAAGTTATGCATGGATCATCATTCTGTTGCCTTCTGTCGTATTATTAACAATCAGCACGCAACGCCTTTTTCTGGTGTTTCATATTTCGCCCTATTCGCTTCCGTTTAACATGGTGGTGCTGATGTTTCTGTATGCGTTGAAACTTCGGGAAAAACGACCTGATAAATTACTTGAAACACCAGTTCAACTGGGCAATCCGGAGAAAAACCTCTACCTACAATCAGGCAACCTGAAACGGTTTCCGGCAAGGTTCCCGGTAGCGACCTCTTTACCGTTTTTCGGCGAATGGGAAGTGAGTCAGGGACACAATGGTGAAATAACACATAAGGGTGCCTGGCGACATGCCTGGGACTTTATTATCACCGATAAAAATAACAAACAATTTAAAGGAACCGGCGATTTTTCTGAAGATTATTTCTGTTTTGGAAAGGCGATAACCGCCCCGTTTGATGGAACTGTAATGGAGGTAATTAATTCGATTCCCGATAATATTATCGGCGATGTGGATACCAAAAACAACTGGGGGAATACGGTGATTATTAAACACCACCATGATATTTACTCGAAACTTTCGCATTTAAAATATCACTCGGTTGAAGTGAAGGAAGGCGATCGCGTAAAACAAGGTCAATTGCTGGGCAAATGTGGAAACTCGGGTCGTTCACCCTACCCACACCTGCATTTTCAGTTTCAGCCTACACCTTACATTGGATCACCAACACTCGATTATCCGCTGGGACATTATCTTTTAAAAGGCGAAAAATACACGTTCGAAACATTTTCGTTTCCGCAAAAAGGACAGGTAGTTGCCAATCCGGTAAGAAATGTGCAGTTGGCCAACATGTTGCATTTTATTCCCGGACAACGAATTTCGGGAGAGATGGTGGTTGAATCAATAAAAACAGGGGTTCAGATTCACCAAAGTAATTTCAGTTGGAAAGTAAATACCGATGTTTTTAATTCGACTTACCTCGAAAGCGAGGAAGATGGCTCGCTGGCTTATTTGTACAACAATGGTAACCTGCACTATTTCACAAATTTTACAGGGAAGAAAGAAACGCCACTGTATTGGTTTTTCCTGTCAATTTTCAAAGTACCGCTTGGTTTTTTAACCAATAGTAAAATCCCCGATCAGATTCCTATAAATATGATGTTTGGCGGGATTCTGAAATTCCTTCAGGATTTTATTGCCCCCGTGTATTTGTTTCTAAAAGTGGATTATACGCTCGAAATCAAAAAGTCAGGCGACATACTTTCGTCGGGCGATGTAAAAATGATTTCGGAAATTACCAAAAAAATTGCCGGAAGAGAAACGGCGAAATATAATTTCATAATTAATATAAATCAAAGCGGAGTTTTCGAAATTGAAATCCGGTTTAACGATTTAAAAATTCAGATGACATGTCGAAACGAATAGTAATAGTGAGCCTTCTGATCGTTTACCTGACCACTGCAAAAGCGCAGGAAAAATTGAATTTTGTGATCGTCGATCAACGATCGTACGCGCTTTTCGAGGAAAAAAAATGGCCTGAATTGATTCAATTCTCAGAGGAAGCCCGGAAACAGGGGATCGATTTTTTTTACCTGGATGTGCGAACTGGTATTGCCTGGTACAATCAGGGAAAATATAGGAATGCAGTACTTTGGTTTTTAAAAGCATATTCGAACGATAAATCGTTCGAATGGCTTCAGGAATATGTGTATTATAGCCTGATTTTTAGCGGACGGCAAGCCGAGGTTGTTAAATATGCCCCATTTTTCTCCGATACGATGAAAAAGAAGATCGGTTTTCGGGAAATTGGTGTTATGCGTTTGGCTTATGAGGCTGGCTATAGTTTTAATCAGGACTTTGAAAACCTGAAAACAAGGGCATTTAGCACCGATGTTAATTTGGGCGAGGACTATGGTGAGGCATATATTCTGAAAAACTACAATTTCCATTCATTGGATCTCAGCCACAGGGTAGCACCAAATTTTACACTGAATCACAACCTGACCTATATTGGAGTGAATCGCGAAGCGGTTGTGAATTGGAGCGGGCAAACCAGTTCACCCATTAGCATCAATCAGTTTCAGTATTTTATCAATCCGGTTTGGGTGATCGGAAAAAAGCTGAACATTTCGCCTTCGATGAATTTAATTTTTGGAAGTGGTGATGTTTATGCAGGAAGGCTGAATTCTAATTCATCAAAGTCATACAGATTATCAAAGTCAACTTATAGCGATATTGTTTTATCGACCTCAATATGGTCGGATTTTGGGAATTTCACGCCAGGCCTGGAAATAAATGCAGGAAATGTAAACGATTCCAGGTTTGTCCAGATGTCTTCATGGGTGACCTTTTACCCGCTATCGAATACCAAACTCTATATTACGCCAAAAGTCTATTTCAAATCCGGACCTGATGGTTTTGCCTGGAATACTTTAGGGATATCAGGTGGCGCGACGCTTGGGAAAGTTCACGTGAATGGGCAGTACCTTTTTGGCGACATGGAAAACTTTGTAGAATCTGCAGGTTTTGTGGTCTCCAATTTCCCCGGAAAATCAGACCGTAAGATGATGGGAAGCATTTATTTCCCAACAGGTAAAAAGTATCAGTTCGTCCTTAGGTACATCAATCAGAATATCACCGAAAAATATCAGGTTTATACCGATGGTGTTAAAAGTAATGCTTTGGAATACAATTATATGAAACAAACAATAACAGCTGGAATATCATGGAATTTTTAAAAAAGAGTTTTGTAATTTTTATTTTTTTATTTTTTGTGAATGGCGTATTTTCACAGGTTAGCCAGGATGTTTTGCTGGCTGCATTTTCGAAAAGTTACGCAGCGGAAAAAAATGGAGACTTTACTGCTTCCATGGAGCCCCTTAAAAAAATCTACGACGAGTCTTCTTATGAATTGAACCTCAGACTTGGCTGGTTAAACTACAATGCCGGTTTATTTGAGGAAGCTATTATCTTTTACGGCAGGGGTCAAAAACTGAAACCGTACTCGGAAGAAGGCCGGTTTGGCTTAATTCTGCCGCTGGCCGCACTCGGAAAATGGAACGATGTAATTAAAATTTACGATGCCATTTTGGAAACAAGTCCAAACAACTCGGTGGCATTGTACCGGCTTGGTCTGGTTTATTACGGACGAAAAGATTATAACAAGGCCAATACTTTATTCAAAAAAGTAGTCGACTTATATCCCTTTGGCTATGATGGGTTACTTATGCTGGGCTGGACTTCTTATTTCCTTGGAAACACCAGTCAGGCGAAGGTGCTTTTTAATAAAGTAAACCTTTTTAATCCTGGCGATAAGTCAGCTAATGAAGGTCTCAGTTTAATCAAGTAACAAAAAAGCTGTGAGGCGATTAGCTCTGCCAGATTTACTGAAAGGATTTGCCGTATTCCTGATTATACCGGTTCATGTTCTGGAAACACTTATTGATTCATCAGGGCGGGAAAGCTTGTTCGGGAAAACGCTGTTGTTGCTTGGAGGACCTATAGCTGTCCCTGTTTTTATGATGGTTATGGGCTATTTTGTGTCAATGAGTGAAAAAAGAAATTCAGAGAATATCTTGAGGGGAGTGCTGATCTTTTTCCTTGGTATTTTCCTGAACATTGGATTAAATTTTCATTTGCTTCTGAAAATCTGGACTGAAGGCTGGAAGTTCGACCCTCTCCAGGCAATTTTTGGGGTCGATATTTTTTACATGGCTGGCATTAGCATTATTATTCTGTCTGTTTTAAAAAGCATTAAAAAGAGTCAGCACTGGATCGCTTTTGCACTAATCCTTTTTGTCAGCGGCTCAACGTCATATTTCAATGAAATATTGATGGTTACCGATCGGAATTATATCCTGCCTTTTATTGGTGGCGAATATTCCTGGTCCTATTTTCCACTTTTCCCCTGGCTGACATACCCGCTAACAGGTTTTTTATTTCAAAAGACAGAACGCCAAATCAGAGAATTAGTTAAAAAGCAGAAAATAGTTTCTATCGTTTTTCTTGCTTTCGTATTCGTTCTTGTAGTTATCTTTTCCCGGTTTGGTTTCGAAACTACAATCGACCTGTCCAAATATTATCACCACACATTCCTGTTTTTCCTTTGGACGTTAGGAGTTGATACATTGTGGATATTAATGGGCTGGTTTCTTGTTCAGAAATTTGCCGAATTTCCTGGAATCATTTTTCTAAGATGGCTGGGGAAGAATATTACTGTTTTTTACATCATCCAATGGCTGATTATTGGGAACATTGCCACAGCCATTTATCAGACACAGGAACTTTCGACATTCGCTTACTGGTTTGTGGTAATATTATTGATTACCATTGGACTAACTTTCCTGTTCGAAAAAATAAAATTGAAACCGATTAAGATTCTTGATCGGTGATTCCGGAAAATATAGCCAAATTTTAACAGCTGGATTTTTAAAATGTGACCGTTTTATCAGCCCAGACAACCATATTTATGCAATCTACCATTGTTGAAACCGGGCAGGCTTCGGTGCTGTCCAACTGACGCGATTTCAAACACGTGCCACAGGCAAGTATTTCACCGCCGGCATTCATGAATTTTTTAAGTTGCGCATCAATATCGTATTTGTCATGAGTTAAGCCCTCGCATTCAACAGCTTCTCCCATTAAAAACACTTTCACTTGGTGGCCAAGCTTTGATGCAGTCACCGCAAAACGAAAGGCATTCCATGCTTTTTCGTATTCCTTCGTTTCGAGAATGATTCCGATTTTCATAATTGTTTATTTTTGTACCACATAGGCACATAGTTCACATAGATTAATTAATAACTATGAGTCCTATGTGCCTATGTGGTTATTTTTTGATATTTAAAAAGTTAATACAATTTTGTTTTTACGGATCAGTTCGTACAGATCGGCAAGGGAAGAGAACTTGCAAACTTGTGGTTCATTATTATTCCGGCTTTTCAAGCAGGTTCCACAGCCCAAAATAGTCCCGCCATTTTCTAAAAACTTATCAGATTGCTCTTTCAGATCTTTATCCGTTTTTACGAGGTTATCAAGTTCAACACCTTTACCAAGCAGAAAAACGCTCACTGTATCACCCTGATTTTTGGAATAATTAGCCAGACGTAAGGCATTCCAAACAGTTTCAGTGTCGTTTGAATAAATCACCATCCCGATGGATGTAGGGGAACCCGTCTTCTGTGCGGGAGATTCGGCA
>Ga0209512_1002966_pt1 | contig 16841 bp, 18 predicted proteins | sample frozenSSSSmetaG_FD_184142 | JGI IMG/M metagenome (GOLD analysis project Ga0209512, IMG submission 184142) | Glacier valley bacterial and archeal communities from Borup Fiord, Nunavut, Canada, to study Microbial Dark Matter (Phase II) -... | ecosystem: Environmental > Aquatic > Freshwater > Ice >... | reverse complement strand
AAAAAAAAACCCCCTCTCCTCAACCACAGGCACTAACCCCCTCCAGCCCTCCGCACCCTCCAACCCCTCCTCCCGACGCTTCTCCAAACCCCGCTTCCAACGTCCATCCTCTCGCCGCAAATAACGCTCCACCTCTTCCCCTCCACACACCCGCACCTCCCCGTCGTCCACGGCCGCGTCGCCTACATCGCGGCCCTCTGGACGTCGCCGCTCGCCTGGGGCCGCGTGCCCCTCATTGGCAACGTGCGCCTCGACATCCTGTCGGAGCGCATGGTGAAGATGTCCGTGCCGCCGCCGTCGTCGTCGGTGCCCGCGCACGAGCAGCTCGTGGTGCGGTGGCGCACGATCGGGCGCGCGTCGCTGGCCGGCGCGCTCAGGCAGTCGATCGGTGCGCAGGGGAGGGCGGAGGTGCTGGGGCAGCAGAGGGGGGTCAAGGCGGCGATGGCGCAGGGAGACGAGGATGAGTTCACCGGACTGTTTATTTTTGAGTTCGATGAGGAGGGCAGGATTGTGAAGCATGTCATTGAGCATGTGCAGGAGATCGGGAATTGGGAGAGGGGGGTTGGCGCGAGGGTGGTGGGGTTGGCGGATTGGTTGCTCGGGAGGATGAATAAGGATGTGGAGGGGGAGAGGAGCGTGGCACCCTGCTGCGTTAGGTGTTGAGGGGACATGGATGTGCAGAGTGGAGGTTGGTGTACTAAGATAACATGATTCAAGATTGAGCACGACGTGGCAGAGCTCTTGAGATGATGCTCATGACGTGGCTGTTTTGGCGTTTGACGGCGTTGGTGTGGCCTACGAGGATATCTGTACGGAATACGGCCTCTCCCTATCTTTGTATCTCAATCTTGTATAATGTATTAGGATAGACATATATAGCAACACCTCTCACTTCCTTTCTTTCGTTCATGCCCCAGGCTTAAACTTCATCTCTCCTTGCCCCTCCCCCAACCCCGCTCAACCCACCCACTCATCCATCAACACCCCCTCCTCAAGCTATGTAAGCCCTCCTCTTTAATCGCTTCGAGTATCCGTGATGCTGAAGCAGAAATCACAGGGACACAGGCAACATTTTACGTCCGAAGCATTTCTTCCGAATGTGAGAAATGCTCACAACCTCATCTAAATCACGCACCTCTCTCTCGCCAGTCCCATGCTTGAATACATGTTTCAAGCAAGTGCGTCTTGCACGCACGAAGAATCAACCTGTATTGTGGGTATCCCCTCTACCAGCTAGCTGACCCCTCTTCCCTCCCTCCCCGCTCCCTCTCCCACTCCCGCAGCAGCCCCCAAAAACGCCTCTCATGCCTCGCTTGAGTAGGTATATGTATCTTACTCCTGCGCTCCTCCAGAGAGCTGCAAGGTCTTTCGAGACAAAGCCCACAAAGGACAATGATAGGTATGTCCCGATACCTATGTATTCCCATGAAAAAAGGGGGTCACTCCCCCCCCGGACGCCCGGCGCATGCAAAGTTATGCGCCGATTCCGGGTTTCGTATATCATGCCCTGCCCTGCTGTGACAAATGAAACTTCAGATACTGCCGTGTTTTGCTTTGCCTTAGCTTGCCTTGCTCTGCTCCGCTCTGCTCTGTTCGGCTTTGATCGGGAGCTGTTTTTCGCCTTATGGTGTTGCATTTTTTGCGTATAAAGACCGTCCAGTTGTTGTCCAACCGCTCGTCATATTATGCGGATCTCTTTCGTGAATAAGGCCTCCTTCAGTTGACCGATATCCAGAATCTCGATAGCCCCTTTTGACGGCCGCCCGCCGACAACGATCGCGACCATCTCGCCGTTTCAAAAAGCTTCCGCATCGCAGTCCGCAAGTCCATATACCCAGTCTGCCTCTCAACCGCATCCCTCAGATAATATTCGCGATACTAATCCTATCCTTCGTCGTCTTCTGCACCTCCCTCTCATCCCTCCTCTGCGGCGGCGGCGGCGGCGGCTGCTGGGCTTGATATCCTCCCACCGACCTCGGCGGCTGGTTTTGCGGCTGACTCTGCGCATATCCCCTCTCTTCCTCCCCCCTCACAAGCACCCCCACAAGGCCCTCCACCCTCTCCCAACCCCCCCAATCACTCCTCTCACTCTCACTCAAACTCCCCGTTATCCCCCCCTCCCTCTCCGCCTCCACAAACCCCGCCGCGCGCTGATTCAACGCCGTCCCCGTCTCGCTCCCCTGCCACACCCACCCAATATCCGTCGCCGCCTGCACATCCCCGCTCACATACGCCACGAGCTCCTCGTCCGCCATGTCGCGCGCCCTCCTGCCTCTGCGCTGCTTGTCGATCAGCGCGCCCACGAAGAACGCCACATTGCGCCCGCACGCCACGTTGACGTCGCGGTGCGTCCCGATCGCCGCCGACGTGCGGATGCACACCAGCGCGGCGTCGAAATGCACGCAGAAGAGCAGGATGAGCGTGCACCGCCAGATGTGCGTCGCGAGCATGGTGCTGGCCGTGGGGCCGATGAGGCAGGCGTTGTGGTATGGGACGGAGGCACGGGAGAGCAGATGTGCGGTGTCGAGGGCGGCGCGGAGGCATTGCTCCATGGCGTTGGCGCGGATTTCGGGCGGGCAGGCCGTCGAGAGGTTGTGTCGGTGCAGGATGATGCGGGTGTTCATGAGGGCGATGATGGAGGAGAGAGAGCGGGGGTCGAGGGGATCGCGGGAGTCGGCGTGGTAGGCGGCGGGGAAGGCGGAGAGGCTGGCGCGGAAGTGGGTGTCGAAGGTCGCGAGTGTGCTTAGCGCAGTTACGGGAGATTTGAGGGTTTTGCTCAACTGAGAGATGCTGCGGACGACGTGGATGGCGGGGAGTAGGAGGTCGGTGTGTGAATGTGCACTTTCGGATACGTGCATCCCATCATCGCGGATATAGTGATCGTCGATGGCAGCTGGTAATGATACGTCACAATCGGCATCTTCGATGAGTAATGGACGACCCATTTCCAGAGAGAGAAGTCTGTCCCAGACATATATAGCCCACCATACTCTCCTCCTCATCTCACCCTCAATCGTGGGCCACGGTCCTGTCTCGGTATGTAGTCCAATATCTTGTGCTATCCTGATAGCAGCTCCTAGCCATGTCCAGGCCGCAGACTTCAAATTCATTTCGGTGAGGAAGATGCTGATTAAGAGCGCTCCTCTGGCGTGGTCGATGGTGAATTCATCGTTCCAGAGATCGGTCAACATTCGTGACATTTCCATATATTCTTTTCCCTTGTGAGGCCTTTGTACGACAGGCTCAGTGCTGAAAACAACACCAACAGCAAGGACACCAAAAAATAATGAAGACCAGACTGGAGGTATCCTTTGCAAGGATCCGATGCGGTAGGCCTCCTCATACTCCTCCTGGAAGGTAGGCCAGTGTAAGAGAGGCATAATTGTATGAACGGACAAATAATAACATTTAAGTAGGTGGTCAGCTACATGTCGTGGTGGTAATGGTGGTCTTTCCGGATTGAAGTGTCCTTGAGATCCAGTCTGCCTGTAAGGTGCAGGCGGCTTAAATATTCCTCGGCCATACATGCGTAAATTTGACCTGACTATGGAGAGATCTGCCGGAGGAGGGGGTTGTTGACGTCTCTTTGGATGAGAGCCAATCTCTGGTAGAAGCAATGGCGCGGTATGTGGTTCATCTTGATCAACGTCCATTTGGCCTTCTCGCATGTTCATGAGCGAACGAAGATGCGCATTTTCCCTCTTCACTTGAGATATCTGTTTCTCCAGGTCCTGAACCTGCTTGATGGATGACATCCTCCTATTAGTTTCCTTGGTGAATTGGCACTTGACATTCCGACTGGAGCACTCGGAGCAGCTGGTGGTCTCCGTGGCATCACACTTTACTTTTCGTTCTCTGCATGCATCGCAGCTCGGATCTTTCCGTCTCTGTCGATATGCGCGCTTCTGAGCTTGGAAATTTGCGTTCATTTGAGACGATGGCAACCCAGCTGTGCCACTGGATGATCCCGTCGATGTCATTGAATCCATTCCTTGCGGCCCAGGAGAAGTAGCCGCAGAGTGATATGAGTTCTGAAATGGGCTGTGGAAGCTAGTAGGAGGGAGGGTGATATGATGAAGCTGCGGCCCAGACGTCAGCCGAGGTGAAGCGCCCATTAGACCTGCTCCATAAGGCTGTGCTTGAGGCGACGCCGCCGAAGAGACGGGAGACGAATCGTAAGAACCAACAGAGTGTATAGGTGAGCGTGCATAGCTGTTGTGGTTTGGAGCCGCCATGCTATATCTCAATGTCGTCACCGGTTGGACTGTATATTTCCTGTCGTCGGAAAGAAATGTGAAAGCGCAAAGAAAGTTAGATTCTCAAAGGATCGCCACAAGATCTACAGCGGCCCAACCTCATCACTCGACGTCCAAGGATTCTGCCGGGAACCACACAGGGTATGGGCTATTTTGCGCAAGGTGCAGGGCGGAAACCCAGGGCAATCTCGAGAGTGCTTCAACAATCAACGATAACCAGGGTAGAAGCTCAACGTCATCAATAACCCAAAGCAAAGAACTTTTTAGAGAAGGGGATTGAATGCCTTTCCGAGTATCGCCGTTCAAAGGATTTTCAATGGAAGGATTGTACGTGTACGACCTCAAAATCGCAGATCTTCCAGGGTATTTACTGCAGTCTGGAAGACTCGCGAAGTAACTACACAGCCGGATGCACGTCAGAGGCAAGGTACAGGAATCGGCGAGTATTCCGTAATGCAAGAGCACGACCCTAAAGCTTTATGTATCTGCCACAGGTCATTAATAGCTGGCAATGTGTTCTGTCGAGGTCCCACCAACTTGAAAGAGTAACCGAACGGGCACAACAAGCATATTGAAGCGGGGCAAAAGAGTATAAGAGCGTCTTGTCTTATAGCATTTAAGATATTAACGAGAGCAACAAGAATTCATGGGAGAAAGGTCTCCGGAGCATGAAAAAGCTCAGAGATATCTGACGATAGGAAAGCCTCTTAAGGCTGGGTGAGTGGAATAGTTGGTAGGTAGGTCATGAACAGAATGCTGATAAAACAAATCTTTAATATATCCCTACAGACGTGCGTGACAAGCATACAAGCATCGATAAAAAAAAGGCAATTCGGCGCCGCCGTGCGCGCAGTGCATGATGGGCTTTTGCTGGGGCGTCCCGGCCGGTGCGTGCTCTGTGTGGTGCCGGTGCGGGATTGCCGGGGGGGTGCGGGGGGCTCAGTGGAGCGCAAAGAAGGGGGAAAGAGGCAAGGCGCGAAAAGCAGGCATGGCAGGCTTTCTGATTCTCACTCTGGAAGAGGACCCTTGTCAATAATCTCAGTTCTGGCTCTGCAGGAGGTGTTGGTCGCTGTTGGTCGCTCCTGGTCGGTGTTGATGTGCAGTAGTGTGGCACAATCCAAATCTCGACAATCCTTGTGTCCGCAGCTTTGCGTGCAAGCCCCGCCCTGCCATTTTCACGATTTGTTTGCTGCTTGCTGCAAGTTGAAACAGTCGAGGGAATGCATGCATGCCGAAGCACCTGACGTGCCCCCTCAGATTCCCACGTTTATCAAATGCATGGACCGCAGCTAGATTGATTGCTCGTTTGCCTTTTGTAGTATACCGAGTGGCTTCTATACAGAGTAATCTGCGCCCCTGCTTGAATTGAGACGCTGATGAGCTTGATCTCGCTTTGTTTGGGTGTCTTTGCCCAAAATGATAATATGGATGATATCGAATTAGGAAACCCAGCTCCGTAGGTAAACTACCTAGGTATGCACTCCGTAGAAGTAAGTGGTGGCGGCCGGGTCGGCAAAGCCCTTAGCATCCGCGCAGGGTAGCGAGGGGACATCTTGTGAGGATCTGATGGGGTGATAGACCAATTCGTGCCAGCGGACAGTGAGGTATTCCACGATCAGATCAGCAGAGCAGAGCAAGACTTTGACCAGACATGCATCGATCTGTGATCGCAGAAGAACGATGAAGGATAGATGTCAAAGGTCGGCTCAGAAAGAAAGACGCGGCAATTATAATTAGCCATTATGGATGAATAATGCAGTCTTGGGTCGCGTACGTTTCGAAAGATGTATAAAGCAAGCTGATATGATCAAATGATCTGCTCGTAAATTGCGCTCCTTAGCAGAGACGACGATACATTTGTCAGACCTCTCATTGTTTTTCATTGTGGCTTGCACAGACATGTCATGGATGTGACGTCTCAACCTCTGACGTGATGCTCCGTGTGTGGCACTGTATGGCAGCAGCAGACGATCAGGAGCTCTGTCCAGAGGCAGGTGATTATCTCGCAAAAGCTTGGAAATCTTAGTACTGTACTTATGTCGGATAAGCCTCTGGCTGTAGAATTATGTACGGAGTTATGTCTTGTTACCAAGTTGTTGGTCCCACCACAGAAGTCATAGGTAGCCGTACTGTAGTAACGTCGGTAGTGGGAAGGCATGATGCCCTCACAGACCGGCTCGGACCGAGTGTCTCGGCTTGGTGCGAAATGAGGAGAGGAGCCAACTCGGGCATTATGTCCCAAAGAATTAGGAACAGCAGCAAGCAACAAGCGTGATAGTGTGGCTCCATCCTCTACTACTGTAGGTAGACTTCGTTTCCAGCGAAAGCTCTCTGATGAAACGCTTTGGGACCAACGCGGGGAAAATCCCTAAGATAGATAGGTCGATACCAATAGATCACCGAGGCGGGAACACCCTGTCTAGTCCCTTGTCCTAACAGAGGGCTAAACTACCCTACGCCAAGCCACGACTTCCTCTCGCAGAACTCCGAGGAGGGAGCGGCTGCATGTATCAATATCCGATTAAACCGAGCGGGCACAAGAGGTCTCGAGCGTCCAGGACGACCTTCATGTCGATTTCGGCAGTCTGTCCCCTGCAAATTCTATTTCCCAGTATCAAGATATGAGAAAGAAGTACAACATCTGCAGAGACGTCGGACAATTGAAGCGGTTCGATGAGTGTAACGCTCGGAGCATTATATGGTGCGTCCATCGCCTTCGATCCTTGCCCCTCCCTATATGTGCTATATGTGTCCCATCTGTCCCGTCTGTGTCCCGTCTGTAAGCGATGCCATCGGTAAAGCGAAGAGTAAGAAAGTTGACGGGTAACAAATATCCCGTGGATAAAGAAGTGGGTTGGACAGCACAGGACGAAATACAGATGTATGCTGTGCATGCGCAATGCGCAAGAGCTTGTATATCTGTCATGTTTCAACTATGGACCAGCCGTTGAGTGGAAGTCCATAAGCTTCAGTCATAGATTCTGGTGATACCGCCCTGTGGCGTCCGGCTCTAGGTGTCAAGGGCCATAAATTGTGTCTCGGTAGCTAACGATGGGAAAATGACTCGCAAACTTTGTCTCGGTCATAAAGGCTACCTAAGCTTCTGGAGATAAAGTGAGAATGTCTTGACAAGAACCAAGGATACCTAGAGTCGGGGAAGATCACGCATCTCAGGAATATTCTTGTGTCATAAATCTGGCCTTTGAGACCCTTCTTACGGCAGTGATGTTGGTAAGATATTGCGACATCGGATTATATTTGTGTTGGTCAAGTCGTACCGAGGACACCTCGAGAGCCTTCATTCGTCATTCGGAAGATGAAGCATTGGTCTTGCTGGCAGCCTGGCACAGCAAGCATCAGGGGATAGCAAATCATGCTGTTCTATGAAGAATCCCGACCCTGAAAATTATCACCTATTAATAACAACACCATTGAAAGATCACAACGCGGAGATGTCAGAGCTAAAGTAGGTATGAGTAACAAAAATCCGCTCCGTGTAAGCATTCAATGTACTTGCCTTGCCTATATTGTGTACATTTATACCGTTGGATTCTGTTGCAAAGCTATGTAGCCTGTGTACCATTTCATGTAACGTTTCCACTTCCCAAATTGTGCCTATATCGTGCCATATACGAGGCCATCCAATATATCATCGGCAGACGTCGCCTCGCCGGCTGCGGAGAAAGGCTGGTCAAGACGGGCTTTGGAATCTGGGGAAGCTGGTAAAGAGATCGTTGGATTTAACCGTCGACGGGTCAAATGATGCCACATCTCATGGTGATCTACTTTTTCTATCATCATATCAGCAATCTGATGGTGTATTCGAGACAATTGGGGCACACTGAGATCCCACGGACTTAGTCATGTTTGCTTTTGCTCGTTTGCTCTCATTTTCCATGCCCCTTGATGTGTCCTTTAGCTATTCCTTCACATAACGCAATGATCTGACAGTAAAGAGATACTCGTTTTCTATTTTTGCAGCTCTAGTGGAGTGAAACATCTGGCGGAATTCCACGATACCTGGCAGCATCTATTGTTCGGACCAGTTACCAATTACAAGAATTGACGAAATATCTGCTCTTCGAACCTTTCAAAACAAATCAACAACAATAGGAATAGGCATAGCAATTCAAAGGTTTATGAATGGAGATAAAGGATCCTCTTGGAGAGTTTGGAGAGGTGGAGAGAGGGATATTTGAAAACAGCATTTGAAGGTGTTGTTGACGCTCTTTTTCCTCTTTCGGTACTCCATCAGACAAGGCGAAGCGAGCACACAAAGATGCTTCTTCAGTCTCACTCACGGTGAATTTCCTTTCTTTTGGAAATTTTCATAAGTCGTTATTGTCAACATCAATTTGGCATATACGAATTGTACTTAATCATTTGAACCGAATCTTGGATGTTCTCCTCTCCAGTCTCTCTTCATCTATCATGCATCAGTTTATACTCCTCTCAAAGCACAAAAACGCGGTAACTTGGGGTTCAAGCTGTATCTCAATTATTTAGAGTGAGCCTTCAATTCCTAACATAATTTCAGCTCTTATAACATCGGAAAAGCTGAAACCCGTCTTTCATCAAGGTCAGAAGAATGCCTGATGAACATCAATGTCGGGATGCTGACGTTCCTAATCCAACTTCAACACTGTGGCTCTGATGTATGATCCTGCAAGCGCTCGCAACGAACTTCTTCTGCAAAAGACTGACTCTGTAATAGACCTTCAGAGGTAAGCACAACATAACTCATTGATGTCACAGCCACTTCAACACTCAGATCTACACTGTCATTGATTGTGGTTCAGATTGTCCTGTCTTGCCAGGCACCATCTGTCAGTGCTCTGGGCGATAGACAAGAAACAGAGCCTTGACTTGACGGGCCTCTTGATCGTCACATGGTACTCTAGTTGTGCGCCCTGTGGCTGGCTGAGGTGGTGCAGAGTGTTGGTCTTCATGCATGTCAACCTTCACCGTTTCTTTCGAACGCAATAATGACGACTAAAACAAACCGAGGCACGCAGCGCAAAGTGCTTTCTAGAGATATACCAGCCATTTCATCGCCATGTTTCAACCTCTTTAACCAAACGCTTGAGCGGATTAAGTATATGGTCTGACGGAAGGGCAACATCTCCAATCACAGCGTCCATTTGATATGTCGTTCAACTCCTGATACGCCACCCTCCGCCAAGTTTTCTGCCTTTCCTGATGGGAAATACGGATACTGTACGAGCTCCGTTTGGGTGGAAGTCTCCCATGTTGTCAAGTACTAGTACTGAGACGGAGAGGCCACCGAAGCGCCGGCCGTTATTACCAAGTAGGCTTTCCAAGATGAAGGCAAGGAAGGGCCTTATGGTAAAACTATTGAGAGTGTTCTAAGACAAGACACTACGCCCCCACCAGAAAGAAAGCTAACATTGACTTGCATCTTGCAGTTCTTTCGAAGCACAATAATGCTGTGTAACGAGGTCAAAGCGAGTTCTCCACTACTGAAGCGGTAGATATAAGGCTAAGCTCGGAATCCGGCTACATTAAGAAGGATAGGTATAGGCTGTAGCCTGTGCCATCGCGGTCAAAGAGCATTGACGAAACACCAGCGATGGCCCCAAAACACGGACGTACAACATGGATTCCTATTCGTGGACATATTGCTAAATGCAGATAGCGGGACTTGGATAATCGTTGGTTTCGACAAACTGTACTCACTACCAAGTAGTGGTTTGTGGAAATCCAACGATTAAGCCTGATGGGCCTCCTCATTCATCGTCTAAGGCACTCTAGAGCTGTACTTTCGAACCATGCTGTCACCTGTCAGGTTGTCACTGTACACATGTGGTTGGTGCTTCGAGCTTTGACAACCCTACTCAGTGTCCTCTGCAGAACATAGTTAACTAACATGAAATGATCTAGAGTACTCTTATAATGTACCTAGATAGTTCAACTGGTGGGAACGGGTTGCCAAGAAACGTCAAAGAACCTTGTTTATGGCGCGGCTGACCCACGATTATGCAGCTCATATTGATTTGCATCCAGATATCAGCATGAAGATGGCATTATCCCGCGGCCGATTGCAGCGAAGAGATGAACGAAGACCAAATTCACCTGCCTTATCGATCGCAATAGTTGAGACGATTGACGATAGTTCAATAGTGGCGGCATGGGCCGCATGGCGCGTCCTTCTAGAACGGGCTCACGAGAATCTCGACCTCCATGTTTCCGTTGGTGATCAACAGCGGAAGACTTCACAGAAGAGAATTTGATGCTCGGCAGATGTCCATGACAACCTCTTCACTATTAAGGAACTACTAATCAAATCATGCAACAGCCCCATGCTGTGGATGATGAGGTGCTGATCCGTTGGTGGGAGGTTCGTGGCATTTGACGAGTCGGAAACAAGACAATTCTCCCCAGGGTGTCATTGACGGCAATCATCCGATTTGCAGTCATGGTCTCTTCTGTTCGGAGACCTGTCCCAGAACAATGAACGCCATGTTTGAGCCATAGATTCAGATGGTGTCCTCATCTATGTGCCTACCTAGGTATACTTGCAGGACGGGGAGCAGGATAGGTGCCATTCCGATCAGCAACTTGCTTCACAGGATGGGAGTTGATCGATTTGCATTTGATGACGATTAAAGCCAAACTGTCTCTCACGTGAGAGTAGGCTCTAGCATGTGAGAGTCTAAAAAGCTCACGTGACTGAAATCTTTTTGGACCCCTACTTCGCCAAGTGGTGGTTCAGCACAGACTCTATTGAGCCTCAAATATAGATAGATGTCTTACACAACTCTGAAGTCGAGTTGTGAATGCAATAGGTGGATTCCTGTGTCGAGCCGCACGAGAGATTCATGATGGCGAAAATGCCAATCAAGTTTTCTACGAGCTGCTTCGCTGATCTCGTCAAGAATCAACAGTTGCTGCACTCCTTCCTTTATTGCTAAAGCATCAAAACAAAATGTAAAGTGGAGATTCGAAATATGGAAATTTTCGAGAATATGGGGATCCATGTGCGGAAGCCGCCGACGACCGCGAAGAGGTAATAAAGTTTTCCTCATCATTTTGAGGGTTGATGCTGTACCTGCCTTCGACATCTTGTTGCTACACAGCAGCAGGCAGCAGGCGCTTCTCTCTCTTTCTCCGTTCTGCATCTCACTTTTGTCTCATAATTCTTGTATTAATGAGCACTTTTCTGCCTTGAGTTCTATTCGTTTGATCGATTTTTCCTGTATTTTTTACCCGACGATAACACCTAGACAACTTTACTATTAATATCTCACTTTCTCTCATCGAAGGAGCGCATATTCCACTCCTACACCTCGACAAAACTCGTCTCACTTGGCGATTATCACCATGTGTCGCTCTCCTCTCCATCCCTTCCTTGCCCGCCTTCCCAAGGTGGAACTCCACCTCCATCTCGAAGGCACCCTCACCCCAACCCTTCTTTTCTCCCTCGCAGCACGGAACTCCATCGTCCTGCCCTCCTCCTCCGACCCCGCCTTCGCCTCGCCAGAAACCCTGCAGGACCGCTACGAGCACTTTACCTGCCTGACCGATTTCCTGCACTACTACTACATCGGCATGTCCGTGCTGATCACCGCGCGCGACTTCGAGGAGCTAGCATACGAGTACTTCAAGAAGGCGGCACAGGACGGGTGCGTGCATATCGAGGCCTTCTTCGATCCCCAAGCGCACACCTGTCGCGGGATCCCCTACGGCACCGTCGTCGCGGGGTTCTCGGCCGCGCGCAAACGCGCAGCGCGGGACTTCGGCCTCACATCCGAGTTGGTGATGTGCTTCCTGCGCGATCTGCCGGTGGCCGACGCGACGAGCCACTACGAGGAGGCGGACGCGCAGGGACACTTCAGCGACGGCACGGTGGCGGGGATAGGCCTGTGTGGCGCGGAGGTCGGGTATCCGCCGGAGCTGTTCCGCGGGGTTTTCAAGGCTGCAAGGGCGGCGGGGGTGAGAAGGACGGCGCATGCGGGCGAGGAGGGGGACTGCTCGTACATCGCCGGCGCGCTGGATTATCTCGACGTCGAGCGCATCGATCATGGGATCCGACTCGCTGAGGACGAAGACCTGATGCGCCAGGTCGCGCGGGAGCGAACGCTTCTAACGGTTTGCCCCACGAGCAACGTGCAGCTGCGCTGTGTGGAGAGGGTTGCGGACCTCCCGATACGAAAGTTCCTGGATGCGGGAGTCAGGATGTGTTTTAACAGCGATGACCCGGCGTATTTTGGCGGGTATCTGCTGGATAATTATTGTGCGGTGCAGGAGGCGTTCGATTTGAGTGTGGGGGAGTGGAGGGGGGTGGCGGAGGCGGGGGTGGAGGGCTGTTGGGCGAGTGAGGGGAGGAAGACGGAGATTTTGGGGATGATTGGGGAGGTGGTTGGGAAGTTTAGTTGAATGGGGGAAGGAAGGGGGAAAGGGGAAAGAGGAAGGGGGGGGAAGGAAGGGGGAAAGGGGAAAGAGGAAGGGGGGAGAAGGAAAGAGCAGGAAAAGGACAGAGGGGGAAGGACAGAGAAACAGGTATCTCTTGTGTTGCGAAATGCCAGAATCGAGTACATAAATACGCTGCATTGTCCTCGTTTAGCTCATCACACAACATTTGATGAAACCGAATACAGATCATGAAGATTTCCAGACAGCATCTCCGACTGCAACGCAGCCTACATCTTGCGCCTGAATACCAAAAATTCCGAGTCTCTATTCCATTCTTCTTTCTTACTTCGTGCGCGTTATTGTCACCCTTTGATTTTCACCATCGCTGTTTTTCTCACCTCCGCCAGAGCTCGTTGATCTGATTTTGAATCTCAAGCATGAGCGGTTGTTTCCTGCATTCTAGTCCTTACCTAGGGCTGCACTCTACAATATTGTAAAATGAATCGCAGTATTGATCTTCATCTTCCTATCTTCGCTGGCATTTTGCATGGCGTATTCAGACATCAACTGGATGATGGCCAGGCAGTCGGTAGATATCGGCTGTGCTTGTCCGTTTTGAGAATGTGATATCTTTAGAAGTGTGTTTTGTTTCTTGGAGAGTTGAAGCGGCAAAGTGGCGCGGTTTTATAGAACGGCATAGGATAGGATGTACGATGGCAATATGAGACGACGCGAGAAAATGCAGAATTCATGTCATGACATCGTCGTCATTTCTGGCTCTTTTGGGCGAAAATTGTGATGGAGAGGCTGTATAAATATCGCATCACTAGAAACAACCCCACAATCATCACCAGACACTCTCACAAGATGTCGTTTCAACAAATGCCAGCATCTACCTATGTTACCCCCCAGAAAGTGTCGCCTGTGCCCCTGTGATTTCTGCTTCAGGGTCACAGACAAGCTCCCAGCGCGGCTGCAGGTCTATCGTTGCTTGGTTTATATCACCGGTCGTCTTCTTGTGATCAAGTTCTCGTTACTGCTCGTCCTTCTCATCGTCTTTCCTTCCACCAGCGAGATATGGATGTATTCTACTCTGTGCTTCCAAATCCGGACAGGTTAATTGAAATCATCGGATGCTACGGAAGGGAGCAGAGAATGGATTTCCCTTCGCAAGTTTTTGATAGGTTTGTTTTCTAGAGACGAAGGCTAAGAAGATAGAAGGATGTTTTTATATTTCTGGAACCCTCTCGAAGCGGAAGAGAAGTGCAAATGCTACCACTGGATGAGGTGGGAGGAGTAGGAGATGAGAATGACGAGTTGAAGCCTGGATTCGATGTGAACCGCATAATCTGTATTTTCAGCCTTGTTGAGGTGCATTTCTTATGCGCAAGACTTTGGCAACTGTGGAGATATGGAAATTAAAAAGGCTCTGGCGCTGCTCTATCATCTTCGAACATCTTCTCATCACTTCACTTCTTCCCTCTCGCCATTGTGCTCGACTTCTGAAACCTATAAAACCACCAAAACCTCTCTCTTCCTTTCCAATCTGCTAAGAAAGCGGCGCCGGGAGCTCACGCCAGCAGAGCAACTTACCGCTGACGATGAGACGAGGTTCCTCATAAAGGAGACCAGAGCAGCAGCCCAAGTAGATAATTCAGGACCTTGGCCAAGATCTCCCTCAAGATCCTCCTGCAGAACTCCATTCTTCCTATTTCCCATCATCTACTCTCTCGTTGCCGTTTCTACTCTCCTACTTGCTACAATCCTTGCCCATTGCTGTCATCACTCTTCTCGCCGCTGATCCTATTTCTCGCCATATTTTCCCACACGCGGCTGGTCCCAGCTGAGAAGCCTGCATTTCTGACTTGGTCGCGCTCCGCACTTATATTACCGGAAGTTGACGTACAATTCCGTTTTTCTGCGCAATGTATAACATGTCATTGCCTGGGGCAGTCGCGAAGTATAGATGCTGTCGCATTTTATCAGATTGCACTAGAAGAAGAGGAGGGGATTTTATTCTCTTCCTCGCTGCGGATCTGGAGTTGGAGATGGATCTTTGAATGAGAGAGAGCTGAGCTGGCCGAAGAGGAAAAGAAACGGTTTCGGACAGCAGATATATCTATGACGCTCTGCTCGGCATTGTGAATTCTCGCAGCGTTCTTTTACGTCTCGTTCTCCTCATTTTCAGCATAATGTCTCTTCTCCTGCCTCCCCTTCGACAAGAGTCCTTCGTACCCATGTCGAAGTGAATTTTGGAAAAAATATTTCCTTTTCCACGTTACAAAAGCCCTCTTTATCTGTTCCTGCTCACAAGTCCTGCAGTTCATTTATTCTCCAGTTCAGTCATTCTTCTCCCCGATCCCTCGATCTCCCTTTCTGAGAATCGCGCTCACACACCCCAATATTCCGTCCTGGACGTCTCAGCGGGTAAGCAAGATGCAATGGCTGGCTCCAGATTTCCCAACTTTGATAAAGAGGCAGCCTGCAGGAGATTCATGTGCACGATTACCATCTCACAGCGCAAACAGATACGAGGCGCACGCGGGATGTCGTCTATCAATTCACATACCTTACACGTCCTTCTGACCAGCGCAAGAGTCAATAGAGGCCTCGGATTCACCTACGCATTCCCAGGAGACTCCAGCCACGGCGTCGACCTACGAGCTAGGCCGTCACAGACTACCACTATGTGCAACGACAGGAATCATCATCGATTCCGGTTCTAAAAGAGGAGCTTTTCAATTTCCTTGCCGGCGGAATTCAGAATTCTCCTTCTCGGCTCTCTTCTCATCGCCAGTTACGTACGTATCTTCTCACCGAACTCATTTTCTCTTGCTGCCTTGCGCTTTCTTGCCTCTCGATATTCCTTCTCTCTTCGTCCCTATCCCCATTGATCTTCGACTTCGGCTCATCATCATCTCCATCCTCCTCCCGTCCTTCCTCGAAACAGAGAATCGGCACCGAATAACTGGCTTGCAGGCCAGAAATGCTGAATTATCATGACGACGGATTTTCTTTAGAAAGAAACTTGACACCTTAAATAGCATCCTGTTGTTTCTCCACCGCCCTCCTCCATCTCCCATAACCTCCCGTTCTCCATGAACACTCCGAGCATCGCCGAGCATCTCAGAGCAGCGCACCGCCAGATCCCCCTTATGGCCAGTGTCTGGCGCCTACACGTAAGCCTGGCGTACACTTGAAAAAATCTATGAGCACGAGTATACTCGAGTGCATGTCTACTCACATCTCCCCTCCCCATCTCTTCCGCCTCTCGACTTTTCCCTCAAAATCCCCCTTTCCCCCCTGTTACAGAGTTACATATAAACCCCACCCCATCCTGCCACCTTCCTATTCTCTAACCCGCATACACCGATGGCAAACTCTTCAAGCCGTTCTATGAGATCTGCCCCTTTCCTCCTCTCTTGCCGTCCCGACAAGCCATCCCCCCCCCCCAACAGTCCAGGCAGGGCGCATAGCTGTACACCCAGTACGAGCAGCGCGACGCGTGATTCGAACGGACGAGTGGGACGGAAAAGAGAAGAAAGGGGAAAAGAAGGAGTTGGGGAAGCGGGGAGCGAGTGCGTGAGCGCCTACGAGATTGTCAGTCCTCCGCCCTACGTCGTAGTCGGATCGATCGCCAGTCATCAGCACCGTCGAACTGTCTCTCTGTGTAGCCTTCCGCCTTCCTTTTCCTTCCACGTCACTCGCCATCACTCCCTCCATCCCCCCCACACGAGAATACTGATCTGCTCTTGACCTCGTTAACCCCGAAACGCGCACCGTCTAGTCTGCCTCGCGGGTTTCCACTACTCTTACAGTGAGAGGGTCTCCCTTCTTCGCTCCACCATACACCCACGTCTGCCTCTACAGATCCATTAGCCTGACACGTCGCATCTCGGCGTGCAGAGCCGCTTGGTCGTCGCCATGCAAGAGAAAGGATATGTGAGATGGGGCTTTGTATTGCCATTGCTACTGCTATTGCCACATCGCGAGTCCCGTTGTCTTAACTACGCCGTTCCCATCCCTTCAAGCCCCTCCCCTCCCACCACCGCCCCCCTAGCAAACCCCATGCGTCTTCCCCCCCGCCTCCCTCGCCCCATGCGCCCCCCTATACGCGCCATGGCTCCCCCCGACCGCGCGCCCGCGATGCCTGCGGATATACAGCGTGTACACCTCCATCATCTTGACATCCATGGCCTCCAGCGTGCTCAG
>Ga0209512_1002965_pt1 | contig 16844 bp, 14 predicted proteins | sample frozenSSSSmetaG_FD_184142 | JGI IMG/M metagenome (GOLD analysis project Ga0209512, IMG submission 184142) | Glacier valley bacterial and archeal communities from Borup Fiord, Nunavut, Canada, to study Microbial Dark Matter (Phase II) -... | ecosystem: Environmental > Aquatic > Freshwater > Ice >... | reverse complement strand
GAGCATCTCTAGCAGTTTGTCAGGATCAAATGGTTTTACCATCCAGCCGGTTGCGCCGGCCTCACGTCCTGCCTGTTTAAGTTCCGGCGAGGATTCGGTGGACAACATCATGATTGGAACCTTGCGGTAGGCCGGTAATGCCCGCAGTGCCTTGGTCAGCGTAACGCCGTCCATTTTGGGCATATTGTGATCGGTCAGCACCAGGTCAACAGCGTGGGCCTGTGCCAATGCAAGACCTTCTTCGCCATCGGCAGCCTCAAGGACACGATAGCCCGAATTAGCAAGAACATAGGCCAGCATTTGTCTAATCGAGGGCGAGTCATCAACAGTCAGAATGGTTTTCATGTTTTTTTTAATGGGAGTTTTAGGTCAGGTTTAATTAAATAGGCGGCGAGTTCCGTAGCGGTCTTCGGAGTGGTCGCCAGATGGGTTAAGGCGCGCCGAAATGCAAGCACCGTCAAAATAATTCCATCTCACCGATGCCAAGATGGGCTTTGCTAACAGGCTTGGAAAGTGAAATGTCCAGTTCGGCCAGGTTGTCGTTGACTTGTTCGACTTGCTGAAGCAGGTGCAGCACGATGCCGTCACGTCGAATCAGATTGGCCGGTTCTACACTCTGGGCGATGCGGTCAAGCTCGCGAACCAGCGCGTTCAGGCGGCACTGCGCATGCGCCAGCAACTGATCTGAAATATCCTGAAATTGGAGCGCATTAAATGCGGAGACGGTAGCCGCATCCCGGGCTTGATTGATACGCTCAGCGGTATCGGCATTGGGTGTTTGCGCATCCGCAGATGGGATGTTCAAGGGAGTTTTAACCGTATTGCCAGGTTGGGTAAAGGCTGGCATGAGACGCTCGATAGCATCTCGCAAAATAGCGCGAGTTTCACCGATTTCATCGTGCGCTGCATGCACATGTGATGCCAGCCGGGAGACAAGCTCCTGCAAGGTAAGTAACGATGCGTAGGTGGGAACTGAATTGGCTGGAGAACTGGGTACAGACGTGACGGCGATCTCTGCCGATTTTGTTGTATCTATCGTCGCTTCTGCGTCGATCATCTCTTTGCTCGCTATCATCGCGCGGTGCCTGCATCATCCATAAGCGCCATTTCTGCGCTGCTCATCAGACGTTCAATATCGAGCAAGATGAGCATCCTGCCTTCAACGCTGGCCAGCCCCAGTAAAAATTCGGTATCGAACATCGCAAAGGCGGGCGCTGCACTAATGGCATCGACTGGCAGGCTCATGACATCAGAAACGCTATCGACCACAATGCCGATAATGCGGCGGCCTATATTGAGCACAATAACCACTGTGAACTTGTTGTAAACAGCTTCCCCAAGATTAAATTTAATGCGCATATCCACAATGGGCACGATAGTGCCACGCAGATTTATAACGCCTTTGATAAACGGCGGTGTGTTTGCGATCCGCGTGACGGCATCGTAGCCCCGAATTTCCTGTACCTTGAGAATATCAATGGCGTACTCTTCTTCACCTAATGTGAAGGTGAGGAATTCCTGAACAGCCATTTCATCTTTCTGGCGGTCCTTCTGGCGATGATGGTGGCCATCACGGTGCGGGGGGCTCTGGTTTTGCATAGTTGAGTGGTGAGGATAATAAGGTGTGAATTAAAACTCTTCCCACTCGCCATCAAGGTCTTTGGGCAATGAAGGTGTTTTATGGCGAGCGCCCTCATTGGCCAGCCTGTTCGTACCGGAAGGCTGATGTCCGGACGAGGGCTTGAAATTACTGGATTCTGCGAGTGCCGCTGTGCGTCGCGCGCGAATCTGATCGTCACGCAGCTTGCTGTCATCCAATTTGAATCGCGACACTAAATCGGATAACGCTTCTGCCTGTTCGCGCATTGATTCCGCCGCCGCGGCCGCTTCTTCAACCAGCGCTGCATTTTGTTGAGTCACATCTTCCATCTGCACAATCGCGCGATTCACCTGTTCAATACCGGCCGCTTGTTCGTGTGAGGCCACCGAAATTTCATTAATGATTTCGGTGGTTTGCTGAATGCCCACCACAATGTTTTGCATGGCAGTGCCGGCTTCATTTACGAGCTTGGTGCCGTCTTCTACCTGTTCAACTGAGGTGCGGATCAAGTCCTTGATTTCCTTCGCGGCAGCAGCGCTACGCTGCGCCAGGGCACGCACTTCAGCGGCCACCACCGCAAAACCGCGGCCTTGTTCGCCCGCCCGAGCGGCTTCCACTGCAGCATTCAGGGCCAGAATATTGGTTTGAAATGCGATGCTGTCAATCACGCTGATGATTTCCCCGATCTTGCGCGAGCTGGTGCTGATGGCCGCCATTTTATCCACCGCTTTACCCGCCACCACGCCACCTTTTTTGGCGGCTTCGGTTGCGTTGGCAGCTAATCCGTTGGCGAGCTTGGTATTGTCCGCGTTCTGACGAATCGTCGACGTAAATTGTTCCATGCTTGATGCGGTTTCTTCAAGCGTTGAGGCTTGCTCCTCGGTACGCGCGGAGAGGTCGGTATTCCCGGCGCTGATTTGACGGGCGGCGTTAGCAATTTCACCGGCATTGATGGCAACCTGCGCGATCAAATTATGCAGTTGGCCTACAAAGCCATTCATGGAGGTTGACAGTCGCCCAAATTCGCCTGACATGGCGGGCAGTTTTTTAGTTAAATCGGCTTCGCCTGCGCGCAAATCTTCGGTCGCACGCAGCACCTGATCAATCGGCCCGGTGATATTGCGGTACATCCAATAGGCAACAGCGCCGAAAACGAGCAGTCCCAAAATGACGCTTAACGCGACGGCCAAGCCCGCTTTAATGCCCATACTGCGCGCGTTTTCCTGGAAGCTGCGATTTTCTGATTCCAACTGATCTGAGAGCGCATCCAGGCGGCCAGAAATAGTGGCAAATTTGGATTCAAACTCGTTCATGCGGGCAAGGGCTGCCACCAGATCAGTTTTGGTTAAGGCAAATAACTCATCTGATTCTGTAATGTAGGCTTTCATTGCCGGGCTGACTTCATCTACCGCTTTGCGAATATTGGGTGCAGCCTTTGCCTCGCCAATAATCACCATGGCTCTGGACAGTGCGGCTTTATGATTTTCGAATTGCTTTTCCAACCGCGCCATCCAGGCGGTTTCACCACGTTCAAAAGCAAGTATAAAGGTGACGACATCGCCTCGAATAGCGTCATGAACGATAGCGACATCACTGCTGGCGCGCAATAGCGTGGTGTTGCTCGACGCTTCACGCAAGGTGTCATTAAAGCGATCCACCGTTAGATACGCAATCAGGCCCACGACGATAAATATAATCGCCGCAACTCCGACAAAGGCAGCCAGCGCGCCTTTAATTGAGACATTATTTTTTATCATAATTTTTATTTAAAACAGGGTATTAAGCTGTTTTTCTAAAGTAAATTATAGTTAATAAAATTTTTCACACCCATCTACGCTCGTTAAATTTTATAAATAGTTGTAACGATCAATTCATTATTCCATGCCACGTCATGGCTGGACGTGATCTTCATCACAGTCAAACAATCTGAAGGCAGTTTGGGAGATGTTGTAACGATTGTTAACAATGCAGCTAGACGTCACTGGAATGCGACTGCTGTTGCGGGATTATTTTTTAACCTGGGCCAATACCGTACTGGTCCATGCCAAACGGTCGATCAAGGTACGCAAAAACTGCCGATTAAAGCGCAACTGACAGGCATCCGAAAGCTGATCTAGCTGAACATCCTGAATCTTCAACAGCTGAACTTCCGAAACTGAAATAATCGAGGCTGACCGCCGTGCACGGTCGCCCGACAGGTATGCCATTTCACCAAAGCAGTCACCATCCTTGAGCACGTTGAGCAGCTTGTCGTCCTTAACCACTTTTACCTGGCCGGAGACAATAATGAAAAATGCGCGGCTGACATCGCCTTCAAGCAGTAAATTTTGCTCGCGTGAGTGATTTTCCCAAATGGCACCGCGCAATACTTCCCAAAGTTCCGAATCACGAAAATCTTTAAAAAACTCCAGCTTGCGGAGAGAATTAAATTTTTCTGCGGATGATATTTCGAATGAGTATTTTTCCAGTTGCGGAAAAGTTTCAGCTAAATCACGGGCCATCGCATACCAAGCCGGATAGCGTTTGGCAACGTCCTTGGCCATCGCCTTTTCAACAATCTCGATCAATCGATCCGGCAAATCAGGGCGTATTGATTTCAGCGGTATGGCTTCCTCATTCAGAATTTTGTTAATCATGGCCACAGAATTGGTTGCCTGAAACGGCAGACGGCCCGCGAGCAGCTCATACATGGTGACGCCCAGTGAATAAATATCGCTTTGCGCGCTGGGCGGCTCTTCATTGATCATCTCGGGCGCCATATAAGCGGGAGAGCCGACAAAGCCATCAATCTGGGTATGGGTGGAAGTCGAGATTTGCGCCGTGCCGAAGTCAGAAATTTTAATATCGTCGCGCTCATCAAGGAGCACATTGGCGGCTTTGATATCGCGGTGGATCACGCCGTTTTGAAACGCATAGTCGAGTGCGCGGCAAGCTTTAAAAATCATCAAAACGGTTTGGCGTACGGGTAGTAAATTGGTTTCAGTGCAATACTTTTTTAAGCTGCCACCGCCGACATATTCCATGACGATATAGCTCATGTCCCCATCAACGACAGCATCAAACACACCCACGATATTGGGGTGGGACATTTTGCCGACTAGAGCGGCCTCATTTAAAAAAAGTTTTTCAAATCGCCGCGCCTCTTCAGGGCCCGCGCTATCGTCCTTTACTTGGACTTTTATCGCTACCTTGCGGTCATTAAATTTGTCTTCACCCAAATAGACGACCGCCGTAGCACCGCGACCGAGCTCGGAAAGAATGTCGTACTTGCCAATTTTTACGGGACGCCCTGACATATCGCCTTTTTATAGTTCGTACTTTTAAAGTTTTTCGAGATGTTGCTTGCTAAGCGCTGATTTACAACGAGTTTAACTGAAGAGTGTGAACTGCGTCACATTTTTTAAAAGTTTATTAAACGCCAAATCAGCTGCTGGCCAACATTAAGTTCAAGCGACAACGCTTGATTTACCCTTTACAACCCCAGTGCGGATTGGTTAATCAGTAATCGAGCCTGCTTACTGAAACCTTGGTTAGAAATATCTGACACATGGACCGCCGCAGCAGTACCTATGTTGAGATAGTTTTTAAACATGGAACGATCATAAGCGGGGTCATAGTGGGTATTGAGCATGCTGGCGACAAATGCATGCCATTGACCGCTGTGGGCTAAATCTTTCCATGTCAGGATTTGTTCTTTGGAATGAAGCGCCGCCAGACAGTCCAGCTTGAAAAAAAGTAGCTCGCGGTCGGCGATGAGATGCGCATATTCCTCGTGCAGCAGATCAACTCGCAGCGGCTGTGGCGTAATAACTTCGAAGCAGCGGCCTTGCCACATCGCCCGTATGAGCGGATCAGGCACACGCAAGACGCCGATTTTTTTGCTTTCAGCTTCCACAAAAACGGGCTGAGTTCGGTCAAATAGTGAAAGCTGAGACCAAATAAGGCTATCAAGCATTTTTTGAGAGGGTTGCGGCTGATCAGGCAAATTACCCAAGACCGAGCCTTTATGCGCCGCTAATTTTTCAAGGTCAAGCACTTGCGTGCCATGTTCGGCCATGGCTTCCAGCAGACGGCTTTTACCGGACCCCGTGCGCCCACAAATTACGTTGTAGGTGAACTTGCTCGGCATCGTTTCCAGGTCTTTCACTACCTGCGCGCGCCATGCTTTATAGCCGCCTTCAAGCTGGACAGCGCCCCAGCCAATTGCACGAAATATATGGGTCATCGCGCCAGATCGCGAACCGCCTCGCCAACAATAAATCAGCGGCTTCCAATGCTTGGGCTTAGCACGAAATTGTGCGTCGATATTAAGTGCGATATTGCGTGCCACCATCGCTGCGCCGACCTTCTTGGCTTCAAATGGTGAAACCTGTTTGTGCAGTGTGCCAATAATGATGCGTTCTTCGTTCGTCAGCACCGGACAATTGACCGCGCCAGGCAAATGATCAAGTGCGAATTCAGCCGGGCTGCGGGTGTCGATAATGGTGTCAAATTGTGCCAGCTCAGCCCATGTCAGCGGCAGTAGCTGGAGGTTAGGGCGATCCGAACGAGTGATGGCTTTGGGTTCGGCGTGTTGAGTGAGTGTTATTGCTGCATCAGTGATATTCACAGTTTTACTTTTTGTGGGCGTTGATTATTTTTCTTCAGTATTTGCTCTATGGCCGGCATCACGTTTTGCAGAATACGCGGTTGGGCAATCGCAGCAGGATGCAGGCGATCCGCCTGAAAAAGCTCCAGCTTGTCGGCAATTCCTTCGAGCAGAAAAGGTATCAGCAACAATTTATATCGGGTCGCAAGAGTTGAATAAGCGGCACTAAAATGTTGAGTGTATTCGATGCCGTAGTTGGGTGGAATTTGCATGCCAACCATGATCACACGCGCTCCCGCTTTTAAACTGGCCACGGTGATGGCTTCAAGATTTTTCTGCATCGCCGCCACAGGCAAGCCGCGCAGGCCATCATTGGCCCCGAGTGCCAGCAGCACAATAGTGGGTTTTTGCAACGCTAAATCGGCCTTGATACGCGCCGCTCCGCCGATGGAAGTTTCGCCGCTCACGCTTGCGTTAATCACCTCCACGCCGCGAGATTTTAATTGCTTGGCCATTAGCGACACCCAGCCATCAGCCGGATTGAGTCCGTAGGCCGCAGACAAACTGTCGCCGTACACGAGAATGCGTTCTTGCTTATGCTGAGTGGTTTGAACGGGTTGACCGGACTGGATGCCGGATGCTGCGGCATACGCTAACGCTGGGAACATTAATGCAGTCGCTATAATCAACCGGGTTGGTTTCGCGATTGAACTCGGTATTGAACTCAGCATTGAACTCCCGATTGAATCCACCGCGGCCCTTGAAAAACAAAATAATCGTGCAATATTGTTCATGTATTTTCAAAATCTCTCAAAAATTTAAATTTTGGCTTTGATTCGCGCTCTTAATCACGGTCCTAATTTACGTTGCTAATTTGTTTTATTCTTTCGTCTTGTCATTTCACCCATCATGCCAGATTGCCTGTGGCGTCTTGCTCAAGTTTTTTCAATATCTTTCGCTTAATAAAAATACTTAATGGCCCACCATGCCTGATATGACCAATTCTTTTAATGCCGATTCCAGATCATCCGTACCAATCATTCGTGTCGATCATTTAAGTAAACGCGTACCTACCACCGATGGTGTATTAACTATTGTCAACAATGCTCACTTCAGCGTGGCAGCGGGTGAGGCCGTTGCGGTCGTGGGTGCTTCAGGCTCCGGTAAATCTACTTTGCTGGGACTTATGGCAGGATTGGACAATCCCAGTACGGGCAAGGTTTTCATCAATGGCGAAGATTTATTTGCGCTGAGTGAAGATGGTCGTGCAAAGCTGCGTGGCAGATTAGTTGGGTTCGTATTCCAGTCTTTTCAACTGCTGCCGTCATTAAACGCGTTGGAAAACATCATGCTGCCGCTGGAATTGTCCGGCACCGCCGATGCTGATGCGCGCGCCAGGGGCATTTTGGGCCGCGTTGGTTTGGCGGCCCGTGCTACCCATTACCCTAAACAGTTATCGGGCGGTGAGCAGCAGCGTGTGGCGATTGCGCGCGCATTTGTAACCGAGCCCAAGCTTTTGTTTGCGGATGAGCCTACCGGCAATCTGGACGCTAAAACGGGCAGGGCCATGATTGATCTGCTGTTTGAATTAAATCGTGAACGTGGCACGACTCTGATTTTGGTTACCCATGATTTAAACCTGGCCGCACGCTGTGGTCGCAGGCTCACCATCGATGAAGGCATCGTCAGCACTGAAGACGAACAAGCCGCGATGGCGATGTAATCGTCTGCCTGATACCGACACCCATGAAAAAACTATTGCTGGCATTCAAGCTGCTGCGTCGTAACGCTAAATCAGGCGAAGCGAAAGTATTGCTGGTCGCACTGTTTATCGCCGTTACCAGTGTCACCACGGTTTCGTTTTTTGCAGATCGGGTTGAATCCGCGCTCAACACCCAAGCTAACGAATTAATCGCGGCGGATGTGGTGGTGATCAGCGATAAACCGACGCCCGACCGATTCCGTGATGAAGCCAAGCGCCTGCAATTAAACACCGCCGAATCCGCGACTTTTCCCAGCATGGTGGCGGGTGATGAGGCAAAAGGTCAGGGCGTCAATCTAGCCGAAATCAAAGCGATTACGGATGGCTTTCCGTTACGCGGCAAAATCCGGATTGCGGATGCGTTTGGCGCGCCTGATCATGAAGCTACGGGTATTCCGTCGGCGGGAACGGTATGGGCGCCGACGGTGCTGCTTAACCGGATTAACGCCAACGTCGGGGATCAATTACGAGTCGGCGCGGTCACGCTCAAAATCACCGCGATCATCACCAAAGAACCGGATAGCGTGCTCGATTATTTTGGGATCGCACCGAGGGTCATGTTAAATAGTCAAGATCTCGCCGCCACACGTCTGGTCCAGGTTGGCAGTCGGGTAACTTACCGGTTGCTGCTGTCGGGTGATAAAAAATCGGTTGCCGAATTCATTGCCACCTTCAAAGGTAATATGCTGCGCGGTGAGCGGCTGGAAAGTGTGCGCGATGCACGTTCCGAGGTGCGTGTTGCGCTGGAACGATCGCAAAATTTTTTGGGCCTTGCGGCGTTGTTATCGGTCATTTTGGCCTCGGTAGCCGTGGCGCTGGCCGCACGTCGCTACTCACAGCGGCAGCTCGATAGCGCGGCCATGATGCGCTGCCTGGGTGCTACTCAAGCCGATATTTTCAAACTGAATTTATGGCAATTTTTAACCCTCGGTCTCATCGCCTGTGCACTCGGGGTGATGGCAGGTTTTGGTGCGCAAACCGGACTGGCGGCCATGCTGTCCGGCATTTTTACGGTGGCGCTGCCCACCCCCACCCTCATGCCTGCACTGCAAGGCTTGGCGATCGGGATGGTGCTGCTGCTGGGCTTTACGCTGCCACCGTTACTCGCCCTGCGTAAAGTGTCCACACTGCGCGTACTGCGCCGCGATCTTGATCCGTTTGATGCAGGCGCAACATTTGCCTACCTGCTCGGCTTTGCGACGCTGGCCGGGCTGATTATCTGGCGCGCGGGCGATTTGAAATTGGGCGCCATTGCCGTAGGTGGTTTTGTGATCGCGCTTGGCGTGGCGGCGCTGGCGGGATGGCTGCTGATTCGCGTCGCATCCAGCCTGCGCGGCGCGACTTCAGGGTCATGGCGCTATGGCATCGCCAACATGAAGCGCAATTCAGGTGGCAGTCTGGTGCAGATCATGGCGTTAGGCTTGGGCATTATGGCGATGCTGATGTTGACGCTGGTCCGTACCGATCTTATTTCGCGCTGGCAGGATAGTGTTGGCGACAATATGCCGAACCGTTTCGTGATCAATATCCAGGGCGATCAGCTCGATGCGGTGAAAGCCTATTTCAAGGCGCGCAATAGGGAGACGCCTGATTTATATCCGATGGTGCGCGGACGATTAGTTGAGATCAATGCAAAAAAAGTCGTGCCGTCTGACTACAAAGACGAGCGCGCCAAGCGAACTTCCGAGCGGGAATTTAATCTATCGTGGGCCGCCACCATGCAGGCCGACAATAAAATTTTGGATGGCAAATTCTGGCCCGCCGATACCAAAGAAAAAGAATTTTCAGTCGAAGAGGGTATCGCCAAAAGCCTTGGCATCAAAGTCGGCGACAGCCTGACTTACGACATCGCGGGTTCGCGTTTTGCGGCAACCGTCACCAATATACGCAAGGTTGAGTGGGGTTCATTCAAGCCGAATTTCTTCGTCATTGCCAGCCCCGGCGTGCTAGAAAGTTATCCGGCCAGCTATATCACCAGCTTCAATCTGCCTGCCGGCAATGAACAGATCGTGAATGGCCTTGTCCAAAAATTTCCCAATCTGTCAGTGATCGATCTAACCGCCATCATGAATCAGGTGCGCACCATCACCAACCAGGTCGCAAACGCGGTCAGCTATGTATTCATGTTTGCGCTCGCTGCAGGCCTGGTGGTGCTTTACGCCGCAATTGCCAGCACCCAGGATGAGCGGATTTTCGATGCCGCCATCATGCGCACGCTCGGTGCAAGCCGTAAACAAATGATCGTGGTGCAGCTGGCTGAATTTCTGGCGATTGGCCTGCTGTCGGGGCTCATCGCCTCGGCCGGCGCAATGGCATTGGCCAAGCTGCTAAGCGATAAAGTGTTGGACGTGCCGTATGTGATCAACTGGTGGATTCCGGTGATCGGCATAGTGGGTGGCGGGGTGGGCGTTGCCATCGCGGGTTTGTTGGGCACCAGGAAGGCGGTCGATTCGCCGCCGCTGGCAACCATACGGGAACTGACGTAAATAGTGATGCCGCCGCTTATAGTTGGTGAAGTTGAGATTTTACAATCTCGCATTATCGAGCTAATAAGTTTTATCGAGAAATATGATAATTTTCTATGTCGCGATACGTGCCTTTAACAGCGGTGTGACAATGATTTATTCATAAATGGGCGTGAGTGCCGTCTGGATGGCGTCGCGCGTCAGTTCGGGTGCAAATTGCAGGATAAAATCCACAATATAGCCGCGTAAATAAGCGCCCCGTCGAACGGCCAACCGCGTGACGTTGACCGCAAATAAATGATCCGCCCGAATTGTTTTGAGATGGCTTGAGCGCGGGGATTCTGCACCGTTCTCGATCGCCATCTCGGCCACAATACCTACGCCGAGGCCCAGCTTCACATATTGCTGGATCACATCAGAATCCATGGCCGTCAACACAATATCAGTGCGTAACCCCGCCTGGCTAAAAGCCTCATCAATGTGGCCGCGGCCGGTGAAGCCAACATCATAGGTAATCAAGGGGTATGTCGATAAATCCTCCAGCGCAACAGGCGATTTAGCCAGCAAAGGATGTCCTTTCGGCACCACGATCACGTGCCGCCATTGATAGCAGGGGAATGACACCAGATCCTTGAATTGGGTTAAACCTTCGGTGGCGATCCCGATATCGGCCTTACCTGATAAAACCCATTCCGCAATATGTTCAGGTGAGCTTTGCTGCAGGGCGATACGCACATCCGGAAAACTCTGACGGAAAGTCTGCACAACCTTGGGCAACACATAGCGTGCCTGTGTATGAGTCGTCGCGATGGCAAGTGTGCCCCTGGTCTGATCGGAATACTCATCGCCCGCGCGCCGCAAGTTTTCGGCTTCCAACAAGATGCGCGTAATGATGTGCAGCATGCCTTTGCCGGGTTCAGTCAAGCCGGTGAGACGCTTGCCATTGCGCTCGAAAATATCTACGCCCAGCTCTTCTTCTAGTTCGCGTATTTGGCGGCTGACGCCCGGTTGGGAAGTGAACAGCACACTGGCGACTTCGGTCAGGTTATAGCCGCATCGTGCTGCTTCGCGGACGGAGCGTAATTGCTGAAAGTTCATAATGATTTTCAGGTTGAGGGCTGGTCGACAAATACCGCCAGACGCCTGGGTTTGACGACCAGCGTTTCGCCGACTTTGAGTTGGAGATGGGTATACCGGTCGCTTGGGATTATGGCTTCGAGCAGATCGCGGTTGTCATCGCGCTCAAGCTCCAGCCGCGCCAGTGGACCGATACTGTGCACGTGTCGCAGCTGCACGAGCATGCCCTCTGCGCCGGGTGAATAGCGATCAATGTCCAGCTCATGCGGCCGCACATAGCCGATGCCTGTCGCATCGCGGGTTGAGGAATGACCTGGTGCATCAAAAGCGGCACCGCCCGTATCAAGAGTGCCTTCATGCACGCGGCCATGGAACAGGTTTACATGCCCCAGAAAACCATACACAAACGGTGATGCTGGATGTTGATACACATCCGCAGGCGCACCGATCTGCTCAACCCGACCCTGATTCATGACGACGATTTGGTCTGCGACTTCCAGTGCCTCTTCCTGATCATGCGTCACAAAGATACTGGTCACATCAAGCTCATCGTGCAACCGTCGCAGCCAACGCCGGAGTTCTTTGCGGACCTTGGCATCGAGTGCACCAAACGGTTCATCCAGCAGCAGGACGCGCGGTTCTATCGCCAGCGCACGCGCTAACGCGATGCGCTGACGCTGACCGCCTGACAACTGGGATGGATAGCGATCTGCCAGCCAATCAAGCTGAACCAGCTCAAGCAGCTTTTGAACCTTTTCTTTTATCACGGCGTCGGACGACCGCACGGCACGCGGCTTGACGCGTAGTCCAAACGCGATGTTCTCAAAAATCGTCATATGTTTGAACAAAGCGTAATGCTGAAACACAAACCCAACCTGGCGCTCGCGCACATGCCTTGTTGAGGCGTCCTGCCCGTCTAACAACACTTGGCCATGATCGGCATATTCCAATCCGGCAATGATACGCAGCAGCGTCGTTTTGCCGCAGCCCGACGGGCCCAGCAGTGCGGTCAATTTGCCACTCGGAAATTCCAGCGAGACATCGTTGAGGGCCGTAAAGTGCCCAAAGTTTTTTTGCAAATTCTGTACGACGATACTCATGATCTGTTCCTGTCCGGTTCGTATGGCGGGGCCTCGTTTTCGTTCGTGCGCCATGCGACGAACATTTTCAAGGCCAATGTCAAAAGCGCCAGCAATGTCAGCAGCGAGGCAACGGCAAACGCGGCAGCAAAGTTATATTCGTTGTAGAGAATTTCAACCTGCAATGGCAGGGTATTGGTTTCGCCGCGGATATGGCCAGATACGACCGAGACCGCGCCAAACTCACCCATCGCGCGTGCGTTGCACAGAATGACGCCGTACAGAAGTCCCCACTTGATATTGGGTAGCGTCACATAGCGGAAAATTTTCCAGCCTGATGCACCAAGTACCAGCGCCGCTTCTTCCTCCTCGCTACCTTGCGCCTGCATCAGCGGGATCAGTTCACGCGCAATGAAAGGGAAGGTCACAAAAATGGTCGCCAACACAATCCCGGGCACCGCAAATAAAATCTTGATGTCATGCTCGCGCAGCCAAGGTCCAAACCAACCTTGCGCGCCAAACAGCAGGACATAAATTAGACCGGAGATCACCGGTGATACCGAAAAGGGCAAATCAATTAAAGTCAGCAAAATATTTTTGCCGCGAAACTCGAATTTCGCAATGGTCCAGGCTGCGGCAACACCGAATATCAAATTAAGCGGCACAGCGATTGCTGCCGTAATCAATGTTAGCTTGATGGCAGCCAATGCATCAGGCTCGATAATGGCCAGCAGATAGACCTCCCAACCTTTTTTGAACGCTTCAAAAAATACCGCAACCAAAGGGATGAATAAAAACAGCGTTAAAAATGCCAGAGCACTGCCAATGAGCAGCACGCGTACCCAAAGGGGTTCCAGCGTGGCGGCCGGAGTAATGGCCGGTTCTTGGCCACCACGGATGCGCGACATGTTCACTGGCGCGGCGGCTAAAACAGAGGCGGGCGTCATGATGCCGCGTTGCTGTTGTTTTTATTGCGGCCCCATGACTGGAGCAGATTAATCGTCAGCAACATGGCGAAGGAGAGCAGCAGCATCACCGTCGCAATCGCGGTGGCACCGGCATAATCGTATTGCTCCAGTTTGGTAATCATGAACAGGGGGGTGATTTCCGACACCATCGGCATATTGCCAGCGATGAAAATAACCGAACCATATTCACCGGTGGCACGCGCCACTGCGAGGGCAAAGCCGGTCAACAGGGCGGGGGCAATAGTCGGCAAAATTACGCGAATAAAAGTTTGCCAATGATTCGCACCGAGGCTGACGGCCGCTTCTTCCAGTTCCTTTTCGACTTCTTCCAGCACCGGCTGTACAGTGCGCACCACAAACGGCAAGCCGATAAATGTCATGGCTACTAGCACCCCAAGCGGCGTAAAAGCGATTTTGATACCAACCATTTCAGCAAAGCGTCCTAGCCAGCCGTTCGGCGCATACAGCGTCGCCAAGGTGATACCGGCCACGGCCGTTGGCAAGGCAAACGGCAAATCGACCAGCGCATCAATCAGTCGTTTGCCAAGAAATTGGTAGCGCACTAGCACCCACGCAACGATGCCGCCAAACACGGCATTTATTAATCCCGCCAGCAAGGACATGCCGAAGCTCAACCGATAGGATGCGACCACGCGTTCGGCACTGATGGTTTGCCAAAACGCCTCCCAGGTCATGGTAAAGGTTTTTAGAAAAATGGCCGATAGAGGAATCAGCACGATTAAACTCAGATACAGCAGCGTGAACCCCAAATTTAAATGAAAACCGGGTAGAACTTTGCGGTGGACGGTTGCGTTGCGGGGCGGCGTGAATTTCGGCGCAGCAGTGCGCGTCAGGCCGATGGAGCCAAATAAATTGAAAATCATTCTTTATTACTTAATTAATTATAGAAACTAATGTTGACGTTTTTTTGTTGTATAAAAAAGGAATTTTTTCGCATGTCTATAGATGGATTTTGCATAAAGAGTAGTGTCAGGGTCTTTTCCCGCGCGATAGTCAGGTAGCTCATTGAGGCGGCCAGGGCCTCGCCAGCCCGCGCTTGCGACGATACATTGTTGGCGCTACTGCAGGCTGCGAAGGCAGATATTCGGATGGCATCAAGTTGTAAGCAGAAATATGTAGCGTTAGTTTTTTCCAGGTTGATAAATCTGGTCAAAAATACCACCGTCGGCAAAGTGCGTTTTCTGCGCTTTTGTCCATCCGCCGAAGGTGTCATCCACGGTGAATAGTTTCAATTTTGGGAATTGAGACGCATATTTTTTTGCGGCTTTTTCTGTCGTTGGGCGGTAGTAGTTGCGCGCAATAATTTCCTGGCCCTCATCGGTGTACAAATAATTTAAATACGCTTCTGCCACTTTACGGGTGCCGCGCCGGTCAACCACACTATCGACCACGGTAACGGATGGCTCAGCCAATATGCTGATCGACGGCGCGACGATTTCCACCTTTTCCGGGCCGAGTTCTTTTATTGCCAGAAGCGCCTCGTTTTCCCATGCCAGCAGGACATCACCAATGCCGCGCTCTACAAAAGTGGTGGTTGCGCCGCGCGCGCCGGAATCGAGTACTGGGACATTCTTATAGAGTTTGGTGAGGAATTCTTTCGCGCTGGTCTCACTTCCGCCCGGCTGTTTCAAGGCATAGCCCCAAGCTGCCAGATGATTCCAACGTGCACCGCCAGAGGTTTTGGGATTAGGTGTGATGACGGCCAAACCCGGTCGCACAATGTCATTCCAGTCTTTGATGCCTTTAGGATTTCCCTTGCGCACCAGAAAAACAATGGTGGAAGAATACGGCGAACTATTACGTGGCAAGCGCTTTTGCCATGCCTTGTCGATCAGGCCGCGCGCGGCAATGGCGTCGGTATCGTAAGCCAGTGCGAGCGTTACTACATCCGCATCCAAACCATCTAGCACCGCGCGCGCCTGTTTACCGGAGCCGCCATGCGACTGCCTGATGTTGATCTTGTCGCCAGTTTTGCTTTGCCATTGCTGCGCAAACGCCTTATTTACGTTTTGATACAGCTCGCGGGTGGGATCATAAGACACATTGAGTAGGCTTACCTCAGTAGCTTGCACAACCGACAAGATGCCCGTGACGGCAATTGATGCCGCTAAAATAAAAAATTTAAATTTCATCTGTTTTCCTTTTTATTAAAAATAATTTTTGAGGTTGATAGCGTAAAACGCACATTTACAAATGAACACGAATAATTTCGTACTTCTTTATGCGGTTTGCGGATATCAACCGTGGTTACATAACAAATGCAAAACGGCGGTGTCTTAAAAATCTGGGATTGGGCATTTGCTAATAGCCTTGCGCAACAACTGCCGACTCTAAGCTTGATCGGCATAGTGGGTGGCGGGGTGGGCGTTGCCATCGCGGGTTTGTTGGGCACCCGGAAGGCGGTCGATTCGCCGCCGCTGGCAACCATACGGGAACTGACGTAAATCTTTTCTGGGCGATTAATGGCGGACTAAAAGCACAATCTCTAGCATTGGCGGACATTTTGAAGCACTTTTGCTCCAAATAGCCCGACCAGCCTAGAGTTTTATATTTTCAATCAGCCATTTTGCCGTATGCGATGCGCCCAGCACATCGCAGCCAAAACGCTCCTTCATACTGCGTTTCAGGCCGAGCACAGCATGGTCTTTGCTGATCAACGCGACAGCACTCGCGTGTGCCGCCAGCTGCACAAATTTTTGATCATCGCGATCACGGCAGCGCGGCACAATGCCCAATAAAGATGCGCGTTCCGGCGTGATTTTGACGAAGGCGTCGTATTGTGCCAAGGCTAGTTGTTGTGCCTCGATACCAAGTTTGAAAATGGGGTAATTCAGCACCCGAACCAGCTCATCGCGGCACTCGGCGTTGCTCACAATCTGTACCTGTTGATGCGCAATCGCCGTCATTAATTCTGGCATGCCACCGTCTTCGAAGACCAGCCAATCCAGCACAATATTGGTATCGAGCACGATGATGGGTTTCGACTTCCCTGATATCGGCGTGGGCACTAAATATGTGTTTGCGTAAATGGCATGCGCGGCATCTCGGCTCGATCTGCGCCTAACAATATCAGACTCTATTTGGGCGGAAGTGGTGGCGTTGCAGTGGCTGGCACGGGTGGAGGTAAAGGGAGTGGCGCAGGGCTATCTTGCATTACGGCAACGCCTTTTACAAAATATTGAGTCTCGCCAAAACAAGAGCTGGGCAGCCCGATGTGTTGCTCGTATTGCACCGCCACTCGTCTGCCCATGACCTTATTGATCTGCTCGGCGGCTTGCTCATCG
>Ga0209512_1002962_pt1 | contig 16849 bp, 21 predicted proteins | sample frozenSSSSmetaG_FD_184142 | JGI IMG/M metagenome (GOLD analysis project Ga0209512, IMG submission 184142) | Glacier valley bacterial and archeal communities from Borup Fiord, Nunavut, Canada, to study Microbial Dark Matter (Phase II) -... | ecosystem: Environmental > Aquatic > Freshwater > Ice >... | reverse complement strand
TGATGCCGTATTGAAAGCGGTACTGCTCGAGCATGTCGGCCTGATCCCGTTTATCAATGCGGTTTCGTTCCTGCAGGCGGCGTTGCCATCGACAAACGGGCAGAACCAATTCGGTGATGCCGTTGCCGCCGACGCTCCCGGTTCATCGTGGAATCCCGATTACATCAAGCCCCAGCATCGCAATGGCGCCTCAGTCGCCGCATCGACCTCGATTCCGACGGCAGCGGCGGGCACTGAGGCCATTGTTGAGCAGCTTGAGCGCTTGGCTGCCCTGCGGGCCTCAGGGGCCATCGACGAGGCCGAGTTCGCTCGGATCAAGGCTCAGCTTATTCCCTAGTTCATATCAACACCCGGGCACCGGATGACCACTGGCCCATTCGACAAGGAGACTGACATGCACCGTGCCGCCCAGAAACTACTGATGACTGCCGCGATGGCGCTCGCTTTTGCAGGAACATCATTCGCTGCCCCGCCCGGCGCGCCCGTTGAAGCTGGTTTCCACGGCACCAAGTTTCGCGGCATCGCTCTTGGTCAGTCCCGCTCAGAGGTTGAGGCAGCACTGGCGGCAATCGGTCGTCGTTGCATGACCGATGCGGATCTTGGGAAGGTGCATGGGCCAAACGGCGAAAGCCTGCCGACGCTGAACTCGGAAATGTATATCGAGAACCGTGACGGCTACACAGCATGCAGGATTGTCAAAACAGACTTCGCACCCGACTCTAGCTACGCTTTGACCCAGACGATTAAAACATTGATCGAACAGCAAGTTAACGCGCCGTTGGAAGCCGTTTCGTTCGTTAATGACGTCGCAACACTGACGTTCGGGGGTGGAATGCAGACAAGCAGCATTTTGCAACGGGAAGCGGACCTCTAAAGCTAATCGTATCCTGCCCATAACAACCGGCTTAAATACGAGCCTGACTTTTGCACCCTCCCAATCAACAAAGAGACGCCGCCCGGGGCGGGGGCGGCGTCAAGTTTGGAGGTCGATGTTCGGCTTTTGTCAGGCTTTAAGCTAGGAAGGGGCCGGCTGCTGCCAACACTTCTTCCTTGGTTTTCGGCTCGTCGAACGCACCGTCCCAAGGCTTCTTCCCGCCGATCTTGCGGACGATCGCCGCATGGCGGGCCTCGACCGAGTGGATCTGCAGTGCAGCAGTCAGGATGTCGTCGTTCGGTGCCAAGACGCCGGCCTGGCCCTTGTATGCGGCCACGCCGAGATCCTCAAACGTCTGGCTCAGGGTCAAATACGTGTCAAAGTTCGTAAGCGCGTCCGCATACTTGCCGCCGGCAGTCAGGTCGAGTTCCGGACGTTCGATTGCGGCACTCCCAAGAGCGGTGGTCAGGAACGCCACGTGGGCGGCCTCATGCTTACCGATCTGGTTGAAGATTCCGACATATTCCTCGGGGATCAGGCCAGGAGCATCGAGCCCGGAACGATAGAACGCATCCTCGATGTGCTCGAGAGTCAGCGCGAAGACCAGGACGTCGACGATGTCCTGCGGCAGTTCCTGCCCGAAGGCGTTCTGGGCGGTCATGGCAAGCAAGACAGGCGCAGACGCCATCATACCGAGCTTGGCGGCGGAGCCGCGGAAGAACTCCCGGCGATTGGACACAAGGATGTCCTTGATCTCGGGGTCGATGGCGGCGATCAGGTCATTGGTTTGAATGGTCATGGTGTTGCTCCTCAAACCAGCGACATTGCGGTGACTTCGGTGGTGATGAACGGATCGGCGGCCTTGAGGACCGTAGCCGGGTCGTTCGCAACATCGAGGCCGTTCTCGTCAACGACATCATCGCCGGCAAAAGACACGCTGTTGGGGTTCAGCAGGTCACGGATTGCAGCGGCGTGGCGGGCTTCGACAGAGACGATGCGACCAGCCTCGCCCAGGTAGGCAACGTCTTCTATCAGCCTGCCGGCGCCGTTGTAGGCAGAGACGCCAAGGTCTTCGAACACCATAGCGGTGCCTAACACGCTGGCGCGATTGGTGAAATCAACTGACGAGAAGTCAACCTCGAGCGCGGGAATCGCGCCATCGGCGAGCGCACCCTTCAGGAAGTCACGGTGTTCGACTTCATGGTCGCGGATGTCGGTGAGGAGTGCGGTCTCTTCCTCGGTGATCCCCTCGAACGGGGTCTCTATCACTTGGGTGTAGAACGCAGCTTCGAGTTGCTCGAGCGCATAGGCGTAGTTCAGAATGCCGACGTCACCTTCGCCGAGATCGGCGGCAAGGGCGGCAGTAATACCGAAATTAGGAAGGAGGCTACCTGCGACCATGACGGTGGCAGTGGCTCCCGACCATTTCAGAAGGCGACGGCGAGACAATGAGCTTTGCATTTTCTTTTCCGCTTCGCTTTTAGAAGTACAGCCGCAACGGCCCCGGCATGCTGAAAGCCCAATCACATATTACTAGTTACTATCAATAGTTCTTGATGGAACCGATATAAAGTGTGGGTCTCCGGAAAATTTTAGTTGAGCGAGATATTAAAGCCACCGCTGTCGCCACATTTCCTCGCCGACATTCTCTGAATGACGTCATTTCACCTAATCCGCTTTCTGGAGGCGCTTCGCCTGAGCGGCGCCATGACACTCAAACGCGGCAGCCGCTTGCCGACCCGGCCAAGGTTCTGCACATAGCCGGCGTCAACGAGAACTACCTGCACAGACGGATTCGGGGTCGACATAAAATGGTGGGACAAACAAACGCCCGTCCCTGTGGTTCTTTTCCCCAGTTCGCCAGGCCCAGAACAGATTCTTCACCCCGCAAGAAGGTTTGGCCTATGACTTGCCGACCTTGTAGAAATAGATTTGATCGGGTCTGCTGTCTAAAATTGGGAGAACCGCATGGGCTGGTTATCGTGGCTATTTGGGGGAGAAAAGACCAAGGTCAAGAAGTCTGCCAATTCAAGTAATCATCCTGCGGCCCGAAAGTGTGCAGATTGCATAGAATTTTGGCAATTCCGGGCCAACATGGACAAGCATACCCCGCTTGAATGGCTATTGCGACACGGGGAAACGGCGGCCGAGCCGAACAAAATTGATAAGGAATTTGGGAAATGGGTGCCCGTTGCAAAATCTCATTCAAGTTTGCAGCACGAAGACTTCGACGATCGCCCCGAAACCAGAGCCAAACCGGCTGACCAAACACCGCATCGGGAAGAGGCCCGGTCAGAGTACCTATCCTTCTTGATCGCCTATAGGCGAATAGTAGAAACGCCCGACAACGGCATTAATTCACTGCGGATCGATGCGCTGGTAGAGCGCCACCCTAAATACACAGGGATACTGACGAAGATACCACCCAAAAGGCGGGGACGACGCAAATAGTCAGACCAGTAGGTGCGCAGCGATCCATGATCCTAGCATTCGCCAGACTTCATGCTGGGTTATCGAGGTCATCGACGGATGGCAGTTTTATGTCTCATCGACGCGATTAGACCTAATCGTTTGACAGCTTGCGTTCTAACAACTCCTCCAACTCGCTTTTTACCAGTGCGACTCGGCGGCCATCATCGGTGTTCCCGGACATCGGATTGTCCTCCAGCCACCTCTCACATGCCCATAAAATAGATTGGAGGCCTGCATTTGAATGCGTCCTATCCAGGTCACCGGCGTGGTCACGCCAATAAAATATTCCACTGAGGTAACTAGGGGGCATATGATTTTTCCCTGAGTTTGCGATCTACACGTCGGCCAGTGGTTGTCGCGGACTGGCAGTGTTATTCACAGCGGTGAAGGGTCCATCGAAACCAGGCTTCGCGGAGCGCTCGCAAAGAAGCGCCGTGCACCTTCGATATCGACGGCACTTCAGCATAACGATAAAGCCTATCATATACGCCCGTTGGGGTGAAAGTGATCTGAGGATCTTGATCGATGTGAAGAAAGAACCTCAGCTCTGGGCAGAATGTTGCAGGTCGTTTAGCAGCGGCAGCAAAGGCCTCGGAAATGCCATCACGTCTAGATCCACCTTTGCCTCACAATCGGCCACTACCCTCCTGCTGAACCCAGGCTCGAGAATCTCAACCATAGGAACCTTGGCGTTGGCGCAATGGCCGCTTACGGGAGCTTCGGGCGTGATTTCCAATGGCTGAAATGGGGTCGGGAACTGCCGGTGCATTGATCAGATCTCTGCACCATCACTTGCTCTTGCGGCCGAACCCCCAGACTAGCACAAGTACTCCGCTCAGGAGTACACAGCCCCCTAGGTACATCCAGAACTGGTTTGGTCCGTAATTATAATCGTTGCAAACATCGAAGCAGATTATGTTCTTGGTTGCTACCAGGCCGACACCAAAAAGGAGCCAGTTTGAGCCAACAACCGAGGCCAGCAAACCAAAAACAGCCATAACAAAGCGCATCGCACAGCCTTCTCCGCATCAGCCAGAGCTAACGCCCGTCACCCGGCCTGCCAAGTTTTTCCATAATGGACGTTACGAACACACCACCATGCGGCCGCTTTTCAAGAATTTATCCGAGCTCTGGAACGACCGACAAGGGGTCGTCTGCGGACCGCAGGGTGGAATCGACGCAGACGTCAAGGCTCGAACAGAGGCCCGAGACGCAGCGGGCGGCGGGCAGCCCAAGTAACGAGGAAGGTGATGAATACCACCGGCAGGTAGATGAAAGCGACGATGAATACGTCGAGCGCGCCGCCCCAGTCGCGGATGTCGTAGGTGTCGATGTGGATTTGTCGTCCAAACAAGAAGGCGACATAACCCAGCCCGACAGCGAGGACGGCGGCCCCTAATTGAGCCCACCAGCGCTGCAGATGCAAATGGCGGAGTAGCAATAGGGATGCGGCCCAAAGTATCTGTGGCAGCAGCAATGCCCAGTCAAACCAGCGGGGCTGAAATTGCTGAATCACTACAATGAGAAGAAACGGGATGCTGGACAGGACAACCAGCCATAAGGCTTGCAACGCCGGCTGCAAAAAAGGCCGTGGCTCGCTAAGTTGTGCCGGCATGACGTCCCTCCTTGTTGCTCACTGGTCAGTGTGAGGGCATGCTGTGCGTGGAAGCAACCACTCCCTTAACTCAATAGGCAGCGTCGCGGATATTCGAAAGCGGCAGCTTCGATAATGAAACTCGGGCATTACCACCATGGGGTCGGTGCCAGACGGGCAACTTTCGGGGTGGTTTTCTGCCTGTCAGCTCACAGGTCCGTAATTCGAAAAGCGGACACAAGGAGGACTGGCAAATTTACGTCCGTAGATTTGGCTGCCGTGAGACGAAAATCCATGCTCGGCCCGATCATGCAAGGTCTTGCAGTGGGCAGTTCCCCGCGCAGGATGGTCAAGCCGCAGAAACATCCGCGCGAAGCTGAGAAACCAAGGTCAGCCAATGGCTGATGGAACAGCCCCATCTTGCATCAGTCCTTGTCCTTGCCTTTCCCGTTACCGTTCCCGCCAGCATTGCTGTTGCCGCTGTTGCCGTTCCCGTTGCCGCCAGCATTGCTGTCGCCGCTGTTGCCGTTCCCATTGCCACCGGCATTGCTGCTGCCGCTATTGCCGTTTCCATTGCCACCGGCATTGCTGTTGCCGCTATTGCCGTTTCCATTGCCACCGGCATTGCTGTTGCCGCTATTGCCGTTTCCATTGCCACCAGCATTGCTGTTAACGCTGTTGCCGATGCCATTGCCACCGGCACTGCTGCGGCTAGCGCCTGAATCGTTGCCGGACGGGTTGGCCTGCGTGACGGCAGGTTGTTGCGCCGCTGGGGCTGGTGGCTCTGGAGCGTTCGGTGGCGCAGAGATTACGGCCGCAGCGGTGATCGGTGCCTGCTCCGATGAGGACACTTGTTCCCCCGCAGAAACGTTCGCGCTGGTACCCTTTAGCTCATCGCCGACCTCCACAAGGCCGCGTGCTACTGTCACGGTTGATGCTGCCGGTGACGTCGGTCCAATCGTCAGCGATGGCCGTGGAGACACCCAGCGCCAACGTGACAGTGAGGGCGACGGCAAAAGAATTGCGCACTTCTGGCTCCTTCATGCATCATTCTTGATGCCGAGGAACTTTGTCATCGCCAAGCTTCAAAAGCTTTAATTCGGATGCGAGATTTATCTAAAAGCCGCGCAGCAGACCCACCAGCACCTTATGTGTACCGGCATCCCCGCTCAGGTCGTGGTTATAGCGATAGTCGGTTCGCACCAGCCAGCCAGCGTCCATTTCAACTTGCAAGCTAGCACCTAAAGACACAAAGGCGTCAGTATCGAAGCTATAGCCCAGCCCCGCGACGCCGAAAACGCTCACCGCATCGGTCAACGGAATGCCTGCCCTTAAGCTACCTTCAACCGTTATTTCGCCATGCGTAGACGCATAGGCCATCCCTTCCACACCCAGCAAAAGATCGGCAGCTTCAACGGTGTTGCCCACCACTAAAGCGAGCCCAAGGCCCGTTTGTGGTCCACTGGCATAGCCAGCCATAATTCCTCCATACAGGCCAACCTCGCCTTGGCTCTGATAGTTGGTCGGCAAAGGTGGAAGGTCTGGCAGTAAGGGCATTGGGTCCGCTAGAGCCCCGGCAGCACAGGCTACAAAAATACAGCCAGCTAAAAGATAAGTATGTCGCATAGAGGCACCACTGGTTTACGCGCGAGCATCCTTGGTTAGGGTTACTACCACCTTAATCCAGTCGAACATCGCTTCTGCTTGACCCTCAGCATCACGTCAGGGCGTACCCAAGCGTGACGTCACTTGGCGGATTCCTGCCAGCGTCGCCTCAGGGTGATAAACGGCCCATGTGACAATGTTCGGCACAAGCCTAGGCCCTGAAGTGACAACCTTCGGGTCGACTTCACTACTGCTTGATGCGTCGCGGATTTAGCAAAACGTTAGCTATGTTTGTCCCTTATGGACGGAAACGAGCCGTCCGGAAGGTGCTCGGTCATGGTTTCACGCCCGAGTTACAAATGCGATCACTGCCAATTTTTGCCGCCCGCGCCTTTTGTCTTGCGGCCCTGTTTGTTTTTAGCAGCGCTCAGGCCTTCGCCCAGTCTCCCACGATGTCACCTGAGGCCATAAATACGGCGAGCCTTTCAGAGTACATCGCGGCAGGATCCTTCATTCCCGTCGTGCTGACGGCGTCGACGGAAGTGTCTCCCATTCAAGAGCGGATAGTTGCCGACCCGGCGCTCGCACGCCTGCAGATATTGCTCGACCGTGCAGGTGTTTCACCCGGCGTCATTGATGGGTTCGATGGCGGCAACCTTCACAAAGCGATTTTGGCGTTTCAAATGATGCACGGTCTTCCACTCGACGGGGTGCTGACCCCTGAGGTGGCGGCTCGGCTGGATGCCCCCGGCGATACCATCGGCTTCTATACGATCACCCCGAAGGATGTGGCCGCAATCGGCGGCCCTGTCCCCAGCGACTACGCTGAAAAGGCGGCCTTGAGCTACCTTGGCTATGAGAGCGTAGCGGAGCTACTGGCCGAGCGCTTTCACATGGATGTCGGCTTGCTCGCGGCCCTTAACCCCTACGCGGAGTTCGCGGTGGGTGAAATCGTCAACGTGGCGATGACCGGCACGAAGCGCAAAGGCGTTGTGACTTGGATCGAAGCCGACAAAACCCTTGAACAGGTGCGCGTTTACGGCATCGACGGCGTTTTGCTTGCGGCATATCCCGCCACCATTGGTAGTGATGACAACCCTTCACCCTCTGGCACCCATGTGGTGGGCAACGTCACGGCAATGCCGGGTTACACCTACAATCCGAAGATCAATTTTCAGCAAGGCGAGAATACCGGTGTGCTGACCATACCGCCCGGCCCAAACGGCCCGGTCGGCTCCATTTGGATAGCCTTGTCCAAACCCTCCTTTGGGATCCATGGCACGCCTGAACCCTCGATGATCGGCAAGACCGGCTCGCATGGCTGCATTCGGCTGACGAACTGGGATGCCGAGGAGCTTGCTGCGATGATCTCCACTGGTGTTACCGTGGACTTCCTTTAGGCGCGTGGCGGCGGGCGTTGACACCGACTATTGGCGGCATGCGACCCTCAGGGCCTATGAGCTTGAGGTGACACATGGCCCGCATCGGTTACGCACGCGTCAGCAGCATCGACCAAGATCTCGAAATCCAGATTGCCAAGCTCAAGGCCGAAGGCTGCGAGATAGTCAGGTCCGAGAAGATTTCGGGCGGCAGCCGAGAGGGGCGGATTGAACTCGAAACGGTCATTCAGTTTCTTAGACCCGGCGATGAGTTGGTAGTTGCACGTCTTGACCGTCTTGGTCGCGACACCCGCGACGTCCTCAATATCGTTCACGATTGCGAACAGCGGAACGCCTTCGTCACGGTGCTCGACCCCCACGTTTCCACGCGTGGTGAAATGGGCCACGTCGTGCTCACCGTGTTGGGGATGGTCGCCCAGATGGAGCGTCGCTTCATCAAAGAGCGGCAGCGCGAGAGAATCCAACAAGCCAAAGCACAGGGCCGTTACACTGGAGGCAAGCGAAAGCTTGACCGTGCACAAGTAAGACAGCTCCATTCTGAGGGTCTGGGTCCCTCGGAAATCGCAAGGCGCATCGGTTGCTCGCGGATGCAGGTCTACAGAATTCTCGCGGGAGATTGAGCAATCAGTCGGGAAACGCAGCACGGGGGCTCGAATTTAGAGCAGGCACAACTTAGACCCAGGCCTCATGGCGCAAAGGCGCAGAATTAAGTTCATCGCGCAATTCCCGCCATTGCGGCAAAACCTGATCCATCCTCCACACGAATCGATCCGAATGTGCCCGCTCGAAAAAATGGGTCAGCTCGTGCACAATTATGTACTCGATGCACTGCGGTGGCTTTTTGACCAGTTCAAGATTGAGCCAGATGCGGCGCGCTTCGACACTGCACGTGCCCCACTTGGTTTTCATGCTCTTTATGCCAAATTGTGGCATGGGAAGGCCTGCGACGCATCCATGCCACCGCGAAGCGCGTCACAGCTTGCCCAAAGCGAGCTATAGATTTCGGATTTCTTGACTGCCATTGATGCCCCCGGAGCGTTGACGCTCCCGATTTTGATTTCCCACCCTTTTAACCAAGTCTGGTGCGAACCCAAGCATGATCAGTCGGCCCCGCCAAATGGCTGTTAAGGCATGGTTACAGTCGCAGCGCGTTTGCGCCCTGGGTCAGCAAACCTATGCTGTTCGTCCGGACACGGACGCAATCTAAGGGAAAAAGGGAGGGGTAGCGCATCTTCAAACAAGGGATGCGAGAAGCTCACCCGAATAGCGGCTGCTACCTATTTGCTACTTGGCGTAAATTGCTCAAGCTGAGGGGGCAACCAACATTCCAACTAAATCTTTGAAATTAATCAGGAAATGGTGGTGCCCGGGACCGGGGCCATTCGCCAAATCGAACTAAGTCGACGCGATCGAAGAGCCTTACATATCAATGACTTAATAGACCGCCGAATATCTCCAAGCTCGCCCGCGTGTACACGACGCGGAACAAGTGTGTAACGAACCTAGGGCGTTCAGCCCTCTTAGACAAGCGGCCGTCGAAGGTCGAGAAGGCTGGCGCATCTCGGAAACCCTAAGCCTGAGGGTTTCCAGCCTCATCCATGCGAGCGGCAACTCGCTTCATAGCCCCTTAACAAGATCATAGATATGCCGTGCCTCTTCAATCGTGTATTTGCTAGCAAGGTGCATAGTAGAGTTGCGGTAGGGATTTTGCATCCCGGCCAAAGCCCCATAGATCTCGTCAAATATCTTGGCATCGCCGGTCATTCGCCCAGTCTTGGCAGGCCACCGATGTTCCAAGCCGTCTCGAACTAAGTTCAGCATTTTCCCCCAAGTTCGATCTGCTCCCTTGATTGGGTCCGGCAATCCCAAGCAGCGGGAAAGCGCGTAGACAGCGGCCTCTAGAACTCTAAGACTGTGATAGGCGCTGGCCGTAGAGCGACCTAGCGCAAGACACTTCCCAGCTTCCTCAACATCGAATTCCGCCGAACCAAACCCGCTCGCGAAGTCCGGTCCAAAAGCCGGGGCTGAGGGCTGATACAACTCGCGATCATGGCGCTCCACCACGAGCAAGCTAACGGTCTTTAGCTCACGTCTCAGCGTGGCGTCGATTTGGTCTACAATGCTCCTAACGCCTTCGTAGGTGGGAAGGGCCGACGCGGCTTCCTCCTCAAGCTCATCGACCATTAGTAAAGTTACCTCCGTCCCCAATTCTTTCAATGAGGCGCGAAGATTGCCAACCATGGTATTCAGTAGGCTCAAAGCGACAGCGTCCATTGCGCTTATCGTAAGAGAACCATCTGGATGTTTAGTGCTGCTACTTAGCCCGCGCTCGCCATAGTGGCTTCTGATCGCGTCGATTGAATTGACCGCCCAGTAAAAGGGCGCAGCCTTGAACTCCAGCATGTCCAGCAAACTCCAAAGCTTTCCGAAGGCAAATCCATCCGGTTGTTGCTCATATATAGCACTCTGGAAATAGGGACCGGAAGCATGTCGAACCCTCGAACGAAATGCCAATTGACTTGTGGTTGCCTGTGTCTAGTCGGATACGTTGGTTGAGCGGGTCGTCATGTTGCGAATTCTCCCCTCTATCATTGACCGGGGTCGAACTTAAAGTCGAAGGGGGCAACATCAGGAGGCAATGTTCTCGACTGCAAATACCCGGAAAAATGCTCGTAGGTGCCTTCAAACTGGCATTGGAGCGAGTGGACAAACTCAGGCTCCCTCACGACTTCCCACAGGTGACGCGTCATGATCGTGACTACTTCCATATCTGCATTGGCTCGCATGATCGTGCCGTCCTCCGCCTTCAAGAACATAAAGCTGATGGTACGAAGGAGGTCTCGAACTTCCGGTTCGGGAATGAGTTGCGGGAACGCCAGATCTACATACGCACGCGCCCCGTGGCCTTCTGTCGCCAGCATCAGATCTGCAACGCCCACCTGCAGCGTGCCTGCTAGCTGATGGTTGTACCAGAGCCTGTAGTGCCGACCATAGTCGGGGCCGTCGAAGCCGAACTCAACCTTGTTCGTTTCCTCGATGCTCCATGGGCCATGGCGAAGTAAGGTGTCGACAATCTCACCGAAGCGCGTGAAGTCGCCCCAGACGACCCGATGCTCTGATCGAAGCATTGCCGTTCCGTCTTTCTCGATGCTATGCGCGGGGTCAGGTTGAGGGTCGCGGCGTTGCCCGCCCTTGATCTGCAGGATTACGTCCTTGTATTCGCGTTGGATCTTGCTTCCGAACATGGGCTGTCCTTGGGTACCTCGCACTACTCCGGGTGCGTATTGAATGGATGTGCGGTTTCCGTTTTCTCATTGGGTCCGCTGATAGCGCAGACGGGGTGGTCACGCGCGTCCTTCAAGGTGATTGCGGGATAGCTGCCAAACGACAGCAACTTTTCGACACGCTTGGGTCGACCCTGATCATCCGCGCCATCTGCCCGATACTTCATCCGCCACAGAAGACCGCCGGACGGCCGCACTAGCAGATGCAGCCCCTTCTCGTCGGCTAGCTTGTAAGGCTTGGCCTTCGGTTTGACATTTTTGATCGCGGTATCGGTCAGCGCCATGGCTTCGATCCCCAAAATCATCGCCGTACTTTGGGGGTAACTTTATCGGCCAATTTGCCGACACCCCCAACCACACCCCCAAAAGGACGCGAATACTGGCGAACATGGCCGAACAAGCCCGACCATCACATGCTCATTTTTAGCAGTTTTCTGGGGTTTTCTCAATCATTCGCGGGGGTTAGCGAACAGAGAAATGGTGCCCGGGACCGGAATCGAACCAGTGACACGCGGATTTTCAATCCGCTGCTCTACCAACTGAGCTACCCGGGCAATGGGGCGGGAGTTCCGCCCGGCTCAAAGCCATGGGCCTTATAGGGGAAGGGTTTTTGCCGTGCAAGCGGGAAAAGGGCTTGTGGAGAACCTGATTGCGCGTGGGCGGCGGAGCGGCGGGATGACAGGGGTTTGTTTGCCGCGAAGGCGGTCTCGATCAGGAGAGATCGGGTTCCGGAAAGCGATGCAAGCAGCTGGGTGGCAGGGGGGCTTAGACCTCGCCGCTCCGGGTGCTCAAGCGCCTAGGGGCGCCAGAACGCCAGCATCGACGGCCAGCGCCAGGCTCCGATAAAGCGATCTCGATCAGAGACCCGGTCCCGGCCAGCGATCCATGCAGCTGGGTGGCAGGGGTCTTTGCGCCTGGTCGGTCGGGGTGATCAGCTGCAAGGGGGGCGGCAGAAGGACAAAGCCAGCCGGGGCTCAGATATTGTTGTCTTCGTCGTCGCTGTAATCGGCGCCGCCGGTATCGGGGAGCGGTTCGTCATCGCGGGCGGGGATGACATAGCTGCCGGTGAGCCAGCGGTTGAGGTCGACATCGGCGCAGCGCTTGGAGCAGAAGGGCCTGAAGGCCTCCACGGCGGGCTTGCTGCAAATGGGGCACTTGCGGAGGGGCGCGACAGATTCGGCCATCAGACGCCCGACAGGGTGGACTGGTTGAGCCAGTTGAAATGGACCGGATAGTTCTCGCCAGCCAGCAGCTGGGCGGTTTCCATCAAAGGCAGGCCGACGACGGCGGAATAGGAGCCGGAGAGCTTGACGACGAAGGCGCCGGCAATGCCCTGGATGGCGTAGCCGCCCGCCTTGCCGCGCCATTCGGCACTGGCCAGATAGGCTTCCATTTCGCGGGTGGAGAGGCGCTTGAAGCGGATGCGGGTTTCGACCACGCGCTGCCGCTTGGCACCGGAGGGGGTGAGCACGGTGAGGCCGGTATAGACGCGGTGGGCCCGGCCCGAGAGCAAAGACAGGCATTCACTGGCCTCGGCCATGGTTTCGGCCTTGGGCAGGATGCGGCGGCCCACGGCCACCACGGTATCGGCGCCGAGCACCAGGGCATCAGCGCCAAAGCCGGCCGAACGGGCCTTGTGCTGGGCAGTGAGGGCCTTGAGGTCAGCGAGACGCTGGGCCAGCTTGCGCGGCAGTTCCCCGCGTTCGGGGGTTTCGTCGACATCGGCGGGCACCAGGTGCTCGGGTTCGATGCCGATCTGATTGAGCAGCGCCAGCCGCCGCGGCGAAGCGGAAGCCAGGATCAGATCGGGGCGACTGGCCATGGTGGGATCGAGCTCCGTTGATCTGCTGCGGCCCGCGCCTGAAAGGCGGGCGTTGGTCGCTCAAGACGACCCGTGGGATCGCCCCGCCGCCCGCCGGGCGGATCGCGCCAAACTACTTGAAGCGGTAGGTGATGCGGCCCTTGGTCAGGTCATAGGGCGTCATTTCGCACAACACCTTGTCACCGGCCAGGACACGGATGCGATTCTTGCGCATGCGGCCAGCCGTGTGAGCGATGATCTCATGTTCGTTTTCCAACTTGACCCGAAAGGTCGCGTTGGGAAGCAATTCCACAACCACGCCCGGAAATTCGAGCACTTCTTCCTTTGCCATACTGTCTCCAGATAAGACCCCGCGCAGCTCGGATTGGCGCGCCAGGGGTCGAAAAGTGCGCGGAACCTACTTCAATTCATTGGCTTTGTGAACCACCGGAAACCAGAGGCTCCAGACGCTGCCGAACGCGCTGTGAAAGCGTGTCCCGCAAGGCGCGATAGGCGGCCAGAACCACCTCGCGATTGCCTTCCACCAAAGAGGGGTCGGCAACCTCCCACCGTTCGACGGCGCCGGCCTCAAGGCCCTTGCGGGCGACGGCTTCAGCGGCATCGTCGGAGAGGCAGATCACGAGGTCAAAATGGTTGGCAACCAGTTCATCAAGGATATGGGGCGTGTGCACGCTCATATCAATGCCCACCTCCTCCATAACCTGGTGGACGAACTGATCGACCTTGCCGCCGGTGACGCCAACCGAGCGGGCAATCAGCCGACCGGGGAAGGCCTTGCGCGCCAGGGCCGCGGCGATGGGCGAGCGCACGGCATTCATCGAGCAGACAAACAGCACGGTGGGCAGCTTGGAGGTGCTCTCGTCGATGCGGCTGGCATAGGGCTGGACGGCGCAGATCAGCGTGAACAGGCGCCTGGCGGTGTTGAGATCGATGATCAGCTTGTTGTCGAGGCGGGTGCGCAGCAGTTCAGCAGCGTCGTTGTGCAGGCCGCGCCGGGCCATGTCGACGGTCTCGATCTGGAAGGGCTGGGCGGCGCGGATGGCCTCGTAATAGGCGTCGCGGATGCGGAAATAGTCGCGGATCAACCGGCGAAACGGGGTCAGCGAGAGGTAGTGCGCGGCGATGGGCTGGAAGGTATCGGGATTGCGCACGTCGAGCACGATGGAATTGCCGACGATGGACATGTGCAGGGCAAAGGGGCCCGTGGCGGTGACGCGGGCCGGGCGGAAGCTGTTGTCCTCGAGCAGGTCGTAAATGGCGATGCGCCATTCGTGAACCTCGTCGGGATTGATCGAGGTAATGGTATTGGGATCGAGCGTGACGGTGACCAGGCGATCGGTCTTTACCGGATCAGTCTTTACCGGATCAGTCTTTACCGGATCAGTCTTGGCCGGACCGGTTTTGGCAGGACTGGGGCCGGGCTGCGTCCCTGTGCTCAACGGTTCAACCTTATGGAAATGGAGCGGCCGTGCCCGTCGAGTGATTCGACCTCGGCAAGAATCACCGCGGCCTCCGACAGCGCCGACAGCGCCGACGGATCGCAGCCCAGGATGGAGGTGCGCTTCATGAAATCGAGCACACCGAGGCCCGAGGCGAAGCGGGCCGAGCGGGCGGTGGGCAGAACATGGTTGGAGCCGCCGACATAGTCGCCAATGGCTTCGGGCGTATGGTGACCCAAAAAGATGGCGCCGGCATGCCGGATGGAGGCCGAAAAACCCTGCGGGTCGCTGATGGCCAGCTCGACATGCTCCGAGGCGATGCGGTTGGCCAGCGTCGCCGCTTCGTCCAGCGAGGCCACGGTGATGATGGCGCCGAACTCGTCCCAGCCCTGGCGGGCAATCTCTTCCTTGGGCAGCAGCGCCAGCTGGCGATCGACCTCGGCGGCCACGGCATCGGCCAGGCCCTTTTCGGTGGTGACCAGGATGGACTGGGCCCCTGCCCCGTGCTCGGCCTGGGCGATGAGATCGGCGGCAACCCAGGCCGGGTTGGCCGAACCATCAGCAATGACCAGCACTTCGGAGGGACCGGCAATCATGTCGATGCCGACCTGGCCGAAGACCTGGCGCTTGGCGGTGGCGACATAGGCGTTGCCGGGGCCGACGACCTTGTCGACCTTGGCAATGGCTGCGGTGCCATAGGCCAGGGCGGCCACGGCCTGGGCGCCGCCAATGCGGTAGATCTCGGTGACGCCGGCGATCTGGGCCGCCAGGAGGATGGCCGGATTGATCTGGCCATTGGGGGTGGGCACGACCATGGCGATGCGCCCGACGCCAGCCACCTTAGCGGGCACGGCATTCATCAGCACCGATGACGGATAGGAGGCCAGGCCCCCCGGCACATAGATGCCGACGGCATCGACCGGGGTCCAGCGGGTGCCCAGGGTGACGCCGAGATGGTCGGTATAGATGTGATCTTCAGGCTTCTGCTTGGCGTGGTGCGACCAGATGCGGTCATGGGCGGTCTGCAGCGCGCCACGGATCCTGTCGGAGACCCCGGCGGCAGCGGCAGCAATGTCATCGGCCGAGACGACCAGGCTATCGAGCGCCACATTGGCTGAATCGAACCTGTTGGTCAGCTCGACCACGGCGACGTCGCCGCGCGCCCGCACATCGGCGATGATTGCGGCAACGGCGTCATTGACGTCCCGGCTGGATTCGCGCTTGCCTTCAAGCAGCTGCACAAAGCGCTGCTCGAAATCACTGTCGGCGCTGTCGAGACGAATGGGCATCAAAAGTCCTTAGTCGAGAGAGTGGGCAGGCTTGGCTGTGGCGGCCCAGGCGGCGCCGAGATCGCTGAGGCGGGCTTCGAGGCATTCAACGCCCAGGCGCACGGTGCCGCCGCCGGCAAAGCTGAGTTCGACGATGCCGGCGGGCCCGTCGATGGGCTTGAAGGTGATGGCCAGCAGTTCGAGCACGCCTTCCGGCGCCGCCGGATCATAGCCGCTGGTGACCACGGACTGCACCGCGTCAAAATGCAGCGCGGCGCGCTTGCGCACGCCCTTGTCGCGGCGGCCCTGGCCCGAGGTCCAGTCGAAACGGTTCATCAGCAGGGCAAAGCGGCGATCGCCCCTTGCATAGCCCATGTCGACAACGCGCACGACGGCGTCCTGCACATGGGCGGAAAGGACTTCGAGATCTTCGGTGTCGAGCGCAAGCAGCTTCAGGTCGGTCATAAAGGGTCGGCCTTTGGTTGGATCGACCCTATCTGGTCACCCCGCCACCGATCTACAAGTTTGACGGCGCATGAGCAATGCGGACGGCGTAAAAGGCGGGGACGGCATGGCGAAGGCAGGGCGCCGGAGCGCCCTGCTCTGGCCCGATCAGCCGGCGACGCGCTCGATCTGTGCGCCGCAGCGGCTGAGCTTGTCTTCGAGCCCTTCAAAGCCGCGATCGAGATGGTAGATGCGGTTGACCACGGTTTCGCCCCTGGCGGCGAGGCCGGCAATGACCAGCGACACCGAGGCGCGCAGATCGGTGGCCATGACCTGAGCCCCCTTGAGCTGGGTCTTGCCGCGAATGGTGGCCACCTGGCCGTCCACGGCGATATCGGCGCCGAAGCGGACCAGCTCGGCGACATGCATGTAGCGGTTTTCGAAAATGGTCTCGCGGATATGGCTGGTGCCCGAGCTCATGGTCATCAGCGCCATGAACTGGGCCTGCAGATCGGTGGGGAAGCCGGGAAAGGGATCGGTTTCGACATCGACGGGCAGGATGGGGCCATCATGGCGCTGCACGCGCAGGCCCTCGGGCTCGACGGTCAGCTGGGCGCCGGTGCGGGCCAGGATGTCCAGGGCCGCCT
>Ga0209512_1002959_pt1 | contig 16901 bp, 11 predicted proteins | sample frozenSSSSmetaG_FD_184142 | JGI IMG/M metagenome (GOLD analysis project Ga0209512, IMG submission 184142) | Glacier valley bacterial and archeal communities from Borup Fiord, Nunavut, Canada, to study Microbial Dark Matter (Phase II) -... | ecosystem: Environmental > Aquatic > Freshwater > Ice >... | reverse complement strand
TGAACTGCGCCTTCCATTTTAATTACATTCCCAAAGCCAAATTTCTGGTGCTCTACTTTTTGGCCGGGTTGTAAATTACTGGTATCACTTGCCACAAAATCGGCTGTGGGTGTATGTTCCTTATTTTGCGGCCTTGTGGGTACCAAATAAGCAGGCTTGGTTTTTTCTTCTTTTTTAAATGTATTGTCCTGCGATTTGTAACTGTTGCCACCTGCGCCCATTTTATCAAAAGAACTGCCTCCCCAGTTGTTGGTATGCCCCCCCTGATTTCGTATACCTCCACCGGCAAAACTTTTATCAATAAAATTTTCCGGCATTTCATCAATAAAGCGGCTTGGTTCATTTTGTTGTAATTGTCCAAAACGATAGCGGGCATTGGCGTAAGTAAGCCAAAGTTTTTTCTTAGCTCTTGTAATGGCTACATAAAACAACCGGCGTTCTTCCTCCAGTTCTTCTCTTGTATTAATGCTCATGGCATTCGGAAACAATGTCTCTTCCAAACCACCTACAAACACACAACTAAACTCCAACCCTTTAGCTGCATGGATGGTCATTAGTTTTACACTGTCTGCATCTTCCTTATCGTTATCAGTATCAGTTAGTAAGGTGATTTGTTGCAAATAACTACCCAGGCTTTTATCACCCACTTCTCCATCCTCTTCATTCATTGGGGTTTCTGTAAATTCTTTGATGGAGTTTAATAACTCCTGAGTATTCTCATACCTTGCTAAACCTTCGGTTGTTTTATCGTTAAATAATTCTTTTACAATGCCTGTACTTTTACCAACAATAATAGCAAGATCGTATGCATTCTTTTTTATCAATTCACTCTGGAACATTTTGACCATCATCACAAAATTATTGATGGCTTCCAATGTGCCTGCTTTATAGCCATAATTTGAAGCACTGTTCAACACCTCCCAAAGGGTAGTATTATTTTCATTCGCTGATAAAACAGCCCTGTCCATGCTGGTTTTACCAATACCCCTTGTAGGATAGTTAACAATCCTTTTTAATGCTTCTTCGTCTTGAGGATTTACCACCAGCCGCAGGTAAGCAATAAAATCTTTTACTTCCTTACGTTGATAGAAAGATAAGCCGCCGTAAATACGGTAAGTAATGTTCATCCTGCGCAGGCTTTCTTCATATGCACGACTTTGCGCATTGGTGCGATATAAAATGGCAAACTCTTTATTGAAATAATGATTGCGCAATTTTTCTTCCTGAATGGTGTCTGCTACATATTTCCCCTCTTCGTTATCGGTTGCTGTGCGTACCAGTTTTATTTTATCTCCCGGAATATTATCTGTCCATAATTTTTTAGGAATTTGGTTTTTATTATTCCCGATTATTTCATTGGCAACACTTAAAATACTTTTTGTACTTCTATAATTTTGTTCCAGCTTAACCACTTTTACATCATCGTAATCTCTTTCAAACTGAAGGATATTTTCAATAGTGGCACCCCTAAAACTATAAATACTTTGAGCATCATCTCCAACAACACAAATATTCTCGTGCATAGCTCCCAATAATTTCATAATCTCGTACTGAGAGGTATTGGTATCTTGGTATTCATCTATCATGATGTATTTGAATTTACGCTGGTACTTACTCAACGAATCCGGATGATTTTTTAATAGGATGTACATTTTGTACAACAAATCATCAAAATCCATCGCACCATTTTTAAAACAACGGTTGGCATAGGCTAAATATATCTGGCCAATCATTGGGCGATTTGCTCTTGCATCTTCCTGCTGAATGGTAGAATCGTTGATGTATTCTGCCGGTCCAATTAAACTGTTTTTCGCACTTGAAATTCTGTTGTAAACTGTGTTTGGTTTATAATAGGCGGGGTCAAGTTCTAATTCACCAAGCACTGTTTTTATTACGCTTTTCGCATCGTCGGTATCATATATCGTAAAATTATTAGGATACCCAATCTTGTTAGCTTCTCCTCTCAGGATTCTGGCAAACACACTATGGAAAGTACCGATGTATAAATTTCGGGCCTCAGAATTACCTAATACTTTTTCTACCCTTTCCTTCATTTCTTTTGCAGCCTTATTCGTAAACGTTAATGCCAAAATATTAAAAGCATCAATTCCATGGGCTCCCATCAGGTGTGCTATACGGGTAGTTAACACTTTTGTTTTGCCACTTCCGGCGCCAGCAATAATTATAATAGGGCCATCTTTATGTAGTACTGCTTCTTTTTGAGGTTCATTCAATTCATCTAAATAGTTCCGCATCTAACAAAGTTACGAATAGCGAATTGGAGGGGAAGTGGTGTGGGGAAATAATTATACTATTTAGAAGAACAAATTAAATAAAAATGTTTTGGCTTAAATTTTAAAATAGAACTTCAGTATTTCTTGTTTACCAAAATTTTTATTTGTCTGTAATAAATTTAAACAGTAACTGCTATTTATTAAAAAACTAACACTTTGAGGTATTGTTGATACCAATTAAGTGTTGTCTATTTGTAGTGTTCAGATGGGTGCTAACTTTTTGTTGTCCTGAAAATAATTTTTTGCCCGTTTTTTCATCCGCATAGCCCTTTTGGGAATGTTGAATAAATAATTTTTACTCATACTGTACACTCCCCGTCCTGATTAACCCGGGATGGGGATTTTTGTTAAAATGATTCACTTAAAAACTGATTAAACCGAGTTAGTAAAAAACTATTATTTATAAATAAACTAATTATTTTACTAAATAAAACTAAATATATTAGTGTTAATAAAAGAAAGCTGTTATCTTTGAAGTCCGATATATTTTTACAAAGCAAAACCAGATACATCACTTAAAAAACAAAACAAAATGAGCAACAACACTAATGTAGAAAAATTAAAGGCGCTGAAATTGACAATGGATAAAATCGATAAAGATTTCGGTAAAGGTTCGGTAATGATAATGGGAGATAAGCCCCATGTAGAACAGGAAGTTATATCAACAGGTTCTTTAGGTCTTGATGTGGCTTTAGGAATTGGTGGATTACCAAAAGGCAGGGTGATAGAAATTTACGGACCAGAAAGTAGTGGTAAAACAACTATTGCAACCCATGTGATTGCCGAGTCGCAAAAAAAAGGTGGTATGTGTGCATTTATAGATGCAGAGCATGCTTTTGATAGCGCCTATGCGCAAAAATTAGGCGTGGATATTGATAATTTATTGATTTCACAACCTGATTATGGAGAACAGGCTTTGGAAATTGCTGACCGTTTAATTTTATCTGGCGCTGTAGACGTGGTTGTGATAGATTCTGTAGCAGCATTGGTACCCAAAAGTGAATTGGAAGGGGAAATGGGTGACAGCAAAATGGGATTACATGCTAGATTAATGAGCCAGGCATTGCGTAAATTAACTGCTACTATTTCTAAAACAAACTGCTGCTGTATTTTTATTAACCAGCTAAGGGAAAAAATTGGAGTAATGTTTGGCAATCCAGAAGTAACAACTGGAGGTAATGCATTAAAATTTTATGCTTCTGTGCGATTGGATATTCGCCGCATGGCACAAATAAAAGATGGAGATGAAGCTATTGGTAACCGTGTAAAAGTAAAGGTGGTAAAAAATAAAGTTGCTCCGCCTTTCAGAACCGCTGAATTTGATATTGTTTTTGGAGAGGGTATCTCTAAAACCGGTGAAATAATTGATATGGGTGTTGAGTTGGGCATTGTGCAAAAAAGTGGTAGTTGGTTTAGTTACGATGCCAATAAATTGGGTCAGGGAAGAGATTCTGTAAAACAATTACTGAATGACAATCCTGAAATGGCAAAAGAAATTGAGGCAAAGATCAGGGCTAAAATTGCTGAAATGCAGGCTACCTAATTATATGGTTTTTCTGGGTTAGTAAATATACCGCCATTCCGAAAGGAGTGGCTTTTTTATACCCGTATTCTTAACTAGCAAATTCTATAATTGAAATAATATAGCTTATCGGGAATTTATTTATTTAATAGCGAACAGTTACCTGTTGTATTTTTATTATTGCTGCCCACAATACTGACAGAACCTGTAGTATGAAATAAATAACTTACCTGCAAATTTTTATTTTGAACAACGTTTATAATTTCTATAACCGAAAGTTCACCCATACAGAATAGTATATTTTCAACGGCAAACCTGGTAGTTAATTCTGGTAAGTCTTTTAAACTACCCAAAGCTTTGCCTTTATCAATTTTATCAAATTCAACCCTTCCAATAACAGACCAATTTAAACCTGCATCTTTTAATAATTCAATTACAGCTGGATATTCATTTTCAGCAGTTACAATTAGTGTTGCAACATCCGTAACATTTTCCTCTGTTTGATTCTTTTTAAAATGAAAAAATATTCTTTTAATGGAAGAAAAAATCATTTTTAACCACACGGCTATCTGGATAAAAATGCTGTACAAAGCTGCCCTGTTCTTACTATAATGTTTTCGTACAAAAAGTTTCATTGCGCCGTAAAACACCTCCACATATTTTGCACTCTTTTTTTTTGTGCTCTCTCCCTTAAAATGAATAATGGTACTTTCTGCAAAATAATAATTTTTATACCCGGCTTGTTGTATCCGGTAACTGAGCTCTATATCTTCCCCAAACATAAAAAAATCTTCGTCGAAGCCCCCGGTTTTGTCAATCACCTTTTTATCAACCATCATAAAGGCACCGGCTAAAACGTCTACCGTATGATTTTGATTTTCGGATAAATGTCCCGCATAATAACTGGCAAAAATTTTAGAATTTGGAAAAAGGCCGGCAAGACCACTGAGCTTAAAAAAAGAAGTTGGCAGTGTGGGAAACCCTCTTTTGCTCTCCTTTAAAAATTTACCTGTTCCGTCAATCATCCTGATTCCAAGGGCACCAATATCTTTTGTTGATTCGAAAAAGGAAATACATTTTTCAAAACAATCTTCTGGAACAAGCGTGTCGGGATTTAAAAATAATATGTATTTTCCCGTAGCTTGTTGCAACGCAATGTTATTCGCTTTAGAAAATCCAACATTCTCTTCGTTCCAGATAAAATGAACATCAGCAAACTTACCGTTAAAAAAATCCCTGCTTCCGTCAGTTGAATTATTATCAATCACTATAACTTCTGTGTCTATATTTTTACTGGCGTTGATAACCGTATAAAGACATTGCTCCGCAAAATATTTTACATTGTAATTGACTATAATAACAGAGAGTTGCAATACTGTTTAATTTAAATGTACGAAATACGATTTTTTATGGCACTATTCAAAATACTACGGATAATTAACATTGTTTGCAGGGGCTTGATAATAACTTTACAGAAATTAAGAAATTATGGAAATAAGAAATTTAGGCTCACAGGGATTAACGGCTTCGCAACTTGGTCTCGGTTGCATGGGAATGAGTGAATTTTATGGAACAAGAAACGATGAAGAATCCATAAAAACCTTACGTCGGGCCTACGAATTAGGTATAAATTTTTGGGATACGGCCGATATGTATGGTCCGTATATTAATGAAGAATTGGTTGCAAAGGCATTAAAGAAAATACGTAATCAAATTACTTTAGCTACAAAATTCGGTATTTTAAGAGACTTGGCAAATCCTGCAAAACGAGGCATCTGTGGTAAACCTGATTATGTAAAATTGAGTTGTGAAGGCAGTTTAAAAAGGCTGGAAACAGAAGTGATTGATCTATATTATTTACACCGTATCGATCCAGCCACACCAATTGAAGAAACAGTTGGTGCAATGGGACAATTGGTAACAGAGGGAAAAATAAGAGGCATTGGCTTGTCGGAAGTGTCAGCTGCCACTTTACGCAAGGCGCATGCAATATTTCCAATATCTGCTGTGCAAAGTGAATACTCTCTTTTTACCAGAGATCCTGAAGATGAAATATTAAATGTCTGTAAAGAGCTTGGAATTGCGTTTGTACCATACAGTCCGCTGGGCCGTGGTTTTTTAACGGGACAAATAAAAAAGTTTGAAGATTTTGATGCTGCCGATTACCGTCGCTTTTCACCAAGATTTCAGGGTGATAATTTTGAAAAGAACCTGCAACTGGTTAACAAAATAATTGAATTAGCCAACCAAAAAGGATGCACACCTTCGCAACTGGCTTTAGCCTGGGTGATGGCACAAGGCGACTTTTTATTTCCCATTCCTGGAACCAAAAAAATAAAATATTTAGAAGAAAATGCAGGTGCGTTAAAGGTTATTTTCTCAAAAGAAGAATTAAATACCTTGGATAGTATTTTTCCGAAAGATGCAGTAAAAGGTTTAAGATATCCCGAGCAAATGATGGGTTCATTAAATGGATAACTCCTATCCCCTAAAGGAGGATTTGGCTTTTAAACTTACGTTTTATTAGAATATCCGGGAGGATAGCTGTAAATGAAAATAAGAAAATATAAAATTTTTAAAAAGAGCGGCTAAACGACTAAATGGCTACCTAACCCTTCGCTGCTTATCTTTGCAACATGATAAAAAATACATTACTAAAGGCAACAGAGGCCGGCGCAAAGGAGTTGGTTCGTTTTTTTAATGGCGATTTTAAAATTACAAATAAAGAGGGTATCAACAACCCGGTTACGGAAGCAGACCATGCTTCTGAAAAAGCCATTTTTGAAGTAATAAAAAATGATTTTCCTGATCATTTTATTTTGAGTGAAGAAGCAGGCGAAATTAAAATGGACAGTGAGTACAAATGGATCATTGACCCAATTGATGGTACCATCAACTTTGCCAATGGAATCCCAATTTGTTGTGTTAGCATTGGGGTAGAGCACAAGGGCAAAATAATTATGGGAGCAGTGTACAATCCATTAATGAATGAATTTTATTTTGCAGAAAAAGGATTAGGTGCAACATTGAATAACAAAAAAATATCGGTAAGTAATAAAACAGAGGTAGTAAACAGTTGTTTGGTTACAGGCTTTCCTTATACTTACCTTGATACACCAAACGGACCGTTGCAGGTATTTGAAAAACTGATAAGAAAAGGTGTTCCCGTAAGACGTTTGGGGAGTGCGGCCATAGATTTATGCTGGGTAGCCGCTGGCCGTTTCGATGGCTTTTACGAACATAAATTACAGGCTTGGGATAGTGCAGCAGGATTTTTAATGGTGGAAGAGGCTGGTGGAAAAGTGACCGATTATGAAGGAAATTATTATGCTGTTTATCAGCCACACATTTTGGCAACCAACGGAAAAATACATGAAGAAATGCTTGGGATAATAAATGGAAAAGAGTTGTAACGATTCTCACAAAAAATATTTAAACCTCCTGTCATTTAAATAGATAAAATAGTAACAAAAAAATGAGTACCGAAAGAACAGAAATAAATGCATTGGGTGAGTTTGGCTTGATAGACCACCTGACACAAAACAATGAAACAAGAAACGCCTCTACCATTTTAAGTGTAGGCGATGATGCCGCCGTGCTTGACCACATTGGAAAGCAAATAGTTGTAACATCAGATATGTTGGTGGAAGGTATTCATTTTGATCTAATGTACACACCTTTAAAACATTTGGGATATAAAAGTGTGATTGTTAATCTCAGCGATGTGTATGCAATGAATGCTACACCCACACAGATAACATTAAATATTGCTTTTAGTAATCGTTTTAGTTTGGAAGCAATGGATGAATTTTATGAAGGTGTGTATGCTGCCTGCGAAAGGTATGGAGTAGACCTTGTTGGAGGTGATACTACATCTTCACAAAAAGGGTTTGTAATTTCTATCACTGCTATCGGAGAAGTTAACCAGGATAAATTTGTAAAAAGAAGTACCGCTAAAAAAGGCGACCTGCTTTGTGTAAGCGGATTTTTAGGTGGTGCATTTTTAGGCCTGACCATTTTAGAAAGAGAGAAAAGAATTTTTGCAGAAACAGGTGCTCAACCAGATCTTGAAAATCAGGCATACATCGTTGGCCGTCTATTAAAGCCAGAAGCAAGAAAAGATATCGTGGAGTTTTTTGCAGAGAAAGAAATTATGCCCACTTCTATGATTGATGTAAGTGATGGGCTTAGTAGTGAGGCTCTGCACATTTGCAAACAGAGCAATCTTGGTTGTGTTATTTACGAAGACAAAATACCGATACATGAAGATGCCCGGCAGTTTGCATACACATTAGAACTGGACCCAACAGCCTGTGCCTTAAGCGGTGGCGAAGATTATGAATTGCTATTTACACTTTCCCAAACAGATTACGATAAAATTGTGCTCAACGAACAGATAAGTGTAATTGGGTATATGACTGAAGCCGAAGAAGGAACGCATATTTTAACAAGGGGAGGCAATAAATATAAACTTGTTGCACAGGGATGGAACCACATGAATCATTCACAGCAATAAATTAATGAACCCGGCCGTTTTTTAAACAGCTTTATTCAACAGCATAAAACATTAATGATAAATAAGTTCTTCTTACCCTTTCTTTTTGCAGTTTTGTTATGTACAAGTTGTGCTTTCAGTAAAAAAAATTACGACCCAAACAAAAAGTTTACCCGCAGCGAGTTACAAAACGATTTTACTTTATTAAGAAATATTCTCGAAAAAAAACATCCTGCCCTTTATTGGTATACACCTAAGGACAGTATGAATTATTATTTCGATAGCCTCTATAACAACATTGCCGATTCTATGACCGAGTTGCAATTTGGCTGGCAGGTATTGGCTCCCCTCACTCAAAAGATTCATTGCGGGCATACAAGCTTTAATATGAGTCATGCCTGGAATAAATATACAAGGGACAGGATGATTCCTTCTTTCCCGCTTTTCTTGAAATTGATTGGCGATACCATGGTTGTAACGGGTAACCTTAACCGAAAAGATACTGTTATTAAAAAAGGGGCTTTAATTACTTCAATCAACGGAATTCGCAGTCATGAAATTATACAAAAGGTTTTTCAATACCTGCCTTTAGATGGATATTCTGATAATGTAAATTATGTTCGTGTCAGCAGTAACTTTCCTTATTATCACCGCAATGTGTATGGTATTTATAAAAATTATCGGGTAGGTTATATTGACAGCCTCGGTATTGAAAAAACTACTTTATTACCCATGTTCGCACCAGTAAAAGATACTTCTCAACATAAGATTAAACCCCCGAAAAGTGATAAAGACTATGGACGTCCAACAAGAAAAGAGATACGGGAAAGTTTTCGTTCCGTAGTAATCGATACAAGTGCTAATATTGCAATCCTTACACTCAATACTTTTAGTAACGGAGGGGGCAGGCACCTGCGCTCATTCATAAAACATTCATTTAAAAATATCAGGCAGCAGAAAATAGAAAACCTGATTCTCGATCTGCGTAATAATGGTGGGGGTGACATTAACATGTCGGTATTGCTGACGAAATATTTACGCAATACCGCCTTTAAAGTGGCAGACTCGGCATATTCAATATCAAAGTCTTTCGGGCCATATACCAAATATATTAAGCAAGGATTTTTTAATAATATCGGTTTACTATTTGTAACCAAAAAGGAAAAAGATGGCAACTATCATTTTGGCTATTGGGAAAAACATTTGTTTCATCCAAAAACCAATAATCATTTTAATGGTAAGATATATGTACTTACCAATGGCCCTACTTTTTCAGCCTCCACATTATTTTGTAATGCGGTAAAGGGACAGCAAAATGTTATTTTAGCAGGAGAAGAAACTGGCGGTGGCTGGCACGGCAATAGCGGTTTATTGATCCCGGATATAACTTTACCTATAACAAAACTAAGGGTACGATTACCGTTTTTTAAAATTGTACAGTTTAATCACATACAAAAAAATGGCAGAGGTGTGTGGCCGGATCTTTTTATTCCACCAACAGTGGATGGCGTTAGAAAAGGGCTTGATCGAAAAATGGAAAGCATGAAAGCGCTTATAAAAAAGAATAGCGCATCAACTAAAAGCTCTATAAATTAATTGTAAAATCATCTGCATCTTTCCAAAATGGAAATTGTGTTCTTGCCTTATCTAAATCTTCTTTTTGCAGGGTTATCGTAAATACATCTTCTTCATCAGCCATATGGTATAATACCTGGCCCAGTGGGTCAATCACCAAACTGTTGCCACTGTGATAAATGTTTTTATTGTCCTTGCCAACACGGTTTACTCCGGCTATATAACATTGATTTTCTATTGCCCTTGCACACAACAACGTTTTCCATGCATGGCTTCTTTTTTCTGGCCAGTTGGCAACATAAATTAACAGGTCGTATTCAGTTTCATCTACGCCAGACTGTTGGCGGCTCCACACCGGAAACCGGAGATCATAACATATCAGGAGGTTAATTTTCCAGCCTTTTACAGAAGCAATCAATCTTTTATTTCCACCCGTATAATGTTTGTCTTCTTCGCCATAGGCAAATAAATGGCGTTTATCGTAATAACCCAATTGTCCGTTTGGCAACATCCAAACCAGCCGGTTAAAATATTGGCCATCTTCCTCAATAATGATGCTTCCGGTAAGAATTATTTTATTGGCTTCTGCAATCTCTTTCATCCATTTCACGGTTTCGCCTTCCATAGTTTCTGCAAACAATTCCGGCTGCATGCTAAAACCGGTACTAAACATTTCGGGCAGCACTACAATTTCAGTTCTTTGTTCAATATTTTCAATCTTCGTTTTTAACCGCTCAAGATTTACTGTCTTGTTTTCAAAAACAAGATCCGTCTGAATAATTGTAAGGGTAAGAGATGACATGAATAATTATTTGTAAACAAATTTACGATAAATTAAAAATAATTTATAATGCAGCGTAAAAAGCAAAAATTATTGTGTCGGCTGAGAAGCTATGTGGTAATTTGTTGTGAGTTGTCCGTTGTGCCGGATCACCCTCTTGTAAAAAGACAACCTTTTGTATTTTTTATCTAAGCAAATAAGGATTTCGTAAATCTGAAACTTAATAAAAAAATAAACGCCGCTTATTGTTAAACGGCGTTAATACTTATTTTAAAAAACAAATTTATTTATTTCCGGTACGTTGTGTTCCATAACCTCTTCTGCCCCCTCTGTCGCTTGAGTGCATACCTCTGCCGCCTTTGTTAAAGGCTTGAATTTTTGGACCGCCAACCTGTGGTACAAATGAACCGGCGCTTAATGGATAGGGATGGCTATCTACCACAGGAATATTTTTGGCAATCAGCTTCTGAATATCCTTTAGTTCTGTTCTTTCTTCCTGGTCACAAAAAGAAATCGCAATACCTGTATTACCTGCTCTGCCGGTACGTCCTATTCTGTGTACATATGTTTCAGGAACATTTGGCAACTCGAAATTTATAACGTGTGTAAGTTCATCAATATCAATCCCTCTTGCGGCAATATCTGTTGCTACCAACACACGAAGGTTACCATTTTTAAAATTACTCAACGCATGCTGTCTTGCATTCTGCGATTTGTTACCATGTATGGCAGCAGCTGTAATATTTTCTTTCAGTAAAATTTTCACTACTTTATCCGCACCATGTTTGGTACGGGTAAAAACCAAGGCTGTAATTATTGCTTTGTTTTTTAAAAGATACAATAGCAGTCCCGGCTTATTGCCTTTATCTACCAAATACAAACTCTGTTCAATCGCATCCACTGTAGATGAAACAGGTGTTACTTCTACTTTAGAAGGATTGGTTAACAATACATTTGCCAGTGTTTGAATTTCGGGGGGCATGGTGGCCGAAAAGAAAAGTGTTTGTCTTTTTGCCGGTAATTTGATGATCACCCTTTTTACATCATGTATAAACCCCATGTCCAGCATTCTGTCTGCTTCATCTAATACAAATATTTTTAAATGCTGCAAACCAATATACCCCTGACTCATGAGGTCTAATAGTCTGCCGGGTGTAGCTATCAAAATGTCAACACCTTTTTGCAATTGATTGGTCTGATGCATTTGCGAAACACCACCAAAAATTACGGTGTTTGTTAGGCCGGTGTATTTTCCATATGCCGCAAAACTTTCACCGATCTGTATAGCTAACTCCCTTGTTGGCGTTAGTATAAGCGCTTTTATGTGTTTGGGGCCACGTTCAATAGATTTATCTTCATACAAAATCTGCAAAATAGGAATGGCGAATGCTGCCGTTTTTCCGGTGCCTGTTTGGGCACAACCCAGCAAATCTTTTCTTTCTAATATTAAGGGGATAGATTGTTGCTGAATGGGTGTTGGTGTAGTGTATCCTTCATCGGCCAATGCTTTAAGGATAGGTTCAATTAATTCTAATTTTCTAAATGCCATTGAATGGTTTAATTTTTTATAAGGCTGGAAAGACGTTGCATTTTCTGAATCAGCGTAGGAAATTTATAACCACTTCGGCTTACAACTTGCCATACTTTAAAAGTGATGAGGTAACGAAGATAAGGTTTTTCCCCCATCCCCTGAAGGGGGCTATTTGGAGATGCTACTTTTTACCAAATCCTCCTTAAATTATCCGACACGCTTGAGATTAGCTATTTATATTTTTGCTATGTGCTGTAACTGTAAAAATTGTCGGATTTTAAAATTTCAAATTCCCCGATAAAAGTTTATATCAACATTATAATGAAGGTTTATACTATATTCATCCTTCAGGGGTTGGGTGGGGTTACTGCTTTGCATCAATAATCAGCGGTGTATTTCCTTTACCCATTACAATCACTTTTGCATTGGCACTTAGTGCCAGTTCTTTCATGGCTTTTATTTGTTCGTATTGCAATTGCTGGTCTGTAAGGCCGGTATTAATGATCTTTTGATAATCCGCAATACCCTGTGCCTCTACTCTTTTTCTTTCTGCTTCCTGTTTTTCTTTCAGCAATACAAACTCCATTTTTTTGGCATCCTGTTCTGCATTTATTTTTGATTCAATGGACGCTTTAACCGAATTGGGAAGTGTAATATTTCTTACCAGCAATTGCTCCAGCATCAATCCTCTTTTTTTAAAATCATCTTCAATACTTTTATAAATGCGTTGTTGAAATTCATCTCTTTTTAAACCGAATAAATCAACCGCCTGGTAATATACTGCATTGTCTCTTATTTTTGTTCGGGTAATTGGCCGCACAATCTTATCCCTGTAATCATCGCCTGTTTCTCTTAATAACCTTGGTGCATCTACAGATACAACCCTGTACAAAACAGTAAGATCAATTGTTACTTCCAATCCATCGCTCGTCAACACCCGTATTGCATCATCACCAGATTTATTGCCTTCATCATTCACGCCGCTCATGGTATAGTTTTGTGTTTTTACATCCAGTTTTGTTACATCCAGCAACGGATTGATAAAATGCAATCCACTACCCAACACATCGTTTTGAATACTCCCGAATAACTTCTTAACACCAATTTCACCTGCATCTATTTGCTTTATACAAGAAGAAGAAATACCCAGCAGAATGAACAACAAAGATACAATACGGCCCGTTCCAACAAACTTTGAAACAACGGCATTGTTTTTTGCCACTACATTAATAGCAATGAAAATGATAACTCCTAAAATGATTAAAAACATAGTTAGCTTATTTTATAAATGCAAGTTCATCAAAACTAATGACATAATAATTTTTATCCTTGCTACCCAAACTAAAACAGGATTTACCAAAAAGTAAATCCTGTTTTTTAAAAGTTTAAGTCTCTAATCATGCTTCTCCAAAACACTCCTTTAGGGGATGGGGGTTTAATTATTTAACATCAACGGCATCACCAACATTAACAACTCTTCATTTTCATCAATTTCAGTTGGTTTTATGATGCCCGCTTTTGTAGGGGTGCTTAATTCAATAACTATTTCCGGTGTTTCTGCGGCATTCAGCATTTCAATTAAAAATTTGGCATTAAAAGCAATCTGTAAATCTTCACCGTCATACTGGCAAGCCATGCGTTCGTTTCCTTCAAAACTAAAATCAACATCCTGTGCAGCCAATTGCAGTTCGCTGCCGCTGATGCTTAATGCTACCTGGTTGGTACTTTTATTACTGAATACACTAACCCTGCGCAGGGCACTTTGAAAATCATTTTTGTTTACAGTAAGTTTATAAGGATTGTCAACCGGGATTACCACTTTATAATCCGGGAAACGGGCGTCAATGAGGCGACAAACCAATTCAGTTCCACCATGTTTTACAAAAAGATGATTGCTGTTATAAGATAAAGTTAGTTCGTCTGCATTATCAGGCAGGGCACTTTTTAAAAGATTTAATGGCTTTTTAGGTACAATGAAAGTATCCGTTTTAGGACAGCTTACATCATTTCTTTTATATTTTACCAGGCGGTGAGCATCTGTTGCTACACAGGTAAGTCCTTTTTTATCCAGTTCAAAAAACACACCTGTCATAGCTGGACGAAGGTCATCGTTACTTACTGCAAACAGACTTTTATTGATGGCAGTAACCAATGCAGAAGAAGTCATGGTAAAAGCATTGGCATCATCTGCCAGTGGCTCTTTTGGAAAGTTATCCGGATTTTCACCCATTACTTTGTACTTGCCATTGTCGCTGGTAATTTCTACCCCAAAGTTTTTATCAATAGTAAAAGTCAGTGGCTGCTCGGCAATATTCTTCAATGTATCCAATAAAATTTTAGCAGGAATACATACTTTACCACTGTCTTTGGCTTCAATATCCAGGTGCACTTTCATTACTGTTTCCAGGTCGGTAGCCACAACGGTTAATTTGTTCTTTTCAATGTCAAACAAAAAATCCTCTAAAATTGGGAGCACAGTATTGGCATTAATAACACCGCTAATCTGTTGCAGTTGCTTAAGTAATGCAGAAGAAGAAACAATAAACTTCATAAAATAATTTTATTAAAAATCAAAGATAAAATAATGGTACTAATGAAGCCAAGATAATATTTATAATCTGATTTAATGTGTGTATTTAAATTATGGATATATCTTGTGAAAAAATTGCCTGTTTAAATTTCATACTTTCATCTGTTAAGAAAGAATTTTTCAGTAAGCAGTTTTTAAAGTATCGTTGCCTGTATAAAAACCTATATAGGCAAAATTCGCTATTTTCGGTTTTTGTTATAACATCTTTAATGCAACAACAATTTACTCCCCAACAAGCACTCCCCAAAGCAAAAAACTATTGTGCCTACCAGGAACGCTGCCACAGCGAAGTAAAAGATAAGTTATACGGTTTTGGTTTAAACCAACAAGAAGTGGAGCAAATCATCAGTACATTAATTGAAGAAAATTGTTTAAACGAAGAACGGTTTGCCATTATGTATGCCGGTGGCCATTTTAGAACAAAACATTGGGGGCGTGTAAAAATAAAATATGAGTTAAAGAAAAAAATGGTAAGCCCTTACTGTATAAAAAAAGCTCTTGCTGCCATTGATGATGCCGCATATATAAAAACGCTCAACCGGCTTGCTGCACTTAAACTACAATTACTTAAAAGTGAAAAAAATATTTTTATCAGAAAGAAAAAATTGCAAAGTCATTTATTGCAAAAGGGGTTTGAAAGTGATTTGGTAAATGCAATCGTCAATAAAAAATAAGTCCTTTATTTTAGTAAATTCTTTTTTGGGCAACTAGGATGATATAAAATTCTTTAGCCTTTTAAATTCTCTTTTAGATTTTACGGTAAATAAATTATTGATTGCCATCAATACCCTTTTCCTAAAGGGTTCAATTGCATTCCGGCTGATTATTTTGTTTTTCATACAGAAGGGATTAGTATGTAAAATTAAAAAACCGGTAAAGCCTTGTCAAGAGTGGTTTTGCGTAAACTGAGGATAGTATTTCCCGAAGCACGGTAATAAATCTGTACCTGGCTTATTATCAGTTCATATCCTTTTATAGGAGCATTTTATACCTTCTTAAAAATAGGATCATCAATAAAAGGCTGATTTTTAAGTCGTTTTCCTGTTGCTTTAAATACGGCATTGGCAACGGCCCCGCCCGTTGGAGGCAAGGCAGGTTCTCCAAGACCTGTAGGGTCAATCCCGTTATCGATAAAATGCGTTTCAATTTCAGGTATCTCTTTCATGCGGATGAGCCTGTAAGAACTGAAATTCTTTTGGTCCGTTGCGCCGTTGGTGAAAGTTAGCTTGCTGTACATGGCATGTCCCAAGCCATCTGTCACGCCTCCCATCACCTGTTGCCGGGCACCGCTTACATTGATTACCTGCCCGCAATCTGCTACGGCATAAATCTTTTTTACTACAGGTTTGCCTGCTTGTAATATCACTTCGCAGACCTGGGCCACATAAGACTGGTGCGAAAAGTAAACACTAAAGCCCTGGAAAACACCGGGCTTTTTTCCCCAGTTGGATTTTTCGGCGGCTGTTTTTATTACCATTTCCATTCTGCCAATATCATATTTAATAGCCCCTACCGGCGAGGTTCTTGCCCTGGCCAGCAAATCCAGCCTAAACTGAATAGGGTCTTTTCCTGCGGCCTGTGCCACTTCATCTATAAATGCCTGCTCTGCAAATCCCAAAAAATTAGTGATGGGTGCACGCCAGGCACCGGTTGTAATAGGCGATTTGTGTTCTACTGAATCAATGAGTAAATGTTCAACAGCACCTGAAGGAAAATTATCCTCCCGCATTGGATTACCGGAATTGATACCCACGCCCCTGCATTTGTAACCCACCAGGTTGCCTGTTGCATCCAATGCTGCATCAAAACGGTAGCGCACTGCAGGGCGGTAACTGCCTCCTGCAATATCATCTTCCCTCGTCCAGATTACTTTTACCGGTGCTTTAATAATGCTGGATAATTCAGCCGCTTCCAACACATAATCAAATTTAAGCCTGCGGCCAAAACCACCGCCAAGCCTGGTAATTTCCAGGGTGATTTTTTCTTCCGGTATACCCAATAATTTTGCTGTTGCGGCACGGGCACTTCCCGGTGTTTGTGTAGGACCGACGAGCTCTACCCCGTCAGGTCTTACATGAGCAAAGAAATTCATAGGCTCCAGCGGTGCATGCGA
>Ga0209512_1002957_pt1 | contig 16909 bp, 14 predicted proteins | sample frozenSSSSmetaG_FD_184142 | JGI IMG/M metagenome (GOLD analysis project Ga0209512, IMG submission 184142) | Glacier valley bacterial and archeal communities from Borup Fiord, Nunavut, Canada, to study Microbial Dark Matter (Phase II) -... | ecosystem: Environmental > Aquatic > Freshwater > Ice >... | reverse complement strand
TGGGCGGCGGGTCGGGCGGACACGTTACGCCAGTCGTCGCAGTTCTTAAAGAAATACGGGCACAGAAGCCTCGCGCCGAGCTTCGTTTTTGGTGTGACACAAAGTTCGCCCCACAAGCCAAGGCGACTGTCGCGGCCTTTGATCCGACGATTCCTATTCATACGATCGTTGCTGGCAAGTTTCGCCGCTACCATCATTTAACTGTCTTTCAACAATTAACCTGGCCATCACTCGTGCTACAAAACCTGCGCGATGCGGTCTTTGTCGTGGTCGGCTTTATTCAAAGCTTTTTCAAACTTATCATCTGGCGCCCTGATGTGGTCTTTACGAAAGGTGGCTATGTCTGCCTGCCGGTTGGACTCGCCGCGCGTATCCTTCATATTCCACTCGTGATTCACGATTCTGACGCTCATCCTGGCCTGACAAACCGTGTTCTTTCGAAGTGGGCGACAGCGATCGGAACCGGCGCACCACTAGAATATTATCCATATCCTGTGAAGAAAACGAAGTATGTTGGCATCCCGATTGCGGCAGAATTCCGCCCCTTCTCGACCTCAGAGCAAAAAGCAGCCAAACAGGAGTGGGGGATCGAGGCAACTCGTCCGTTAATCGTCGTGACCGGTGGCGGGCTTGGCGCAACTCGTATTAACGAAGTTGTGGCAAAGTCGTTGCACTCATTACAACAACAAGGATCTGTCGTGTTGGTTGCTGGAGCAGGGCAGTACGACGAGCTTCGCTCGCTAATGCCGGCCGATAGTGAACACTTTCAGCTCTATCCATTCGTCACGAATATGCATAGTTTACTAGGGGCAGCAGACGTCGTCGTGACCCGGGCTGGAGCAACGACGATTCTCGAACTGGCGGCGCTTGAAAAGCCAACAATCTTGATTCCTAATGCAAAGTTGACTGGCGGTCATCAGCTGAAAAACGCGGCTGTGTATGAACAAGCCAAGGCTGTGACTGTCCTTGATGAAGATCTTTTATTAGAAGACCCCGCGCTGTTGGCAAAGGAAATCGCACGGCTTTTTGCTGAACCGACAGAGACAAAAGCAATGGCACATCGCTTTAAGTCATTTAGTAAACCCGATGCCGCTAAAGATATGGCAGCTATGATTCTTCGGGCACAACGTTCTTGATTGATAGTCGATCACAAGTCGCTTCAAAATAAGCTATAATAAAGCATAACAATGATAAAGTTCCGCACTACGTCTAAATACGACACTCCCCGCCGTCGGCTTTCTTCTGAGCATGTGCGAACGCCGGCCCCCGCAGCGTCAGGCAATCAGTTCCGTCGTAACCAGACCCTTAGCGGCGTTAAACGAGCGGATGCCGAGCCTGTCTCTGAACGTGCAAAGATGCATGCGCTCGCCAGGCGGCGTCGTCACGTCGGCGCAATCTTTAGCCTCGTGTTGGCAATCATCATTATTCTGGCTATTTTGCTGAGTCAATTCACGGGACGCGTGATTGTCGCGGGATCTTCGAGTGCAGTCACTCGTACGTTGCAACCGGCGCTCTATGAAAAAGCAATTAATGAGTATCTTTCGATTCACCCGGTTGAACGCCTCCGGTTCGCGCTGAATCAAACGGCACTCAGTAGTTATGTTTCCGGGATGCTACCAGAGGTGTCACAGGTCGCATTAACGAGTACCGACAACATTGTCGAATCAAATTTCACGCTCTCTTTTCGTCAGCCTGTTGCTGGCTGGCAGATTAATGGACATCAGTACTACGTCGATGCGACCGGTGTTGTCTTTCAGGATAACTACTACGGCACTCCGGCTGTACAGATAGTTGATCAGAGCGGTGTATCGCCAGAGCAGGGGACTATCGTGGCTAGCGCCCGCCTGTTGAGTTTTGTTGGACGAGTTGTCGCACTGAGCGGGCAGGGGAGTTATAACGTGACGCAGGCGACGTTGCCATCAGGCACAACCAGACAAATCGAGATCCAGCTCAAAGATGTTCAACCACGTATAAAATTATCAATCGACAGGGGAGCAGGGGAGCAGGTTGAGGATATGATTCGATCCTTAAACTATTTGAAGTCCCAAGGAAAAAGCGCACAGTACATTGATGTACGCGTATCGGGCAGAGCTGTCTATCTATAGCTGAGGCTGATGGGGCGGTAGGAAATTGATACCCCCCCTGCTCCTCTACTGTATCTTAAACTGTGTTCTATTTTTGTTCTAATTATTGTATTGTGTAAAAAAACATATAACAATACAGAAATAGCAAAAAGTCAAAAAAAGGAATAGTGGAGGAGCAGTAGGGGGCTTGAATATATTTCACGGACAATGTGTACAGGTTGCCGTTATTGGCCTGGTGTGGATAACTATGATGCGTAAGGTCTACGTGCGACGTTACATACAACACTGTTTCGCCCCAGGATGGGTCGTGGTAGTAAGTGTCCATATAGGACAACAATAACAGTGTGATATGTATGTTCGTAATCGTTTGTGCGAGATTAACAGAGATAAACGTCCAGTACTACTCTCTTTGAGAGGTATAAGTAATCAACTATACTATTTATAACGTATGTCGTAAAAGATATATTGTGCGACGTTAAAGCTATATATTACTTACTACCTACTTATCGCACATTCGCGCGCTTTGCCCGACTTTGTTCTGCGTGTTTCTTTTTATTTTGTTGCTATGCCCTGCCTAGCTATTACTTTTGGCTTTCGGGACTGCCTGCGTTATTAGCACATGTATTATGTATGTGGCTTTTGTTGATTTTTAGGCTCATGCCTAATGTTCTATTTTTGTTCTATAAACTATCGCACAGTTTATGAAACATGTGTGACTAGGTTTTTGCAGTCACCTATTCTTTCGAAGCGTTAATTAAATGTTCCGACAACGATGCCACCCGAAGATGGTGCTGCTAAGAACCTTGTGCCGTCGCTGGACATAGTGAGTGATCGCCAGCTCTTTTTACCCAAGCTTGTCTGCTCTGTCCATGTATCTCCGGAATCCGATGATGTGTATATATAATTTAAGAATGAGCCACCAAGAATAAGTTTTGTGCCGTCAGCTGAGGTCGCTATCGGTGCCCATCCGTTAGTGATGACAGGGACATTCGGTAGTGTCATCCACGTCACTCCGTAGTCAGAAGACTTTGCTACGACACTGCCTGTACTTGCTGCCAGATACTGCGTTGAACCATCGTCTGACATAGCAAGGTCGCTCCATGAGACATTTGGCGCCGTGCGGCTAGTAAAGGTCGTACCTAGGTTTGTAGAAGTAAATATCTGATTTCCTCCGCGTGCAGTTATGTAGTTTCCTGTCTTGGAGATACCAACGAGACTCCACGATCTTGAGCCGCTTGAGGTCTTGGTTGCCCAGGTGGAGCCGGAATTCGCCGAGAAGTAGAGATAGCCACTCGTTGGTGCTGCAATAAGATTAACTCCATCGCCTGATACCGCGACATCAGCCCAGGTATTTCCGTCGGTCGTCGTGCGGTTGTTCCAGTTAATGCCGCCATCAACGCTGGTTGAGAGGTAGCCTGAGCTAAACTGATCTGTGCTGAGGACAGTCAGTCCGTTTGACGATATGGCGAGACGAGCAAGATAGCCTGAACCGCCCGGTGCATGTAACGTCCATGTTGCACCGAAATCTGTCGAGACGTACGGCTTACCTCCTCCAGATGGAGTTGCAACCATGATTGAACCTGTTGACGACATCGCTACTGAGCCCCATCCGGAGACACCAGACACGGGGACGGATGTCCAAGTGTATTGCGGAGGATTACCGGTTCCAGCGACATCTCCTGGGCAGGCGCCAACTGCTGGAGCGCTATCTTGTGTGACGAAGTAGCTTATGAATGAGTTTGTTCCGGTAATACAGAACGTTGGTGGTGTCACGGTGTTGTTGACGGTGAATTGGTATGTCGTGCCTGGACTCGCCGGTAGACCTAGTCCGCCATTGGCAGCCGCTGCTGTTGCAGGAAATTGGTCAGATCCGACCCTATCTATCGCCATCTGTTGCGCTGAGTGACTGAGGTCAGAGACAATTGTTGTAATGATAGCTTTTCGCTTCACTCCGTTGTATGAAACGATCGTGAGCGCGGCGAGTATGCCAATAACAACGATAACAATAAGGAGTTCAACGATAGTAAAGCCTGCCCTACTGGGGTGGTGTGTGGAGGTCTTGTCAGTCATTATTACTTAGTATAAAGCATAAGCGCTGTAATGTACGGAAACTACTCTTTTGGCGCGTCCGTAGTTGCTGCTGGCTTGCGCTTGCGGGTGCGTGTTCGTTTGCGCTTTGGCTTGTCACTTCCCTCTTGGATTGGTGCTGCGCCTGGGGCTGCTCCTGAAGGGTCCGTGATTGGTGTCACGCTTGGTCCTGTTGCTTGCTGAACAGCGCCACCGTTATTAACGGGCCAGACTTTCGCTTGGGCCTGTGACTGGGGCTGAGGTCGCGATTGTTGGGCACCTTGCTGCTGTACCTTAATTGCTTCTGAAATCTCGACTTCGACTTCAGCGCGAGGACGGCTATAACGACGTCGAGTATTTTCGACAATGCGACCGGTGTTATCAATCTGTTCTGGCGGGAGGGTCAACGTTGTGGCACTGAAGGCTGGTGCTTTCTCTCCGTTAATGACCATGTTGATGATGAAGTGACGGTTGTGCATCTGTAAAAGGTCTTGTGGTTCAAACTGCGGTTCGAATTGCTTGGCAAGGATTGGTGAGTCGTCCGCAGAGACACGGAATGAGATCATCGTTCCGACGTTACCAAAGACGGCGTCACGGACGGTGTCGGTCATCTGAGAGATGTATTGGTTGGCAACGGTTAGGTTGAGGCCGTACTTGCGGGCTTCAGACAGAATGGTCGCGAATGAATCAGTCGCGAAGTTCTGGAATTCGTCCACGTAGAGGTAGAATCGACGACGATCTTCGACATTTGGAATGTCGCTTCGGCTCATGGCAGCGAGCTGGATCTTTGTGACGAGGAATGCGCCGAGGATAGCGGCGTTGTCTTCACCGATCAGACCCTTTGAAAGGTTGACGATCAAGATCTTGCCATCGTCCATAATCTCGCGAATATTAAAGGTCGATTTTGGTTGGCCGATAATGTTACGAATGATTGGGTTGGCGGTAAAGGCACCGACCTTGTTGAGGACAGGAGCGATGGCTTCTGACTGGAACTTATCATTCCAACTGGCGAACTCAACGTTCCAGAACTGAAGGACGACGGTATCGGTGCTGTATTCGAGTGTTTCTTTACGGAACTTCTTGTCGGTCAACATACGGGTAATATCGAGCATGGTGGTCGATGGACGATCAAGTAGCGCGAGGATGGTATAACGAAGGATGTATTCGAGACGTGGTCCCCATGACTCACCGAACATACGCTTGAGGACGCCAATGACTTCAGAGCTAATGTTGGTCTTTTGATTCGGGTTAGTGACCTCTAGTGGGTTAAATCCAAGTGGAAAGGCGGTATCGGCTGGGTTGAAGTAGACGACGTCTTCGATGCGGCTACCAGGTATGAAACGCATGTTATCAACCGCAAAGTCGCCGTGCGGGTCGATAATCGCGTAGCCTTCGCCGTGGAAGATATCGCTCAGGGCAAAGAGTTCGAGTGTTCCTGACTTACCGGCACCGGTTTGTCCGATGATATAGACGTGACGTGAACGGTCTGAACGCAACATACCGAATTGGTGGTTGATGCCACGGAAGTTCGTTAAACCAAAGGCGCTGATGTTCTCGTCGATAGCAGGATTACCGGTAATGACAGGCAGTTTTGCTGGCGGCTCAGCTGTTTTTGAAGAAGCCCAGACAATGTTAGGTGTCTCGACGTTGGTGTGTGGCAGGTGGAAGACACTGGCAAGTTCTTCGATGTTCAAGATATACCCGCCGCGCCCAAACGTACGCTTGCGGTATTTGACGAGGTCTTCAGATTTAAAGCTGGCGTTCGAAATCTTGAACCCATTCAAGTTAGTTGAGTTGTACTGCTTGAAGGTTCCCACAATCGCCTGCATGCGTTGGCGAGCATGAACGGTGTTCTCACCAAGGTACGCAAGACGAATTTTAACCTGGTAGCCAAGCTTGGTCGCTTTTTTCTCGGCTTCAGCAATACGGGTCTTGTCGCGGTCAGATAATTCTTTCGGTGCTGATGCGGTCTTGGCTGTTTCTTCGGGTGGTTTCCAAAGGGCTTCAAAGAGTTCGGCGAGCCATGATAGTCCTCCACTCTTCCCGAAACCAAAGCCTCCGCCTTTGCCCATTTTGACACCCTTGATCCAGCTCTCTGAGCCCTTGTGCCAGTCGTCAGCAATTGGTCGTGCGAGGATTTGAATCCACACTTCTTCACCAGCTGTTTCGAGCTTTGCGAGTGTTCCAGTGATACCGGCAAGCGGGTCGACTTCGAAGCTCTGAAAGGTCTTGATTGGAAGCATTTCGTTATCAGTGAGCGCTATCTCGGAGGTATAGATAATGCTGTGTTGGCGTTCGTGCGCGACGTAATCTTCTTCGGCATCACGAATTTGCACCGTTGGGTATTGGGCGTAGATTTGGCTTTCCACAAAGCTGCGAAGCGTTTTTGGTACCCATGTATAAAAACGAATCTGTCCGTTGACCGAGGCGATCTCGAGGCTGACGTGCTCTTGGACTCCCCCATTGTCGCGGAGCTCTTGTTTATCACGCAAGATACCGTGAAGGCTGGCAAAAAGCTGTTCAGCGGCAAGCTCTTGCTTGTCGTTGGTCTTTGGAATCTCAAGAATAAGGAGGTCACTTTCAACTTCCTGATCAGGCATCTCGGCGCGGCGATTATTGCGCCAGGTCAAGAATGCGAGTACTGAAACGATTGGTAGCCATACATACCACTGTAAGAAAAAGTTAAAAATGGCGCCGATGATAGTCATACTGTCTATGTTATTCTCTCACCTCTTAGGCGATCTGGCAACGACCACTCATGAAGAGATTACTGTTGGTCGAGTGTGTAGGTCGCTTTTGCAACACGCTTGAATTGCGGTTTGCTTTGAAGGTTCAACAGAATAGTTGTCTCCTTTACTTGTCGACTCTTTAGAACGCGCTTGACGATTTCGTCGCGGTGCAACGGCTCTGCTGAGTCACGAAGTACTTGTGCGATAATGTCTGAAACGGTTCCTTTGCTGTAACCCCAGTTATCGAGGGCATAAATGCCGCGACCGATAAGGACGAAACGCTTGTCTTTAATAAGTTCGTTGTGAATCGCCTGTGTGGTGACGTCTTTGCGCTTAAAGCTTGAGTCTTTGATGCTTTTAGCGATATCTGAAAAGTGAAGTGGCTTTTTGTTCTCGGCGAGGATCACGTAGATCTTGTCACGGATGTTCTTTGGGTTGACGGTTGGCCACTTGGTGAGTCCCCAGCTATCACGAAGGTGTGCGAGTTGCTTGCTGATGCTTGCGAGTGCAGAAACGTGGCTTGGGTGTTCGTAGCTGAGTTTGTCGTGGAGCTGGTCGAGTGACATTGGCTCTTTGTTCTCTTTGATGACACGAACGATATCGTCAACTTGGCTGCGGAATTTCTTTTCGTCGCCGTATTCAGCGATGCCAATGGCGTGGAAGTAGTTGTCGTTTTCGTCGATAACAGTCAGGCCAGGAGCAAGTGTCGCGATGAAGGCAACGCTAGCCCGCTCTTGTTGGTTTGTTGTGCGACCATAGATTTTGTCGGCAAGATCTTGGACACGAGCAACTCGTCCCATTTCACTCAGTGTGCGAATAAATGTCTTTTCGAGGCTCGTAACGACTTCTGTCTTACCTTCTTCGGCGGCGATTTTAAGGCGGATAAGGATCGCCTTTTCAAGTTGACGAACACGTTCACGGGTGATGCCAAGCAGCTCACCAATTTGTTCGAGTGTTTCACGACGGTCGTAGAGGCCAAACCGGCGGGTGATAATTTCACGTTCGCGCTCTTGTTCTATCAGTGAAAGAACGTCAGTGACGCCTGCTTTTAGGTCGATGGTTGGCTGTTTTTGATCAGTCGCTTCGGTCATGTGTGTTCTTCCTTCCTGCGCCACCTCAGGATTTTTATTGCTATTCAAATATATTTATCATTATACAAGATTATGTAACGAATGTCAAACACTTTGTATTGTTAATTTATTATAGCATGAAGTAGACACCCACTGTAAATAGTGTTCATAGACTTTAGTTATCCACAACATGTTGTATGACTAGCTTATTAGCAGCTGGATTGTTTGAGCTTGAGATCTTCGGTGACGTGCCATTTTAGGTCGCTATATTGGGCATTGGTGGCTTCGATACAGTAGTGAGGACGTTTGGCGGAGACGCTGAGAGGTTCCGTCATAACTCCCCCGTTTGTTGGCGTTGCCCAACTGTCCCAGAATGATGTCACGGGAAAGCGACCACCTTCGGTCACCTGTCGCTCGACAAGTTGGTGGTAAAAGGTTTTGACAACTGTTTCGTGGATTTTATTTGTGTTGTCGTTAGTCGTGAAATTATCAGCGTAATTTAATAGCGCAGTATCGGTGACGGGCGTCGTATATTTCTGTGGATTCCATCCGTTAATCTGCATACTATCATGGTTCCAGTTACCGCAGTTAATGATGTACGCATTGGTGACACCGCTGGCGTTTACTCCCTTACCGGCACCTTCAGTAATAAGATCTTGGCAAATTTGGGCTAGCAGAACACCATTTTGTACTTCTGTCAGGTTATCGTAGTGGTTGATGTTGCCAGAATACTTTAATGTCAGTGTGATGTCCGGAGAGCTGACGATAGTTGTTGGGAGGGATGTTGGGTACGTCAAGCCATTCTGTTGGAGTGAACGCTGCATCTCGCCAGTGGCAAGTGTTAGGTCGCTTTGCGCAGCGTGGTCAGCGGCTGAGCGTCGGATATTATCGTAGGCAACGATGCCGATCGCCGCCAAGATACTAATCACAACGATGACAATCAAGAGTTCGACGACAGTAAAGCCGGGTGTGTGCCGTTTATGCATGTCTATAGATTAGCATAAGCAGAACCTCGACGCTCGTGAAATGATAAAAAAGTTCCCCAAAATAAAAATCCCGCACCAATGCCGGGGGGATTTTCATCCTTTCGGGGTTGTGTGCGGGGTTTGGGTATTGCTACTCCTTCTGTTCGTCGAGCTCCTGGAAGCTCTCGATCACCTCTTTGGTAGCCTGGGCGATTGCCTTAGCCACACTGTGGCGTACGGGCTTTCCGCGGTGAGTGACGATGATCGACGATCCGAAGATCTCCTCGAGGGCTTTTTCGAGCGCGTGCCTCGTTGCAGCGCTCAGTTCGGCCTTGATATCGATCATGACCTCGTTTGGATTCTCTCCGATCTTTCCTTCTGTGAAGTCGAGTACGGACTCTTTGCCATAGATCGCCACGACATGCTTCTGTAGTGCGATCTCCAGCCGCGTGATGTCTAGCGGCTCCGTCTTGCGGGGGTGGAGCGTGATGGCGATAATACGAGGTGCCATGATTTTTCTGTAGCTCTTCTCTGTCATCGTTCGAAAGGTGCGGATGCAACAATACTAATACTATATTAACATAAAAATCTTATAAAGTCAAAATGATCGGGACAATAAAAGAGCCCGCATCACTGACGCGGGCTCTTTGTCGGGCTTGCGAGATTGATGCGGGCGGTTCCGGGTTTGGCAGTTTAGGTGGTTTCGTCGAGCGTGTTGCCGAGGCTGTTGCGAGCGGCGTTGTACGCATCAGCTGCTCTTCGTTGCTTACGATCCGGTGGTCTGCTTGGATAGACCTCCCACTGCTCGTCGGCTTCTGGATTGGATTTGGCCGCACCAGCTGCTTTGTGCGTAAACAATACCGCCCTTCCGTCGTGCGTCGCGTGACCTGTGATGGTCTCGTCGGGCGGGTGTGACCTGCGAAGGTAATCAGGGTCACTCGGTACCAAAACGATGGGGCGACGAGCTGGCTGATTCATGTCTCACCTCTCTAAACTGTCGGGGTACACGCGAAAATATCGCGGTGTTCAAGGGAACTAGCAAAAATTATATCATAATTATTAAAAAGAGCAATGTCTCAGCTGTTGAGGTAGAAACGTATAGAAAGCGAAATCCCGCGCCACTCGTTGGATAATAGTATCCATGAGTGACGCGGGAGTTCCCGTAAGAGGGTTACGAAGTGCTGACCAGTTCCTCGACGACGACCTCTTCGCTGATGCGTCGTCTGGCGTTGTCGAGGGCCTCCTTCAGCCGCGAATCAGCTGCGATGTCTGGGATCTTGCTGTATCCACTCGCTGCCGCAGCGACGTCGCCAGTGAGCCGAAGCACCACGCATATCTGGTAGCTGTCTTTCGGCAGGATTGCCTGTAGGACTGCGACCATCATGGCGGTGCGTTCGTCACACTCCTTGTAAAGCTGTCTGCTGTGCGGAATGGTGACGATGAGACGGATCTCGGGGAGGTGACCTGCGGTGTCTTGGGTGGCGGTGATCTCGATGTCGTGGTCGAAGATCTGTGCTTCCGCGAAGTAGACGCCTTCCTTTGTCCAGGGTTGTTTCTTGGTGCTGAAGATGACAGGGATTGACTCCTCGCAGCAGATCTCGATAGCAGTGAAGGTCGGCAGGTCAAGCACTTCAGAGGCGTGCAGTACTGCAGTGATCATGGGTAACGCCCTTCTATACGGGGACATGCTTTTTAGCACGTTTGTTCAGGGAGAACCTGTGCATTACAACAGATGAAGAAATATATGTCAATGCATCACCGGTCGGGTAAGAGTTATTTTTTCTTTGCAGGTGTCCGTTTAGCGGTGACTTTTTTGGCGGCTGGTTTCTTGGCTGCGGTCTTTTTGGCAGCTGGCTTCTTTGCAGCAGTCGTGCGCTTGGCGAAGCGACCTTTGCCGGGCGCAGGTGCGTCGGCGATCATTTGCTTGGCTTGATCGTGGGTGATTTCTTCTGGCTTTTGGTCCTTTGGAATCTTGGCGTTCTTTTTGCCGTCAGTGACGTAGGGGCCATAACGACCGTTAAGGACTTTGATGCCATCACCGAAGTCACTAATGTTTTTTTCAGCTTCGGTCTTTAGCTTTGTAGCGTAGAGTTCGAGGGCTTGCTCGAGGGTAATAGTGTGTGGATCAAGTGGTTTGATGCTGACGAAGAGTTTGTCGATTTGGATGTATGGTCCAAAGCGGCCGACGTTTGCTTTGATGTCTTGACCTTCTTCGGTTGTGCCAAGGATGCGTGGCAGTTGGAATGCGATAAGTGCTTGTTCAAGTGTGACGGTTTCGATGCGCGCACCGGCAGGCATTGGCGCGAATTGTAACTTCTCTTCCTTGTTTTCAGGATCACCGAGTTGCAGCATTGGTCCAAAGCGACCGAAACGGGCCGAGATTGGTTTGCCGGATTTAGGGTCGATACCGATTTGGGTTGCTTGAGCAACGGCCGAGCGGTCGATACTGCCAGAGCCTTCAACGAGTTTGTGGAATGGCGTATAGAATTTCTCGAGCATGACATTTCGAGCCAAGGCGCCAGTGGCGATTTTGTCAAAGTCCTCCTCGACGTTGGCAGTAAAGCCATAATCGACGACTTGTTCGAAGTGGTCTGTCAGGAAGTCGCTGATCATTTCACCGATACCGGTTGGGACGAGCTTGCCCTTGTCAGAGCCGGTTTTTTCCTTGATCATTTCACGGCTGACACCCTGTACTGGAGATAGTTTCAGTGTAATGAGGTTGCGTTCTTCGCCTTCACCTTCACCCTTGACGACGTAGTCGCGGGCCTGAATGGTGTTGATAATTGTGGCGTAGGTTGAAGGTCGGCCGATGCCGAGCTCTTCCATTTTCTTGACCAATGAACCTTCAGTGTAACGAGCTGGTGGTCGGGCAAAGGTTTGCTTGGCAAGGACTGACTCGAGATCGAGTGTGTCGCCTGATTCCATAGCGGGAAGAATGTCTGGGTCTTTTTTACCAGCACCGTAGAGCGCCAGGAATCCAGGGAAGACAATGACTTCACCTTTGGCTTCAAAGACGTCCTGTGCAGAACTGACGTTGATCGTGACGGTAGTCTTTTCGAGTTTAGCCGGTGACATTTGGCTGGCGAGGGCACGACGACGAATCAAGTCGTAGATCTTTTGATCGTATTCGTTACCACTTCCCTTTTCGACGGCCATATCAGTTGGACGAATCGCTTCGTGGGCTTCTTGGGCGCTGGCGTTCTTTGTCTTGAATTGACGGACGGTTGAGTATTCAGGACCGAATCGGCCAGAGATATATTCTTTGGCAGCGGCGATCGCTTGACCGCTCAGGTTGACTGAGTCGGTACGCATGTAGGTGATCTTACCTTCTTGGTATAGCTTTTGTGCACTCGACATGGTCGCTCGGGCGCCATAACCAAGTTTCGAGTTGGCTTCCTGTTGCAGGGTGCTGGTCGTGAACGGCGCGCCGGGGTTTCGAGTACCAGGGTTTTTGGTGACGTCGCTGACAGTAAAGGTGGCGCCTTGAAGTGATTCGAGGAATGCTTGAGCGGCCTCTTCGGTATCGAAGCGATGTGGCAGCTCGGCTTTGACGGTCAGTCCGTCATGCACAAATTCAGCGGTGACCTTGAATTGGAATGAGCCTTCGAATTTTTGAATGTCTCGTTCACGCTCGACAAGGAGACGAACGGCTGGAGATTGGACGCGGCCGGCCGATTTGCCGCCGGGGACTTTTTGCCAGACAACTGGTGAAAGTTCAAAACCAACAAGGCGGTCCAAGATTTGACGAGCTTGTTGAGCTTGAACGAGTTGCATATCAACAGTGCGCGGTTCTTTGACCGCTGCTTCGATAGCTGATTTGGTAATTTCGTGGAAAACGATTCGCTTGGTAGTCAGCGGATCAAGCCCAAGGACTTCACAAAGGTGCCAGGCAATGGCTTCCCCTTCGCGGTCTTCATCGGTTGCGAGCCAGACTTCTTCGGCGGCTTTGGTCGCTTTTTTTAATTCGGTGATAGTTTTCTTTTTATCAGGATCAATTTCGTAGGTTGTTTCGAAATTGTTAAGGACGTCAATAGGAGGTGTGCCAGTCTTGGTTTTCTTGGCGATCGAACGAATGTGGCCAATACTTGAGAGTACTTGAAAGTCGCTACCGAGATATTTCTCGATCGTCTTGGCTTTTGCCGGGGACTCTACAATAACTAAGTTTTTTGCCATATAATGTTCGTGTTTGCTTCATCAGCTAAGCACAAGCCTCGACTTTACACAACTTCATCGGATTTGTAAATGGGCACGCTTCATACTATAGGGTGAAATTCTTATATCCATCAGAAATGGTAAAGGCCGCCCGTATTCTCTCATTGAGAGACTTTGGGCGGCCGTTGACCGATGGTTTTTTACTGGTGGGTCCCCCGCACCTTGACGAGTTCATCAAGGTGCCGCGACAGCTCGATGAGCTTGTTGCGCTGGTAGTGCGCTTGCTCGTCGACCCAGGCATGGGTGAGTTCGTGGATATCGATTGGCAAGCAGGTTTCCCGCTCTTCGTCGTAGAGACCGAAGTGCGCATCGTGTTCGGTGACGTAGACGATGATCGCCTTGTCTCCGATGCTACCGATGAGGTGGAAGCTCGCCGTCGTTACGTAGTCGGTGCCGTAGGTCGTCGCGTTCTTGGTGACGGCAAAATCGAGGCTGTTGTATTGCATGGTCAGTTTGCCGTGTCGTTTCATGTCCAGCAGTGTGCCGAGACGAAGGCGGAACTTGTTTGCTGTAGTGTTCCTGTAATCGATAATGCGTGTCGTCATGGTGACGCCTTCCAGTTGTTGTCCAAAGGTCTCGCGGAACTTCCGCAAGGCTCGTCTTTTAAGGCGAGCTAACGTAAGTTCTGCGCTGGCGCATACTATACCAGCTTATGAGGAGATTGTCCACTGATTACCGCCCAGGGGTCGAATCAGTCCGCCTATTTCAAGCATCGTTAAGGCCTGAGAAAATGCGCTCGGTTCGAATCCTGAGGCTTGTTGGAGCCTGTCGCCGTCACGAACGCCTGCTTTCAAGAGGTCGATGATCTTTACCTCGACTGGATTGCTACCCATGTTTAAGGTAGTTTGTTGTTCAACCAAATGAGGCGCAATTACCTGTAGGACATCATTCGCCGTGAGTACCGGATGGGCACCTTGCTGAAGTAGTCGGTTCGGACCGGCTGACATCGGGCTGGTGATCATGCCTGGAACGGCAAAGACTTCTCTATTTTGATCGAGGGCATGCATGACCGTCGAAAGTGTCCCGCTCCGTGCTGCGGCTTCGGTAACGATCACTGCGTCGGCTACCCCACTGACAATTCTATTGCGTGCGAGGAACTGGAAGGCCCTGGCAGGCGTTCCGGCTGGATATTCGCTCAACAGTGCCCCACCATTCTTTACGATGTCCTGGGCGAGCTGACGATTGGTCGCTGGGTAGACGGAATCGAGTCCATTTGCAAGAATGGCGATCGTCGTTCCGCCCGCCTCTAATGCCGCCCGATGGGCTATTGCATCGACGCCCAGAGCAAGACCGCTGACAATAACGATACCCTTCTTTGCCAGTTCATAAGCTAATTTAAAGGTTACTTCTTTACCATAAGAGGTAGGTTTCCGTGTTCCGACTATCGCCACTACTGGGAGCCGCTCTGGCGGCAGTGAACCAACAAGATATAATGTTTTTGGCTTTGACGCAATACTATCGATGATCTGTAAGAAAACGGATTCATCTGGGGGAATAGCCTTGATTTTCATAGATTTTGTTTCAGTATGTATTGACTTATTGTCAAATACGTGCTAAAATTCGAGGCGATTGGTTAGTCCTGCGAGGTTAACCAAGCACCTTATACCCCCTATTCTAACTTATGTTAGGTTACACACACCGGTGTTCATATAGTAACTACCCTCCACTGTATGAGCCTTGCCTCGGCATGTCAGCCTTGTGTGTATACTAATCCCTTTAACACCACATTTCTTTTTAAGAGATGCGGGATCCCAATAAGAATTCTCAAGTATAGTGACTATACAGTAGTGACTTCCCTTGTGGAAGTCAGGCGCGCACCATATATTTTTCTATCGGTCGTGACGCTTCGCTGAGAATTCGGGTGGGTTAAAGGGTAAAATGCGCTCACAGTGATGCCCACCCTTACTGTGAGCGCTTTTTATTGGAAACGTATTAACTTCCGGATGATCAGGGTATTGACTTTATAAAGCATTAGTGGTATAATGTTATTCATTGTGCCATCCGGTGCAATGATGCCCTCTCGATAAGGACACATTAACATGATCATTTTCACAGCAACTGGCAACAGCTCGTCATCCTCGATGGAATTCATGCGGATGATGGAGGGCGCCTCCTACCTCGTCATCTTCGTCGTCGCTTTGGTCTTTGTGGCCAGGCAGTACAACGCGTACCGTAAGTACAACAAGCCGCGACTTGGTGCGATGCTGAACTGGATCGGGTTGGCCATCGTGGCCTTCTCGTTCCTGCTCAACACCGCGATCGGTGCGACGCTCAGTTTCTTCCTGAGTGAGCAGCTGGGGTTGCCTTACCTGTTGCCCAGCGACGTCGCGGCCCTGCTCTTCGTCGGCGGTTTGTTCGTCGTGTTGTCCGGTGTTCTCATCGGCCGCATGACACGCCGCATCGTGAAGATGGTCGACGACGACGACGAGATGCCGGTGGTCAAATCGACACCCGTCCCTTCGGAGGTCGAGTTAGTGAGCGATTAACGATGAGGGTTCGGACATGTGTCCGAACAAGGCGGCAGAGATTCTTCTGCCGCCCTCTTCATGCCCGGATGTATTCTATAGCGACAATATACGAAACGCCCCTCGATTGAGGGGCGTTTTTAAATAACAAAAATGCGTTGGAGCGGCACGGAGAAAAAAGCTTCTCACGCACCGCTCCGACCGCTCACACAACGTGACCGAAGACTCTCCTGCATCGTTCGATGATCGCGTCGAGTTCACCGGAGAGTGCGTTTAGGGCGTTGATCCCCAGTTCGCACAGGACGGTGTGCCCGACAACCACGGCTTCTTGTCCAGAGGGCTGCTTCGCGACGAGACCGAACGTGGTGATCCGGAAATCCGGTCCTACTTCCACGTACACCACCTGGGCGGTGCCGCTGTCTGTCTCGATCTTGATCAGGCGGTAGTAGCTGTCGACGAGGTGGCTAAAGTGCTGCTTCGCCGAGATCTTTTTGACCTTTGCCAGTACCTCTTCGACCACTTCGTGCTCATAGGCGGTCGACATTGAACTGCTTATTGCGGTGGCCATGGCCACTCCCTTCGATTGTTGGTGGAATGCGGTCTGGCAAAACTATACGCCTTTTACAGGGGAAAATAAACCCCTAGACGGTGGCGCTGGTAATTTCGAGCGTGCCGCTGACGAATTTTTCGATCAATGTTTCAACGTGTGGAATAATTTCTGTGTCGAGTTTGTCCTGCTCTACTTTTGGAAATGTCCCAAGGACAAAATGCACGTCATCCATTTTGTCTCGATCTTCGGTCCAAATACCAACGCGGATACGGCGATAGTTACTGCCCAGGTGTAGGTTGAGGTCCTTGATGCCGTTGTTACCGGCGTCGCTACCGCTTTCACGGATCCGGATGGTGCCGAGCGGCAAGGAAAGGTCGTCATGGATCACAAGGAAGTCATCAGCTGGGCTGAGTTTGTAGTAGTCGACCAACTGCCGAGCAACCAGCCCGGTGTCGTTATAGAAAGAAAGCGGTTTGACGAGGATGACTTTCTCGCCATTGATGTCGATATTCGAAATCCGACCTTTGTATTTATCGATATCGCGCCAGACGGCGTCGTACTTATCGCCGAGCGCATCCAAGATCATAAAGCCCGTATTGTGACGGGTTTTTGCGTATTTCTTGTCTGGGTTGCCTTGGGCAAAGACGATCTTCATCCCTTTATTCTACTACACGCGGGATGGATTGCATTAATCTATTTTCGTGTTATAATTATATTTGTCTTTTTGACACATATTCGCATCATCGAGAGGAGTTTGTTATGAAGAC